>OFRG01000533.1_pt1 | contig 14133 bp, 30 predicted proteins | sample 1543071 | NCBI WGS metagenome assembly OFRG01 (sample SAMN07774222, study PRJEB24372) | wastewater metagenome | isolation source: WWTP Verbania (Effluent) | place: Italy: Verbania | collected 2015-12
AGGGTCCTCGCCAGGCCGCCGGCCGCCGACCTGACCGAAGGAAGCAACGACCACGGCCAGGCCCCGGAGGGCTCATGCAGCACCCGCTGATGGTAGGTCTCGACGGCGGCGAGGACCGCCGCACCGTGGACGAGATCCGCGCCGCGGCGCTCGCCCCCGCCTGCGACGCGCTCGAAGTCGCGATCACGCAGCTTGCCCCTTCTGACCCTTGCGGCGAGGAGTTGCGGGCCGCTTGTCGCGCTCTTCGTCGGCTCGCTGCGCGGCCGCCTCTAGAGCTGCTCGAAGCTCCGCAGCGTCGACGGTCGGCGGGGTAGCGGCCGCGTCGAGCAGCCGGTCGACCTTCGCCTCGACGCTGTCGAGCTTCTGCTCGATGCGGTCGAGCTGACTGCCCCCAGGAAGATTCGGCGTTTCGCCGCGCACGCCCGTAGGGCCGCTGACGAGATCCGCGACGTCAGTCTCAAGCGCTAGCGCGAGCGCTTCGAGATTGTCGGGGCTCGGACTGTTGATCCCGCGTTCCCACTTGCTGATGCGCTGCCCGTCGATGCTCGCCTCAGGCAGCCGCTCAGCTAGCTGATGCTGAGTTAGCCCTAGCTCCTTGCGGCGTTCCGCGACCCGAAGACCGGTGCGCTCCACGTGCTCTGCTGCCATTTCCCGGAACCTACGGAGCCGAGCCCGGCTTGTCGCGGCCGAGATTTGACTAGCCGCCATAAGGCGTATAGAGTAGTCGTATGGCTGCTAGCTCCGCAACTGGCCGTTTGGCGGCGATCATCGGAACCAACATCCGTTCGCGCCGGGAGGCCGCCGGGCTCACACAGCGCGAGCTGGCCCAACGTCTCGAGGGCGTCGACACGACGATGACCGTCTCGCGCTGGGAGCGTGGGGCACACGCTCCGAGCGGCGAGAACCTCGAGGCGTTGGCCGACGCGCTCGGCATCGAGGTCGCTGACCTCTACCGGGAGAGAGCCGCGTGAGCGCCGCTCTGGACCGCTCGGAGGCCGGCCGCCTGGCGGCGTGTGAGGCGCGGATCGAGCGTGGCCTCGCGACGTTCGTGGATGTCGGCCAGGCGCTCCTCGAGGTTCGCGACGGCCGCCTGTACCGGGCCGAGCACGGCACGTTCGAGGGCTACTGCCGCGAGCGATGGGGGATGTCGCGGCAGCGCGCCGGGCAGCTCATCGACGCCTCCGAGGTCGTGGGCGCGATGACAACCACGGTTGACACGCCCGTGGGCGAAATGGGAACCACGGTTCCCACGCCGCCGTCGTCGGAGCGCGTCGCGCGTGAGCTTGCGCCGCTCCGTTCTGATCCGCCGAGGCTCCGCGAGGCGTGGTCAGAGGCGGTGCAGGAGCACGGGCCGGAGCCGACGGCGGCGGAGGTGCGGGAGGTCGCGCGCCGCAAGGATTCGGAGCGCAAGGAGCGCGGCGAGGAGCGCCGTGCTGTCCTAGACGAGCAGGACGCCGCCGCCGCCGCCGCGCCGGTCGCGTCGCTGCTGCATCATGGCGACTGCTTCGACCTGATCCCGACCCTGCGGCCGGGGTCGGTGAAGCTGTTGCTCACCGACCCGCCGTACGGGATCGAGTACCGCAGCCGCTTTCGGTGGTCGTCGGAGCCGCCGAGGATCAGGGGCGACATCGAGGGCGCCCGCGACGTCACGCGCGACGCGCTTCAGGCGCTCGACGCGGCGCTCGCCCCGGACGCACACGCCGTCGTGTTCTGCCGGTTCCGCGAGGAGGAGGCGCTGCGCCACGCGCTCGACGGCGTCGGGGGCCTGCGCCTCCGCGGCGGGCTGGTGTGGGTGAAGCCCGAGGGCGGCATGGGCGACCTTGCCCGCACGTTCGCCCCGGCGCACGAGCGGATGCTCCACCTCGCCCGCGACAGCGCGCGGATGCGTCGCCGTCTGCCGGATGCGTTCGCGGCGTCCCGCGCCGGGGTGCAGCGCCATCCGACCGAGAAGCCCCTGACGGTCCTGGAGGGGATCGTGCGGGCGCTCACCGAGCCCGGCGACCTCGTTGTCGATCCGTTCGCCGGGTCGGGTTCGACGCTGATCGCGGCGGCGGCGGCCGGTCGGGCGGCGTGGGGATGCGAGATCGACCCGGGCCACTACCGCACCGCGGAGGCACGCCTTGCCGCTTGACCCCCACCCGAGCCCCGCCGGGCACCTCCGCGGACGCGCGATCGAGGACCGGCTGCTGCGCCACCTGGTCGCGATGCGCGGCCGCAGGGTCGTCGAGGACTTCTGCCAGCCGGACGCGCTCGCGTTCGACGCGGACCGCGCCTACCTGATCGAGTGCAAGGCCCAGGACCGCTTCGTGCCGCCGCCGTTCTACGGGCACGGACTGCCGGTCACACAGGCCGACCGCTACGCCCGCATCCATGAGGTCGCTGGGCTGCGGACGCTGTTCCTCGTGTTCGACGAGGTCGGCGTGTGCATGCAGTGGCTCGACGCGCTCGAACTCGGGCGCGTCCACCAAACGGCGGGGACGATCAAGACGCCCCGGCGGATCTACGACCTCGCCGGGTTCGTACGCCCGGCCGGGGAGAGGGAGGCGGCGTGATCTCGAACCTGGTCGCGTTCGTCGGGCTGTTGCTGTTCTGGACGCTGCTGGTGTCGGTCGTGTTGTTCGTCGGCCTGTCGGCGTGGTGCGTGTTGGTCGAGTTGACCGAGGCGGCGTACCGCCGCCGGGCGCGGAAGGGGCAGGGGCCGCCGTTGCCGTTCGGGCAGGCGGTGTTGCGTGAGGGGCGGCGACGGTGATGGGCGACCTGGTCCAGATCGGGCGGGTCCGTCCGCGCGGGTGCGTCCCGGTGCCGCGTGATGCGCACGCGGAGTTGCGGACGGACGTGTTGCTCGCGTCGGCGGCGCGGGCGGTGCTCGACTCCCGCAGCCGGGGCGAGCAGCGTTTGGCGTTGGCCCGGCTCGGCGCTGCGTTGGCGGCGCACGACCGGGGCGGGATCGAGGGGGGCCGGTGAGCGCGCTGTCGGTGGGGCAGCGCCGGTCACTGCTCCAGCATCGCGATGGGGCGGCGGCGTCGGACGGGACGTGGGAGGTCGAGGCCGCCCGCGCCCACGACGACGCCCTCTACTTGCGGCTGCTGCTGCACGGCAACCGCGGCGATTTCCGGTGGCTGGTCGAGGTCGACGGTCGCGGCGTGGGCCGCAAGATCGACGGGCGGCACTGGCAGACGGTCGACCGGCTGGGCGAGAAGGTCGAGGTCCCCGCATGACCGAGTCCAAGGCCGAGCAGATCCACCGGCTCTACCGCCAGCTCGACACCGCCCAGGCTCAGTGCCATGACGCAACCCGCCTGCTCAACGCCGAGCGGGTGCGCTGCGCGGATCTGCGGGCCGAGCTGCGCGCGATCGCTGATCTCGACGCGGCGGCGCACGGCCCGGCGGGCGCGTTCGCGGCCGCGGTCCGGATCGCCCAGGACGCGCTGCGGGACGGCGGCCCGTGAGTCTCGGCCTTTGGGTACTCGGCGGGCTGCTCGCCGCGAACCTGGTCGTGCTCGCGCTCGGCGTCGCGGCGGCACGCCGCAACCAGCGCGTCCCGCCCGCCCACCCGCGCCGCGTCAACGGACACGGCCGCTAAATGAGCAACCCCGTGCTCCTGAGCTTGCGGCGCGACCAGACAGACCGGCTGTGGCAGGCCGCCGTGCTCGCCCGGGCCCGCGCCTACGAGGCCCAGGCCGAAGCCGAGATGTGCCTGGCGGCCTACTACGCGGCGCAAGGAGCGCGCGAGGGCGCAGGGGAGGCGTCGGAGAAGGCCGCGCAGCTACAGGGCGAAGCACGCCTGACGCTGGACATGATCGAAACGACCGGAAGGGAAGACGACCGATGAGCGAGATGGAGAGGCTGGCTGGAAGCGTCAGCGAGCTGGGCATGATGCTCGCCGCGACGGCGACGAGGGCCGCAGGGGAGGACCGCGACCAAGAGCTGCGTCGTCTGTGCGGCCGGATCGAGGACCGGCTCGGAGAGATGCGCGCCGGGACCGGCGAGGTGCGCCACATGCTGATCTTCGCTGAGGGCTGGACGCTGACCGAGCAGCAGCGCAACACCTTCCGCGACCACATGCGCGTGCTCGCCGGGGAATACGGGCTCGTGAGCCTGCGGCCCTCGTCGCGGGACGGGCTGGTGACGATGCTCGACCTGCTCTCCGACGCCGCGTTCGAGCCGGCGCCATGACCAAGCGCCCGAACCTGGCCGACTACGCCGAGGTGCCCGACCGCATCCGGGCTTTCTACGCCGACCACCCCGAGGGGCGGCTGCTGTCACGCACGATCCGGTCGGGCGAGGACGAGGGGCGCACGCACCGCTTCGAGACCGACGAAGACGGCCAGCGCTGGGTCGTGGTCGTGGCGGACGTGTTCCGCGCCGCAAGCGACACTCATCCGGCCGGGACCGGCACCGCGCGGGACCCCTATCCGGGCCGCACGCCGTATACGCAGCGCTCGGAGGTCGAGAACGCCGAGACCTCGGCGTGGGGCCGGGCGCTGTCGGCCGCGGGCTACCCCGGCAAGTCCGTCGCGTCCGCCGAGGAGATCCAGGCGGCCCAGGCCGCGCACGACCAGCGCACCCTCGCCTCGGCCGACGAGATCCGGGCGGTGCTCGCCCACCACATTCCCAAGAGCCCGGTCGCGAACCAGCAGCGCGTCGAAGCGATGCGAGCGGCAGGACTGCCGTACGGGAGCGTGAAGGACGCGCTGACCGCGATGACCGTCTCCGAGCTCGACGCGCTCCGCGACCACCTCGAAGGCACGGGGTCCGGGTCGTGAGCGGCGAGCTTGTCATCCCCGGCACCGGCGAGGTCCTCGACCTGGAGGGCATGGCGACAGACGACCTCGCCGCCCGCATGGACGAGGTCCGCGAGTTGCGCGCGAGGCTCGCGGACGCCGACCGTGCGATGTCGGACGAGCTGCTGGCACGCATGGACCGCCGGTCGGAGTGGACCGCGACCGTCGGCGACTGGCGCGTGGAGGGGTCCAGCCCCGAGACGCTCATCGACTACGACGTCGACGCGCTCCGCGACGCCCTCCAGGCGCTCGTCGTCGCCGGACTGATCGACCCGGAGGCCGCCAGCGCCGCTGTCCGCACGACCGTCACCCACCGGCCGGCGAAGTCCCGGATCAACCGGCTGGTCAAGCTCGGCGGCGACGTCGCCGAGCGCATCGCCGCGACCCGCACCACCGGGACGCGGCCCAGGCGCGTGAAGGTCACGCGCCGCCCATCCACCCACCGCCGAAGCTTGGAGGCCAAGTGAAGATCCCGCAGAGCGCCGCACCGGCCAGTGTGCTTGAGCCGGGCGACTACCGCGCCCGGCTGATGAACGCCGAAGCGGCCACGTCGAAGTCCGGCAACCCGATGGTGAAGTGCGTCTACCAGGTCACCTCGCCGCCGGCGGACCGCGGCGCCGAGCTGCGCGACTACGTGGCGTTCACCGAGAAGGCGTTCTGGCGGGTGGACATCGTCGCGAAGGCCCTCGCCGTCAAGCTCGAGGCGGGCGAGGACCTCGACGCGGAGGGCTTCGCCGACCGGCTGTTCGAGGCGTCCCGCCAGGGCCGCGAGGTCGTCCTGCGCGTCGAGCACGAAACCTCAGAGGAGTGGGGCACCCAGGCCCGCATCCGCAAAGTGCTGCGGCTCACCGACACCCAGCAGAAGGACGCGGATGCCGACCCGGACATTCCGTTCGACGCGCCCGAGCCCGCCCCACCCGACGCGGCGGACACCGGCGACGATGACGACCTGCCGTTCTAGCGTGGAGCGAGAGCTGATCAGCGACCTCGATCGGTCCATCGCCTTGGCCCGGCTGCTCGCGATCCGCGATCGACAACTGCGTGTCGCGTGCGGCGGGCTGGAGCGGGTCGCGGACGGCGACGGCGCCTCGCGCCGCACCGCCGCGCTCACCCTCGCCGCGCTGCGCCACCTCGAACACAGCGCCGTCCGCTGATGCTGCCGGACGGCCGCTACCAGGCGGACCTCGACCGGGTCCGGGTCGAGAGCGACAAGCGCGGCCACCACCTCGTGCTCGAGGCGGTCACCGACCACGCCGTGCGGCTCGTCGCCCGCCAGCCACTCGCACGGGAGGGCGAGGACCCCTACCGGCTCGCGTCCTCGCAGCTGCCGGCGTGGCGGCAGTTCGCCGGCCGGCTCGGAATCGACGCGAAGGGACGGCCGGTCGAGCAGGTCGTCGGCGTCGTGAGCGCGATGGGCGGCCAGCGGGTGGTCGTCCGGGTGCGTCAGACACCGGTCGGCGCGCACTGCCGGATGATGCTCGCCGAGGGGACAGTCGCGACCGGGGAGATCCTGCCGGTGGCGATGTCGGACGCGACGGCCGCCGCGCACGACACGCACGAGCGGCTGCTCGCCGCCCAGGCCCGCGAGCAGGCAGGGTTCGCTGACGTGTGCCGCGCCAGCTTCGAGCTGCGCGAGACCGACGGGTGGGCGCGGCTCGGGTACCGCTCGATCGGCGAATACCTCGCGCAGCCGGAGGTCACGATGCGCCGCTCGAGTTTCTACGAGCGCGCCGCGATATGGGAGTGGTATGTCGTCACCGGCGGCCTGGACCCGGCCAGGCTCAGCCGCGTCGGGTGGTACAAGCTGAAGGTGACGCTCGGCGCGGTCATCGCCGGCCGCGTCGACGCGGGGACCGCGATCGACGACGGCGTAGCGCTCGCAGCCGGCGACCTCCGCGCGAAATACCGGAACCTGGGAGAACTGGAGTCCGATATATCGGACTCCAGCACGCCGGGGTCACAAGAGCGGCCCGCGCCGGCGCCCGGCCGTCGTGACGAGCGCGCCCAGCGCAGGATGGCGACGGCGCTCGCCGCGTTGCTGCGCGCGATCGATCGGCGCGCCGCCGGCGACGAGCTAGGCGTGCTCGTGGCGGAGGCCCGCGACGCCTTGGGCCCGTTCATGGAGTGGGCGACATGAACCCGAACGCGCGCGCACGCCCGGCCGGGGACCCGCTCGACCTCGTCGAGACCGCGCTGGACGCGCGCGGCCTGCGGCCCCACCGGATGCGGCGCGGCATCCATGAGGGGCTGCGCGCCGTCTGCCCGAGCTGCGGGGAGCGCAACCCCACCAAGCTATTGGTCACCCGCGGGTCGCGGGTTCCGCTCACGATCCACTGCTTCGCCGGATGCGAATGGTCGCGGGTGCTCGACGCGCTCGGCCTGCCGTGGGAGATCGCGCTGAACGAGGAGGAGCAGACTGTGTGGCGGCGCTGGCACGCCCGCGACACGAACGCGCTCGCGCACGCCCGCCGCGCCGTCCGCGAAGCCGAACGGTGGGTCGCCGCCCTGGAGCGCGGCGCGGCGGAGGGGCCGTCCCCGGCCGGGCCGCTCAGGCTGGCCGGGGAGCTGGTCGACCTGGAGGCCGGGCGGCGCGGGACGCGCCCACGCCCCCGCAGGGAAGCATCGTGACCGCCGCAGGTGACCGCGACCTCGTGCTCGACGTGCTCAGACGTGTCGGCGGCCGCGTCGCGTTGGAGGAGATCGCCTACAAGGCCAAGCTCACGCGTGCCGCCGCGCTCCGGGCGCTCGTGGAGCTCGAGGAGCAGGGTCTCGCGGCACCGATGAGCTGGGAAGCCATCCGCCACCAGGAGGCCGCGTGAGCGCCCATCTGCGCTCCGCTGCGGAGGCGTACGCCCGGGTCCTCTCAGACCTTGATCCGGAGCACTCCTGGCGCGTCCGGTTCGGGCCAGACGGGCCGGATGTCGCGCGGAGCGCCCCCACCCCGGTAGCGGCTGACGAGCCCGGTGCCGGCGACGACGATGCGGGTGCGGTCCTCGATGGGGCAGCGTTTGCCGCGGCCGACGGGCCGGACGATGACGGCCTCGAGCAGGCCGCGTAGGACATGCGCGCGCTGAGGCACACTCAGTCGGGGCCACGCGGCCGGTGGGGCGAGGTTCGGGGTGGGGCCTTGGGCGGCCGCGAGCCGGTCGGTGAGGCCCTGGGCGCGCTCGACGGCCTCTTGGCGGGTGCGGGCGCCGTGCGCGAACACGGCGGGGTCGAGGTCGGCGGCCGCGACGCCGGTCAGGTAGGCGGCGAGTTCCGCGTTCGCGGCCGCCAGCGTCCGTTGGGCGTCGGCGAGCGTCCCGTCGTCGTCACGGACCACTACGAGGCGGGCGAGCTCGGGCAGCGCGACGGCTTCGACGTGGGCGTCGAGGCGTGCGAGCGCGACCGCGGCCGGCCGGGGGCAGGTGCCGGCGCTCGACGAGCCGTGGCAGGTGTAGGCGGGGTGGCGGCCGGCGCCGCGGTTGCGGCTCATGACGAGCCCGCACGACGCGCACCGGACCAGGCCGCCGAGCAGGACCGGGACGCCGGATCGCGGAGGCCGCGGAGGCCCGGAGCGTTGGGCGGCCAGGAACTGCTCGACCGTGAGCAGCGGCGGGTGCGCGGCCGGGTTGACGTGCTCCCCCACCGCCAGTTCGCCGAGGTAGACGCGGTTTCGGAGCAGGTGGCGGACGCCGGCCTCGGTCATGCGCAGGCCGCGGGCGAGGTCGATGATCGTCGTCCCGGCGGCCCGGTCGCGAAACGCGGCGCGCACACGGTCCGCGTCACGGTCCGGCACGAGACGGCGGGTGGCCGGGTCGCGCTGGTAGCCCAACGGGGTCTGGCGTCGCTGCCAGATCCCGCGCGCCGTCGCGCTGGCGCGCTGGGCGGCGAAGGATTCGCGGTAGGTGTCGAGCTGGTGCTCCGCGATCGCGGCGAGCATCGTGCGGGTCAACCGGCCGGCGGGGGTGGAGGTGTCGATCCCCTCGCTGACGGAGTGCAGCTCCCCCCCGGCGGCTTGGATGCGGTCCCACATCTCCAACAGATGCCGCGCATTTCTGGATGCCCTGCTCAGGTAGGCGACGACGAGTCCGCGGTAACGGCCGGCCTCGATCCCGGCCAACGCTTGCTCGAGGACGGGGCGGCTCATCGTGCCCCCGGAGGCGTCCAGGTCCGGTGGGAGCATCTGCACATGCTCCCCCCTGCGACCAGCCCACGCCTCGATTTCCGCCGCCTGGTCGGCCGGGGATCGGAAGCTCTCGCCGCCGCGGGTGCCGACCCTGGACACTCGCACGTATCCTGCCCACGGCCTGCCGCCCATCCGGCCAGCGTACCCGGCTATGCGCGCTCGCAGCACTGGGGCCGCGCGTCACGGTATATGGCCGGGATCGCCCTGGCAGCCGGGGTTTTCGCCGGGTGCGGCTCGACCGGCCAGGCGACCATGGGGCCCGGGGAGAGCATGAACGCCGCGGCGAAACGCGCCGGCAAGGACGGCATCGTGTTCATGGACGCGGGCTCCTATCCGGCGCAGACCGTCAACACCGGATCGACCGGGGATTGCGTCACCAACAGCGGCCACACGGCCGATTGCCGGGTGTTCATCGCGAAGCCCGGCGTCAGGATCGGGAACCTGCGGATGGAGGGCGCCGGCACCGTCGTCATGGCCGGCCACCGCGGCGACCTCCACATCGACGGGGCGTACAGCCTGAGCGGCGCCAGGGAGTCGATGATCGCGAACGCCGTGATCGACCCGGCGGACGGCGACCCCGGCGTCTACCTCGACCACGTCCAGAACTTCGCGGTCGTCGGCTCGGAGATCACCGGCGTCCGCGACAACGACGGCGTGGACATCTACGGCGGTGCGACCGGATCGCGTGACGTGGTGATCCGCGACAACGACATTCACGGCGTGCGGATCAGCCCGACCTCGTGCGCCCACACCGACGGCATCCAATCGGCCGGGACGTCCGGGCCGGGGAACCAGCGGATCACGATCGACCGCAACCACGTGTGGGACATCGACCAGAACGCGGCATATCAAGCCGACACTGCGAAGGGCCAGGTGTCCGACGGGGACGTGGTGAGCGACAACGTGTTCGGGCCGGTCAACTATGTGCCGACGAGCTGCATCCCGTCGCCGTACCCGCGGGCAATGAACATCTCGGGCACGCACTTGACGGTCCGCGGTAACCGGTTCGTCGGCAACCAAGCATTCGTGTACCCCGGCACCGGCCTGGTCGAGGGCAACGCCGGCCCCGGCACCTCCGGGGCGTGCTCGGCGTACACGTGGCGGGCGAACACGTGGACCGGCGGCGGGTGCTGACGTGAGGCGGTGGCACGACGATGGGGGCGACCTGGCCCTGTACCACGGCGACGCGCTGGGCGTGCTGCGCGACCTGCCCGCTGACACGTTTGACGCGGTGATCGCGGACCCGCCGTACTCCAGCGGCGGACAGTTCCGCAGCGACCGCAACCGCCCCACCAGCAAGAAGTACCTCCAGAGCAACGTGCGCGACCCCGGCCTCGACTTCCAGGGCGACAACCGCGACCAGCGCAGCTATCTCGCCTGGTGTTCGCTGTGGCTGGCCGAGTGCCTGCGGGTGCTGAAACCGGGCCGCCTGGCGTTGGTATTCACGGACTGGCGGCAGCTCCCGATCACAATGGACGCCCTCCAGGCGGGCGGGTTCGTGTGGCGCGGCGTGATCTCGTGGGACAAGGGCGCCGGCGCCCGTCCGACTCTTGGTTTCAATGCGCGTGCCGAGTTCCTCGCTTGGGGCTCCCGCGGCCCCATTGATCTCGCTCACAGGGTCTATCTCGATGGCGTGATTCGCGCTCCGGTGCGTCGCGACGAGAAGTACCATCAGACCGGGAAGCCGGTCGGGTTGCTGGAGCGGCTCCTCCAGGTGGTGCCGCCCGGCGGCTCGGTGCTCGATCCGTTCTGCGGTTCGGGCTCGACGCTGGTCGCCGCCCGGCGGCTCGGTATGCGCGCCACGGGCGTCGAGATCGATGAGCGGTTCCTGCGGGTCGCGCGTGACCGAGTCGCGCAGCGGTCGCTATTGGAGGCGGCGTGACCGACCGGCCGCGCGTGTGGACGGTCCCGGTCAACGTGAGCGCGTGGGCGGTCGCCGCCCCGGAGCGCATCGAACGCGCCCGCACGGTCGAGTGGGACCGCGACCGCACGGTGGCCGCGATGACGGCCGCTATCGAGAGCTTCGACCGGGGGCCTGACATGTGGGAACCGCAAGCTTGCGCCGAAGCGATCTTCGACGCGCTCGACAACCCGAAGGAGGACGTGACCGATCGGCCCCATCGGTCCCACCCCGCCTACGCGCTCGGCGGGAACGACCCTACGCCCACCGACGATCCAACGGACCCGGCCGCAGGATTGGACCCGCGCGTCGAAGCGATGGCGGCGGTCATCTCCGCCGCCCTCAGCGGCTGGCACGAGGACGTCGACGGGGGCACCTGCCCGGCCTGCCAGGACGTGGCCCGCGACGCGCTCGCTGCCGCCGACGCCGTGGACCCGCTGCGCGCCGCGTGGGGACAAACGGGGACAGGCCGATGACTGACAACGACCCGCGCGTCGAAGCGGCGGAGCAGGAACTGTGGGATCGCGTCGGCGGATTCCTGGCCGACTTCCCGTGCCGGGAGACAGCCAGCGCGATTCTCGCTGCCGCCGACGCCGTGGACCCGCTGCGGCAGCCTGGCGTGATCCACCGCGTCGCCAAGCGTGTCTCGGAACCCGAGCTGGCGACCGCCTACGGCCACGGTTGGGACGACCCGCAAACCTGGAAGCGGGAGGCATGGCGCGAGGAGGCCCATGCTCTCCTCGCCGCGGTCGATGCTGTGGACCCGGTTCGGGCCGAGGGCTTCGCCGCGCTCGTCGCCGCGCTCCGTGCGGCCCTACGGGACCTTGATCCCGAGCCGCCGCTGCACCGGGAGGGCTCGTGACCGACGAGCTGACCGGGGCGCGCGAGGCCGCCGCGTGGCGCCTGTGGCAATGGCGCTTCGGCACCGACCCCAGGCTGCCGCTCCGCATCCGCGGCGGCGTCTACGACCCGGCCGGGTGGCCGTGGCAGACCGTCCTCGCCGTCGAGCAGGGCGGCGCGTTGCCGCCGCTGGCGAGCAACGAGCCCGCCCCCGAGATCGTGCGCGACGTCGCCGCCCTCGACCGGGAGGCCCCGTGACCCGCCACACCGCCACCGACGCCCCGCCGCACGTCCACCTGCAGGATGCGACGAACCACCTCGCGAACGCACGCCGGTCGCTGGAGGCCGCCAGCCCGGCGGACCCCGACCTCGCCAAGATCGTCCGCCACCTCGAGCTGTACGTCCGCCGGTTGGGCCGCGAAGTCGCCCGCGCCGAACGCAACGGCAGCGTCCGCAACCGCGGACAAATAGAAGCAGCCGCCGGAGCGGCTGCTTCCATGCACGAAGATGAGATCGAGCGAGGCGAACGGTAGATGAGCCGGCGGCGGAAGAACCGCGGCCCCTCCCCCCAGCAGATCCTCGACGGCCGCACCCCCAAGGCCAAGCAGCCCGACGTTGGCGCGTGGAGCGCCGCCACGCTCGCCTCGTGGGGCGTCCCGTGGCCGCCGTGCAAAGGATGGCGCACCCGGCTGGAACGCCAATGGGCCGCCGCCCACCGCCTCGACTACGAACTTGTGCGGGCCGCCGAGCAGCGGCCAGGCCCGCCACCGCGAACCATCTACGAGATCGCGGCGCACGACACGGACCGGCAGGAGTCGCCCCGGACCGGCTGACAACGCGGGACCGCGCACGCACGCCCCGCCACACCGGCCGGGCGCCGCTCGCCAGAGGGACGGCCGTGGTCATAGGCCCTCACCCGCCACACACAGACGCAGCAACGGCGCGCACGTCCACGCTCCGCCATCAGAAGAACCGGCGCCGCAGGCCCGGTAGGACACCCACGGCAACCTCCAGATTAAGTCCCGTCCGTGTACGCGGAGCCCGACGTCGGGCGAAGCGTAGGCAGGCGGAGGCGAGCGCCGGCAACACCAGCCGGCCGCCGGGTAACGCACGACCTGAGACCGGCCCGAGCCTCCGTTAACGACAACACACCCCGGAACCCCAGTCCCGCCGGTAGAGCTAGTTGAGCGTCCTGTCCCCCGTCGCTACGGGGGCAGTGCGCTCAACGCCCCCGCATTTCCCTGTCCACCGGTAGGGGATGGACGTCGTTAACAGCACCAGTACCCAGTACCCCGTCCGCAAACGCGGACACCGGCCGTCTCGCGCCGCGCGACGGGCGACCATCCCCCGCATGGGCCGCGCCCACAAAGTCACCCTCCACGTCCCCGCCCTCACCCAGCACCAAGCCGACCAACTCGCCGGCGAACTCGACGCGGCGACCATCACCTACGAGGACCACGGCGCGACCCTCACCTCCACCCGCATCGACACCACGATCCAAGCAGCCAAGCCCGCCACCGCCGGCGCCCGCGCCGCCACCCAAGTCAACGAAGCGCTCGCCCGCATCGGCATCCTCACATGGACCCCGACCTGGAGCGTCGGATGACCGCCCCCCAGGCCGCCGCCGACGCGTTCGTCGCCGGGCTGCTCATCGAAGCCAACCGCCAACACCTCACCGCCCCCGACCTCGCCCGCCGCGCCCGCGTCACCGCCGCGACCGTCTCCCGCATCCTCGACGGGACCGACAACCCGTGCCCCACGACGCAGCAGCGCCTCGCCCACGCCCTCGGCGTCACACCCACCGACCTCTACCGCCACGGCACGCCATGACCAACCAGCACGCCTGCCTCGACTGCGGCAAACCCAGCCCGACCCGGCGATGCGCCGCCTGCGCCGCCGCCCGGCCCAAGCCCGCCCGCTCCCCCACCCGCCACACCGGCAACGCCTCATACCGCCGCCTACGCGCCCAAGTACTAGACCGCGACCACCACACCTGCGCCTACTGCGGAAGGCCCGCCGCGACCGTCGACCATCTCATCCCCGTCTCGCGAGGCGGCCCGAACACCAGCCACAACCTCGTCGCCGCATGCGCCGCGTGCAACCGCCGCAAAGGCGCCAAAGCAACAGCCGCATGAAGCAGACGCCGAAACGCTCCGCGATGGACGAGCTGTGCTACGCCGCCCAGCAATCCGGCTGGTGGGTAGAGCTCGCGACCAGCCCCACCCGACGCGGCACCAGCCCCCGGCTCACCCGCCTCCCAGGTCCGCTACCGAGCCAAGCCCGACGCCGTCCGCTACGTGACCCTCCGCTCCTCGACGCCGACCGCCGACCGGCCGTCGCCGCCGCCCAGCTCACCCAGACGCTGCTAGAGGCCGCGTGACCGCCCCCAGGACACCCCGCAAGGGGGGGGACCGCAAAGCAAAAAAGGGCGGAAATACGGCT
>OFRG01000534.1_pt1 | contig 14105 bp, 22 predicted proteins | sample 1543071 | NCBI WGS metagenome assembly OFRG01 (sample SAMN07774222, study PRJEB24372) | wastewater metagenome | isolation source: WWTP Verbania (Effluent) | place: Italy: Verbania | collected 2015-12
GGATCTCTCGATTTGAGAAACCTTACAAGTATTCCCGAAGGATTTAACCCAACGGTTGGCGGATCTCTCTATTTGAGAAACGGATTAACTGCCAAAATACAAAAACCAAAAGGCAAAATCATTACTCCAAAAAATAAATTGCTTTTTTGGCAAGATGGAAAATTTGTTTCTGCTGACGGAATTTTCACAGAGGTAATAAGTAAAAAAGGAAATTCTTACTTAGTCAGAAAACTACATTCAGTAAAAGAATTCTACTTAGTAACTGATGGAACTACTCACGCCCACGGAGACACTTTAGAAAAAGCAAAAGAAGATTTCAGATTTAAAATCATTGCTGAAAAACTCAAACAAGATCCAATAAAAGAGGACACAATTATTACAGTTCAATATTACAGAATTGTAACTGGATCGTGTGAAATGGGTGTAAAAAACTGGATTGATTCCGTGTTTAGTGGAGATAAAAAAGAAGATGTTTTAAAAAATGGCATCAAAGCAAAAGAATTGCTGCCTATTTTAAAAAGTAAAAATGCATATGGCCTAGATCGATTTAAATCATTAGTAACATTCTAAATAAATACCTATGGAAAGTTTAGTAGAAATTTCAAAAAAGTTAACAGGCCAAGTAACCACAACTTCAATTAAAGTAGCGCAAGCCTTTGACAAAGAACATAAAAACGTATTGAGAGATATTGATAATTTAATAAGTCATGATCTTTCAGGGGGTCTAGCATTGTTTGAGCATACCCCATATATACACCCACAGAACGGACAAACATACCGTTGTTTCGAAATGAATGAGCATGCATTTATATTATTGGTTATGGGTTACACAGGAGACAGGGCAATAAGATTGAAAGTCAAATACATGACTGCTTTTAATCAAATGAAAGCTCTTCTTAGCTCAGATGAATACATATTTTCAAGAGCCATAGAATTAGCAGCAAAAAGACTTGAAGAAAAAGCTCAAATCATTAAGCAGCTCGAAGAAACTACCAAAACCCAAGAAATCATCATTAAAGAACAGGCTTCTGACGTGACCTATGTCAAAGAAGTTCTTCAGGCTAAAAATGCCTGGACGATCACAACTATTGCCAAAGAATTGGATATGACAGCCAATAAGCTAAATAAAACCTTATGTGACTTATCTATCCAATACAAGCGAGATGATCACTATGTGTTGCATTCCAAATACAACGGAAATGGATATACCAAAACCAAGACTCATACTTACGTGAATAGCCTTGGAGAAACAAATACCAATATCCAAACCACATGGACCGAATCAGGTAGAAATTTCATTCACAATTTAATCAAAAAATTCAATGGACAAGGGGTTGCTAGACTTGCTAATTAAAGTCAAAACTGGATGGTTAAGCCCTGAATATGTGGCTAAAATTATCGAAGAACAAAACGAAATAAAATTATTAAAAGCCAAATTAAATCAAGCGTCATGATACAATCAAAATCAATTTTCCAACAAATAGAAGGCTATTTATGGCCTCAACAAGAACCCGAATACAAAGTCACTACAGATACACCAAGACAAGTTAGTGAAATCAAAAATCAAAATGATGTGGTAATCATAACAGTCCACACTCAAAACCATATCGAAGTTGCAACATGGTTGTGTCACCTTCTAAACTCAAAGAAATGATTGCCATAGCCACAAAACAACACGTCCAAATTAATTACAAAACCCAACTTAAAAATGAGTTGATTGAATGGACAATTGGAAGACAAAAACCTCTTAGTCTTAAAAACTGCCAACGTAGAATAATGGCAATTTTAAAACAAATGGATCCAGATATTAATGCTGAAGATTTCACAGACAATCTAATGGAATTGGTTAACCACCGATTTATAACCGTTCAAATGATCTCAATAGCTGTAGAAGGAATGCTAGAAGATTGGGGTGTTAATTCGCTCCTTCAGGAATGGGAAATAGAAGAAATAGAATCTCAACTCAATAATTAAAAATTTAACTAACCTCAAAACTAACCCCCAAATGTCAACGCAAAACTCAAACTCAAGATTAACAAAAAAGAAAATCGGACTCATGGAATTAGCTCAAGAAGTCCTTATGTGTAGAACTACAGTAAACACAAACAAAATTTCAAACGAATCAGAGCAATTCAACTGCATGTACGAACTCAAAATAAATAAGGATTTATCAGAACTTGATCAATTTAATTCAGGACTTCAAATTGGAGAGAATAGAGTTCAATGTTTTGGGATTCATTTTTCAGGATCATTAAATTAAAAAATCAAAATGTTAGCTACAGTAGAAACACATACTATTCCAAATCCAAGACTTGACAGAATACAAACTGAACAAAAGATTATTACCATCCTCGCTAATTGGTTAATAATAAATGAAGACTCTGACACAGCGAAACAAGAAGCCAAATCCCTACTTAGACCGCTTTGGATTTATGAAGAGTCCATTAATAGGACAATGTATGTACTTAACAACGGAGCGATAACATACAATAAAATTCAATCTTATATTAAAAACTTACCAATAAAATGAGCATTTTAAACATTAAACCAGTCCAAAGCGGACAATCAAAAGTAATACTTGCAATAGCTGGACCAAGTGGCAGCGGCAAAACATTAACAGCCCTTTATATTGCTAGGGGCATGGTAAATAAACCTTCTGAAATAGGTTTATTGGACACCGAAAATAAAAGAGGCAGCCTATATCATGATGCCCTTGACGGTAAATTCATGATTGGTGACTTGTATGCTCCGTTTTCACCGGACAGATATGCTCAAGCGATTAAAGAATTCCAGGACTCAGGAGTAAAAGTATTAGTAATTGATTCTGTGAGCCACGAATGGGAGGGAGAAATGGGAGTTGATGATATTGCCAACGCTCCAAAGCCCGATGGGACACCTCGAAAAATGGCTAACTGGGTAGGCGCAAAAAAAGAACATAAAAAGTTTATGAGCGCATTGCTTTACTCAAATATGGATATTATATGTTGCATCCGGGCAAGGGAGAAAACAGACTTCAAAGATCCAAATAAACCAGTCTCTTTAGGAGTGCAGCCAATTTGTGAAAAGAATTTCATGTTTGAAATGACAGCATCGATCTTAATGCATGACAGCGGAAAGAGACAACAACACATAAAAGTGCCTAATTTTCTTCTTGATGTTTTTGGAAAAGGTGAAGGTTATCTTGGTATTGAAACTGGGAAAAAAATCAAACAATATTTTTCAAGTGTTGAAAAAGACAGCCCCGAAATAGAAAAACTTAAATCCGAGTTCCTAATGGTCGCTGAACAAGGAGTCAAAGCCCTTGAAGAACTTTGGAACAAACAAACCAAAGAGAATAAGCACAAATTAAAAGACCATGTAAATGTCTGCAAGGAAAGCGCAATTGCTTATGATAAATTACGTGAAGAAAACCAAAAACTAGATTCCGAAGAAAACAAAGGAAATTTGGATAAATGGGAAACATTGCAAGCACTTCTTGAGCAGCTAAAAGAATTTATGACTCCTGAAGATATATTGGCAGCCGAAGCCATTATCAATGAAAAAAATGAGGCTAAAAGACTATTGACGCTCCACAAATTAAACCAATTAAAAATTAAAAACAAACTCCCATAATGAAACCACCAAGCATTTTTAAATCCATTTCTAAGGATGATATGGATAGTTTAATGAGCGAATATCTTATTAATTCGTGGTCACACTCTAAACTATCTCAGTTCTCAAGAAATGAGAAGGCGTTTGAAATGATGTACATCTATGGCTGTGATACTAAAAGTTCAGCCACAACAATCGCAGGACAGGCTTATCACTACTCACTTGAAAATTATTTCTTACACCGTAAAGAAGGCAAAATTTTAGACATTGCGGACTTGGAAATATTAGCCTTTAATTACATCGAAAATATTGAAGCCAATAAATGGAAGTTGCAAAAAACAACTCCAAGTGTTGATGATTGTAAGCAAAAAGCAATAGTAACAACCACTGCCCTACTAAGAAATTTTTACTCCGAAGTAAACACATATATTGAGGACATTGAAGAAATTATTGACGTAGAGGTTTATGGACAGGAATTTTTAACAATAAACAGAGTGGACATTCCACTTCCATGCCACTATAAAATTGACTTGGTTGTTAAGTTAAAAAATGGAGACATTGCCATAATCGACCACAAATCAAAGAACGCCTTTAGTCCTGAAGATGAACTAGCCCTCAGTATTGGAACTCAAGCAATCACTTATGTAAATGCTTATGAAGCTAGAACAGGACAAGAAGTAAATCAAGTGTGGTTTGTTGAAAATAAATACTCCCAAAATAGAGATAAGAGTCCTCAATTAAGCTGCTATAAAATTACACTTGATAATGATGTTCGAGCATTATACGAAGCATTATTATATGAACCACTTAAAAGAATGATTGAGGCGGTCAATGATCCTGACTATGTTTTCTTAATCAATGATTCTGATAATTTCATGGATAAGGCCGAAATATATGATTTTTGGTGTAGAACCAACACTTTAGAAATTGAAGATTTTAATGTGGACCAATCTAAAAAAGAGATCATTTCAAGGAGACTTCGAAAAATAAAAGACAATTCAGTTTCTACGATCAATCCAAAAGTGATCGCAGAATTTAGAAAAAACGCAAGCACATTTATTCAATACGATTTATCAAATAAAAATATGACTCAAGAAGAAAAAATTGAACACGTATTACGTGGATTTGGGACCAGTGTAAGAGTGGCCCATAAATTTGAAGGCTATTCCAGTAATACCTTTTTATTGGAAGCCTCAGCAGGGGTTAAATTAGCGTCAATATATGGACATAAATTAGACATTGCCAACGCCCTTGACGTTTCCAATGTCAGGATAGGAAAAGAACTTTATGTACACGAAGGCAAATCTTATTTAGCTGTAGAGTTTGCAAAACTTCGAGATCATGATTTGATGTTTGATAAATCACAGGCTAATGGAATGAAGATTCCAATCGGAAAAGACAACTATGGAAACACCGTTTTTATGGATCTTAATAATCACTCTACACCTCATGCACTTGTTTGCGGAGCAACTGGAAGTGGAAAAACCGAATTCTTAATATCGTTCATTGAGTATATAAAACTTGCAGGAATAACAGATATCACTATCCTTGACACAAAACAAGATTTTAAGCGCAAAAACATAACAGGAGTAAAATTAATCTGTGACATTGAAGAAATAGAGCAGGAAATGAGAAACTTAGTTATTGAAATGAATGAAAGAGCAAAAGATGGAAAAGACTCTAAAAAGATAATCATATTTGATGAATTCGCTGACGCTTTGGCTAATTCCAAATCGGGCAAAGAATTAGACCAATTCGAAATGGTCGAAGTTGGAAACTACAGAGATGGTCGAATTAAATACGAAAGAGTTAAAATCGGAGTTTACAAATCCCTTGAAGAAAATCTCAGGATACTCCTTCAAAAAGGTAGATCATTAGGCTTTAGAATTTTAGCCGCAACTCAAAGAGCCAGTACTAAAATAATTACTGGGGATGCCAAGGCAAATATGCCAGTTCAAATCTGTTTCATGGTTCCTAAAGAAATTGATAGTAGAGTTGTTTTAGATGAAGCAGGAGCAGAGAGTTTGACAGGGCGTGGAGACGGATTAATTAAGTCGCCTGAATATTTAGGCATCATTAGGTTTCAGTCTTACTATAAGTCTCAGAATTCAAATAAAGGCAATGAATCGGTTTCTAAAATCAATGAACAAAGCCCAGTTTTAGTTTAAATCACTTCCAAAATAAAAAACACATGTGTGTAATCCAATCAATCGAACAAAAACTCACAGATCTAATCAGACCACTTATTGAACAAGGATCTAAAGAAGGCGGTGGAGTAAAGTTCACAGCTCATGACTTCGTTTTTGTTCCACTTTCAGGCTTGATTATAATTAATCGATGTAAACACAATGAGAGATTAAGATCATACGGACCATTCCAAGACAAGGAAATCCAAAAACTTTTAAAAACTCATAAGGAATACTGGATGGAAAAGTTCAAACAGGATTCTAAAACACCAAGCATCTATGAGTTTCATAGTGCTATTAATGAAAGGTTTTATGAGTTGGATGCTGTGTGTAAATATTGAAAGTTTATTGCCCGTAACGTTTTGTGTGTATAAGAAGTGGCGGATTAAAACTCCAGAACTTTCAGCAAGCACAAAACTTAATTAAAATTACAAAACATTAAATTAACCGAAAAACCGCCATTTTTTATACACGCTGTTAGTGGATGGGCTTTTCACAAATTAAATTAAAATGAGTAAAAATTGTGAATATTGTTTTGAGTTAAAAAAGAATTGCATTTGTGAATGGTTCACTTGTTCAGGTTGCGGTACAAGATTATCAAGTTGGGGTACAACTTATGAATATAGAGGTGTTTATTCTTGTGAAAATTGCTTTGAAAAAGTACAAGAAAATAGAGATTTTGAAAGACAACAAATAATTGAAGAAGAAAAACACAAAACAGATAGATTCAGTTTAGATATGTCAGATTCTGTTATCGGAAAAGCAAACAGAGATATTTTAAAAAGAGATATTGAAATTGCTAAAAAAGAGTCAAAACGTCTAAAAGATTATGAAGGTCGTTAGACTTGCTACTAACGGTTTTGGGCTTTGCGACAGGTTTTTTGCCTGTTCCAAATGTTCAAATTTAGCACCAATGTTGATGGCAAAAAACTTTCGCAAAACCCGTGTTACAGGAAGGCACGGGTTCATTAAGATAAACTTTTAAATAAATATAAAAATGGCACAAAACAGTAAAATTGAATGGACACATCACACAGCTAATCTTTGGCACGGATGCACAAAGGTTCACGAAGGTTGTGATAATTGCTACGCAGAAACATTGGCGAAGCGTTGGGGTAATGATATTTGGGGTAATGACAAACCACGAAAAGAAATAAAATCGTTTTTTAATGACTTAGAGAAATATCAAAAGTTAGCCAAAGAAGCAAACGAGGTTCACAGAGTATTTGTCGGCTCAATGATGGATATTTTCGAAAAGCCTATGCCATTAATTGACAGTAAAGGAAATGCAAGAAGCTACGATACTGGCAAAATTCGTGAATTGTTTTTTATGAATATTGATTTTGGAAAATATCCAAACCTTATGTTTTTGTTGCTAACCAAAAGGCCAAGCAATATCAATAAAATCATTCCTGAAAATTGGAAAACTAATCCGCCAAAAAACGTAATGTTTGGCACTTCTCCTGTAAACCAACAAACAAGCGAAAAGCTAATTACTCAACTTTTAGAAGTAAAAGGCAAAAGGTTTTTAAGTGTTGAGCCACAACTTGACAGTATTAATATTCAAGGATTTTTATTTAATGGGGGCATTGATTGGGTTATTCAAGGAGGCGAAAGCGGACACCATAAAAGACCGTTTAATTTGGATTGGGCTTATTACTTGAAACAGCAATGTGAAGCAACTAATACACCTTATTTCTTCAAGCAAATTGATAAAATAAAAGAAATACCTACGGACTTGCAAGTTAGAATGTTTCCTACGGAGCAGGTCGGTAGTGCTTTCCTGTAACGTTGAAGCATTGGCGAAGAAGGGGTTTTGGAACACGAATGTTTAACCCTTGCACAATGCTTCATAGTAGCACAAAAGTTCAATTTACAACGTCTGCCCCTTTTTTGCCAATGCAATGTTGTGCGATGTGGATTTCAGGGGTGTCAAAATAAAACTTCTGGGCGGAGTTATAAAACCCACAAAAATTAAAAATGGATAATATCTTATTATTTGATGTTGAAAGTACATCACTACACGGAACAGGCTTTGCAGTTGGTGCAATAGTCGTAAACAAAGGCGGTTCAGAAATAGACCGATTTGAATTATTAAGCAAAGAAAGTGCTGGCAAAGTTGGCGATTGGGTAAAAGAAAATGTTTTACCAAATTTGTCTGATATGCCAACTTGCGAAACAGACAAAGATTTAAGAACTGCCTTTTTTGACTTCTATATGAAGCATAAAGAAACTACTGAAATTTGGTCTGATGTAAACTTTCCTGTGGAAACAAATTTTTTGTCTGCAATTGTCAATGATAACCTTGCTGAAAGAGAATGGTCTATGCCATATCCATTGAAAGATGCTTCTACTGTTGTTGATGTTTCAATAGACAGGTGTGCAGAATGTGGAATTGATGGATTAAGAAAACACAATCCACTTGATGATAGCCGTGCAAGTGTTTATTTTCTTTTGAAGGCATTAGGTCATTAATTTAATGTTGTCGTGATATGGTAGGGTGCTACTCTGCCATATCGCACAACGTTTTTGGGCTATGCGAGGTTTGGGATTAAATAAACCAAAACCTCCAATTTAGCCAAATAATAACAGACACAAACTGAACTTTAAATTAAACCAAATACCCAAATCTTGCATAACCGATGTTAGCGGATGTACGGGTTTTAAAACGAAAACGTGAATGAAATATATGGGTTCAAAAAATAGGTTTGCAAAAGAATTGCTTCCTATAATTTTAAAAGATAGAAAACAAAATCAATATTATGTAGAACCTTTTGTTGGTGGAGCAAATATGATTGATAAAGTAAGCGGAAATAGAATAGGTGCTGATGCTAATAAATACCTTATTGCTATGTGGAAAGGACTTCAAAAAGATATTGAAAGACCATTAGAAATATCAAGAGAATTACACGCAGAAGCAAGAGAAGAATATAACAATAGGAAATCAAATAAATTTACAGATTTTCAAATTGGTTGGATTGGATTTATGGCTTCTTTTAATGGTAGATTTTTTGGCGGTGGTTACAGTGGAAAACATAAAAATAGAGATTATGTAAATGAGCAAATAAGAAATACAACAAAACAAATACCATTAATAAAAGATGTTGTTTTTTACGATTGTGAATACCAAAATTTAGAAATACCAAATGAAAGTATTATTTATTGTGATATTCCATATCAAGGCACAAAAGTATATGATACTAAATTAGTATTTGACTATGATATTTTTTGGCAATGGTGTAGAGATATGACTAAAAAAGGACACAAAGTTTTTATTAGCGAGTACAACGCTCCAAGTGATTTTACTTGTGTTTGGCAAAAAGAGGTAAACGTATCTATTCGACCAACAAAGACATTAGTTCAAACTGAAAAGCTATTCGAGTATATCCGCTAACGTTTTGCGTGTATGAGAAGTTGGCGATTTTGAAAACGAAAACTTCATACTACCACAGAACTTGATTTGAAAAACAAAGGTCCATTTAACCACTGAACCGCCAATTTATTATACACGCTGTTATGTGCAGGGCGGTAAATAACCAATAATGTTGATTTGAAAAACGAACGTAAAAAATTAAAAAATAGGGAGGGAATTTTTATGAAATATATGGGAAGTAAAAATAGAATTGCAAATCATATTTTACCTATAATGCTAAAATATAGAACACCTGAAATGACTTGGGTAGAACCTTTTGTAGGCGGTGCAAATATGATTGATAAAGTGGAGGGTAATAGGATAGGTGCTGATTTTAATAAATATATTGCTGAGATGTGGAAGCAATTAGAAGCAGGATGGATGCCACGAAAAGATTATACAAAAGATGATTATTATGATGTGAAAAATAATATGGAGCGGAACTTAGCGGAAACTGGTTATTTAGGTATAGCAGTTAGTTATTGCGGTAAATGGTGGGGCGGATATGCTGGGCTGTGTGATACTAAAAGTATGGGACTTGTGGATTACCAAAAACAAGCATATAATAACCTATTAAAACAATTACCAAATATAAAAGGTATTGAATTTGTGCATAGTAGTTATGATGAATTACAAATACACCAAATAGTTTTATTTATTGCGACCCACCTTACGAGGGAACAACAAAATATAAAGATGAGTTTGACCATTCAAAATTTTGGCAATGGTGCAGAGATAAATCAAACGAAGGACATATCGTTTTTGTGAGTGAATATAATGCGCCTGCTGACTTTGAATGTGTGAAGGTGGTTGAAACTAATACTCAATTAGGTAACGGTAGTAATTCAGGTAATATGGTGAAGGTGGAAAAACTTTTTAAATTTTCTCCCACAAATGTTAATTAGAAGCACTATCGTAGCACTTGCAGGTAACGGTTTCGGGCTTGGCGAAGGTGGGCTTGTAGAATGCTCAATTTTAGCAGGATGTTTCTGCCCACTTTTGCCAAACCCGTGTTACAGGCAGTACGGATGATTAAGTAGAATGTTAAATGCGAAGAATAAAATAGTTTTAAATAATTTTTGAGCGATGGCAAAGAATGATAAATTAGTAGAGAGTGATTATGTATTAACGCCTGAATGGTGTGCAAAGGACATAATGGAGTATTTTGCACCAACAGGGAAGATGCTTGACCCGTGCAGGGGGTTGAATAAGGTGTTTCATAATCAAATGCCGAAAGATGCTGATTGGTGCGAAATACAGGAAGGGAATAATTTTTTTGAATATACAGATAAAGTAGATTGGATAGTTGGAAATCCACCATATTCAATTTTTCACGATTGGATGGAACACAGTTTTGCCATTGCAGATAATATCGTTTACTTGCTACCAACATTTAAGATATTTAATGCACTTGGATTGTGTAGAATGTATGGTCAAAACGGATGGATAAAACATATAAGATTTTATGATACAGGAAGAAAAATTGAATGGAGTAGAAGCCGACCAATCGTAGCCGTACACTTTCAAAAAAATTATTTCGGAGACACATCTTGGTCTTATTACGAGGGTGGAAAAAAATTATTTAAAACTGAACCGAAATGATGATATAAAGCGATAAAGTAGTATTGCCCATAACGTTCAGAGTATTGCCGATGGTGGGGCTTTGTACCACTAAACTTGAATTGAAAAACTAAATTTGATATGAACGACAAACTTGAATTGAAAAACGAAACCCCCACTTTTGGCAATGTGCTGTTACCTGCCGTTTTTTCTACTGTATTTGAGCAGTATGAATTTAAGGGATGGCTTATTACAATAGAAAATTATAGAGGAACAGATGAACTTATAGGATTTGCAACACCTACAAAATATGCTCATTTATTAAATGCTGACAATTATTATTACATAGATGAAATTGCAGAAGAAAATAAAATTAAAAGCAAGATTAATGAGGATGGAGATGAGTATTACGAAGATTTAACTTACATAATTGCAGAGCCTGATGATGTAGTTGTTAATTTTATAGCTGGTGTAAATACAAAAAGTGCATCGTGTGTTTTAGATTATATGGTAAATGAGATTATCAGAGAATTAGATATTGACTATCCAAATACTATTGTGCTAAAACAAGTTTATAAAAAATCAATAACGCCAAAAGTAGGCAAAAGAAAAACGGGTTTTTTGCATCAGGCTTGGGCATCATTAGTAAAGGATAGGGATAAAAAATGCACTGAATGTGGAAGCGTTTATGATTTACACGCTCACCATATTAAGCAGTATAAAAGCCATCCAGAACTAAGAAACGATGTTAATAATGGAATTACATTGTGCGGAAATTGTCATAGGAAGTGGCACTCTGAAAATGGCAGGTAACATCTGTATTTACGAATGTTCACTTCGTAAAACATACCAAATAAGCACAAACTACGAATGTTAAACCAAAACAATAAAACCATATGAACCTAAAACAAGCCATTGAAATCCTAGACTATCATCAAAAATGGAGAATGGGCAAAGTAGATGAAATTAAATTTAGTTCAAGGCAAATAACTGAGGCTTTGGATGTGGTATTAATGGAAGTTAAAATAATAAAATAAACAATGGAAAATTTAATGTTCATTACAATTGAGGTTCACTCATTAGAAGAAATAAAACCTTCATTGCCAATGCGCCAGGCAGCTAGATTAAGTTTAAAAATATCAATTGACAAACATCAATTATGTACATTAATAATGAGTGCTTTTGATGATTTTAAAATTGATCAACTTAACGAAATATTAAATTGTGAAGGAATGGGTCTTCATTATACAGAAAATAAAGACTAATGGCCCTTTGCTCAAAACACGAACGATATTATCCTGACGGCACTCATTGTGGTGAATGCTGGAATGAACAAATGAAAGCCAACAAACAAGCAGCTAAATCACAATTTGTAAAGACCAAATTCAAGCAGTTGCCAAAGGATGAAAAGACTAAGTACCGGGATAAACTTAAATCTAAACTTCAAGCACTTCATTCTAAAAAAATGAAAGAGCTATATAAAGAAATGGGGGTTTATTATTGCTGGATCACAAAAAAATCTAATAATCAAACTGGATTATTTAGCCTTCATGTTAGCCATTATTATCCAAAGGGCGACATATGGCAATTGTGGACTGATCCAGTTAACTCAGGGCTATCCACGTACAATGAGAACGTAAATAAGCCTCAGACAGTAACCCAAATGAGAGCTATGATGATAAAAGTTTGGGGTGTTGATAAAGTTAACGAACTGGATATAAAAGCCGAGGACTACAAGATAAGGATTAAAATGGGATTAGACCCGAAATACCCAACTGACTTATGGTTAATGGGTAAGATTAGTGAATTAAAAAGTAAAAACAATGGCTCGTAAGGTTTGGACAGATCAAGAGATTGAAACACTTAAAGAATTGTTTCCAAATTTATACACTAAGGAGGTTGCTGAAAAAATGAATAGAAGTTATTTTAGTGTTTGTACCCATGCTAATTTATTAGGCATTAAAAAATCTGATTCTTTTCGAACTATGGAGCTGGGTAGACAAGCGGAAAGACTTAGAATCAATGGAGCAAAGCACAGATTTAAAAAAGGATTAATCCCATTCAATAAAGGGAAAGCTATTTCGCCTGAGACCTATGAAAAATTAAAAGGATCATTTTTTAAAAAAGGAAGCAAGCCACATAATACTAAATACGATGGACATGAACGTATATCTGTTGATGGATACATAGAAGTAAGGATTCAAGAACGAAAATATGTATTAAAGCATCGGTTAATTTATGAACAACATTATGGACCAATTCCAAAAGGAATGATTGTAACGTTCAGAGATCGGAACCCTCAAAACGTAGTCATTGAAAACCTTGAATTAATTTCCAGACAAGAAGGAATGAAGCGCAATTCAATTCAAAATTATCCAAAAGAAGTAAAAAGCACGATTAGATTATTATCAAAACTCAAAAAAATTATAAATGAAAAACAAAATTGAAGACCTTAGAAATCACTTGTTCGCTACAATAGAAGGGTTATTAGACGAAGAAACTCCAATGGAACTAGAAAGAGCCAAGGCAGTTGCGGACGTAGCGCAAGTAATTGTAAATTCTGCCAAAATAGAAGTAGATTTTATTAAGGTAACTGGAAGATCAGAAGGTACTGGTTTTATTCCTGAGATTAAAAAACTAAATTAACTCATCCCTATGAGCGAGGTACATAAATTTTATATTAAAGGTCATGAGGTTTTGATAGATAAGGATAAAGTAGATTTAGTAATTAAGTATACGTGGTGCATTGTAAAACAATCTAAAAAAAGAAAAAGTAATTGGTTTTGTATTGGAGCAAACGCTAAAATTAATGGCAAAAGGACGATAATTAAATTACATAGGTTATTAATGAATGCGCAAGAAGGCGAAATAATAGATCATATAAATAGAAATACACTTGATAATAGATTATGTAATTTAAGATTTGCAACACGTAGTCAAAATAGCGCTAATGTAAATTCACGTTATAATAGTTCATCTAATTATTTGGGAGTGTCAATTGACAAATGGAGTTACAAAATAACTAGATTTAGGTCACAGATACGACATAATAACAAAACAATACTTTTGGGCTGTTATTTAAATGAAATTGAAGCAGCCAAAGCCTACAATGAAGCAGCTATTAAATATCATGGTGAATTTGCCAATCTAAATAAAATCTAATCCAATGACCGAACTCCAAATCATAAACAAAAAACTAGACGAGAATAACGCCAAACTGGAATTAATCTTATCTAAGATAGCCCCACAAATCGATTTACTTACGCTACAAGAGGCAAGTAAACTATTGGGCAAGTCTAAGACCCACATCAATAGATTAGCCCTTAGAATCAATTTAATCGACCGTAATGCGAAGG
>OFRG01000535.1_pt1 | contig 14104 bp, 13 predicted proteins | sample 1543071 | NCBI WGS metagenome assembly OFRG01 (sample SAMN07774222, study PRJEB24372) | wastewater metagenome | isolation source: WWTP Verbania (Effluent) | place: Italy: Verbania | collected 2015-12
TTTTGGAGAGACGGGATCGGTTTCTCGAAATGCTGATAATCCTTGAAATCCTCCCAGTGACCTCCCCAGACAAATCCCCTTTCGAGGAACAATCTGACGATAGGAGCATCATCGATGATTGTCCCGTACACGGTAGGGTCATAATGAGCTCCTCGCGGAGATACCCGATCGCCGCTCCGGATACAGGGATTATGCAGTGGATTGATATCGAGGGCGAGCCCGAAGCCATGCCAGGAGATACGACTCGTTCCCTCTATCGGACGATAATTGAAACCGCTCGTATTGTTGTCCCGCATCGAACGGTCATCATCCCATCCGTAGCGCGGATCGGCCAGCGGGATCATTTTCGCGATGGGGAAATCGATCGCCAGGAGCGCTAGGAAAATCTCCCGGACATCCGTGACAATCGCTTCGTGCACCACGATCTGCCCGATATGGCAGCGCCCATCAAATGAATGATACGGCACTTCTATCAAACACTGCGCTGCAAGAATTGCTTTTGGGCACGGCATCGGATCCGGCCGGCGACTTGTAGAAGAACTATGGCGAGTCATGACATTTTCCTCCTCATAGGTGATTCGCGCATACAACTTAGCACAGGGCGCCGTAAAAGCAAAATCGGCGCCAGACAGGCGCCGATAGAGCGAAGTACCGATCGAATTCCTTAGTAATCCTTGAGCTTCTTCAGATGGTCATGCTCGCGGATCTTCTCGAGCGCCTTGGCCTCGATCTGACGAATACGCTCACGAGTCACGCCGAACTCCTGGCCGACTTCCTCCAGGGTATGAGTCACCCCATCCTCGAGTCCGAAACGGATGCGAAGGATTTTCTGTTCGCGCGGTGTGAGCTCATTCAAGATGTCCGTGATGTGCTGCTTCAGGAGCTTGCGGGAAGCTGACTGGTTCGGCATCACTGTCTCAGTATCTTCGATGAAATCGCCGAGCACTGAATCATCCTCGCTGTCGCCGACGGAGGTCTCGAGAGAGACCGTCTCCTGAGAAATCTTCTGGATATGGCGGATCTTGTCGACTTCGATATTCATTTCTGCCGCGATTTCTTCAGCGAGCGGCTCACGACCGAGCTCCTGCACCAATCGGCGGGTCACCTGGGCATACTTATTGATCGTCTCCACCATGTGCACCGGGATACGGATGGTACGCGACTGATCGGCCAGCGCGCGAGTGATCGCCTGGCGGATCCACCAGGTGGCATAGGTCGAGAATTTGAAACCCTTCTGATAGTCAAATTTCTCCACAGCGCGGAACAGGCCGATATTCCCCTCCTGGATGAGATCGAGGAGCGAGAGATTATGCGAGCGGCCGACATACTTCTTGGCAATCGATACGACGAGACGGAGGTTGGCTTCCGTGAGTCGCTGCTTGGCGTTAAGATCTCCCTTCTCGATCGCCTTGGCGAGCTTGACCTCCTCTTCACCGTTCAAGAGCGGCACCCGGCCGATCTCCTTGAGATACATCTGCACGAGGTCAGCGGAAACTTCATCCTCGCCCATATCGATCAGGCGTTCTTTCGCCTTGGCGGCTTCCTTGGCGCTCTTGTCGTGCCCGTATTTCTCCCCTTCCTTCACCGTCTCAATCTTGAGCATCTCTTCCGATCCGACGATACGGATACCACCCGTCTCAAGCTTCTCATAGAGTGCCTCAAGCCCTTCGAGATCCTGCTCGACATCCGGCAGGATATGGATGATCTCGTCTTCCGTGACGAAACCGCGCTGCTTGCCGCGAGCGAGAAGCTCATCGACCGCGTTCTTCTGCGCGGCTGCCCGATTCTCCTGCTTCGCGATCGCCTTCTTCGAGACCGGCTTCACAACTTTTTTCGGAGCTGGCTTCGCTGTCTTCTTCGGAGCGACGGATTTTTTCTTCGGGGCTGGCTTGGTTGATTTCTTGACTGCCTTCTGCGCATGCACAACTTTTTTCGGAGCCGGCTTGGTTGATTTCTTTTTGACGGCCGGCTTCACCCCCTTCTTCTTCGGAGCCGGTTTGATCGTCTTCTTCACGGCCTTTTTGATAGGCTTCTTCACCGCTTTCTTCACGGCCTTTGCCGGCTTCTTCGCTGCTGCTTTCTTCTGTGCCATACCGTTTTTGCTTACGACATTATTTATGTAAAAAATACGAACCGGCTTCCGGCTCGCTCATGCATGATTGGGGAGCATACCAAAGATTGATAAAAATTGAAAGTCTGATACCCCCTATCTTCAACGATTCTCTCGCGAGAGAAGCATGAATTTCGAGAGAAGTTCTTTTTCCTTTTCCTTCCCCCCCGATCGCCGGGCCGCTTCGAGCGCGTGCTCGAGCGCGATAAGCTCTTCGCTCCGGATCACTTCTTTCTTGATATCGGTAATCAACTGCTCGAAAATCCCGAGGGCCGCCGCCGGACGCTCTTCCTCTGGTAGAGCCGAGAAATCCGGACCATCGAGGATGCGGAAGAGGAGCTTACCCGCGAGCGACTTGAGCTCTTTGTCTTCGACAAGATCGATCGGATCGCGCCCATCACCAGCCTGAACGATGAAGAAATAGAGCGGGTGCTTCTCGAGATAGCGGAGTACCGTCTCATCCGCGATCTCCAGAGAGCGGGTACGGACAGCCGCAAACGCGAGCGAGAGCCCGATCATCTCCTCCCGCAGGCGCTCGCTCCGCTTGGTATAGAGCGTCGTCGTTTCTTTGAAAGGTTCTTTCCCATCGGATGGGAGATTCTGTGTGCGCTTCTCCCGCTCGACACGGGCACTATGTACTACACCGTGAAGATGCTTTTCTTCCACCCGGATCGCCTGAGCCAATTCCTTGATCCAATACGACCGGTCGATCTCGTTTTTCGCCGCCCCGATGAACGGTATGAATTGCGCGAGCACTTCCTTCTTGCCGGCCGGCGTCTCGACGTCATGCCGGCTCACGAGCTGCGCGAGGAAATACTGAAGCGCCGGCTCAGGATGAGCGATAGCGTCACGGAGCGCATCCGGGTGTTCCCGGGCAAGATCAGCCGCGTCTTTCCCTTCGGGAATAGAGATGATGAGCGCCTCGATATCCTGGCCGAGCGCGAGATCCGTACTCCGCCGGGCTGCTTTCTGTCCGGCCTCATCCATATCAAAGAAGAAGCGGATCTCCTTGCCGTAACGGCGTAGGAGCGCGAGCTGCTCTTCGCCGAGCGCCGTCCCCGAGGCCGCGACCGCATTCTCGATGCCCGCCTGATGGCACGCGATGACATCCATATTCCCCTCGACTAGGACCGTATGTCCCGCCTGCTTGATCGCCTGCCGCGCGTATGAGAGACCGTAGAGCACCTGACTCTTCTTGTAGATCGGTGTTTCCGACGTATTGATATATTTCGCCTGAGTCTCATCCGCACCCGGCCGGACGCGCGCCGAGTAACCGATCACTCGACCGATCGTATCGGTAATCGGAAACATGATCCGATCCCGGAACCGGTCATAGTATCCGTCGCCATTCTCCTTCTTGAGCGCGATACCTGCCTGCGCGAGCTCTTTGGCATCGAAGCCCGACTTCACGAGAAAATCATACAGATGACGCCACCCTTCCGGAGCGAAACCGAGACGGAACTTATGGATGCTCTCATCCGACAATCCCCGATCGCGGAGGTAACCGAGGGCGAGCTCCTTGCCCGGTCCTTCCCAGAGCTGCTTCTCATAGAACTTCGTCGCGAGCTCATGAATCTCATAGAGCCGGGACTTCTCATCACGAGCCTCCTGATAGCGTTCCTTCGATTCCTGGCTGTACTGCGGCAGCTCGACATTGGCCCGCTCAGCGAGCATGATAAGCGCTTCGCGGAAACCGATACCCTCCATCTCCATGACAAAAGCAAAGGCATCTCCGCCCTTATTGCAGCCGAAACAGTGCCACATCTGCCGCTCCTCATTCACCATGAAAGACGGCGATCGCTCGCGATGAAACGGGCAGCACGCCTTCCAATGGCTGCCTGATTTATCGAGCTTCACATAGCCGGCGACTACGTCGACGATATTGAGCCGAGCCTTGATTTCTTCGGTGGGAGAAAGCATATATTTCGTCTTTCGACGGTAGCACACAATCGCCTATCCGTCATCACTCGGCCGGACCAGCGAGCCAAAGCAAAAACCGCCTTACGGCGGCTTGGGCTACTCTACTGCTGCGTTACCGTCTGAGCAGTGGCATTGCCGATAATCACAACGATATCCGCGCCATCAGGAGCGGTTTCGCCGGCTGGCAGCGCAGTGACTGTCCCGCCGAGCGTCGTCGCAATTTCGCTTGCCCGAGACGTCGTCCGACCAGTGACATCCGCTACGAGAATCCCCGTATAATCACTCTTCGCCGCTTTTTCCTTCGCCATCACGACCACACCTTCAGGATAGGCAGCTACGAGCTTCTCCTCAGCCGTTTGTGTTACCCCGACCTTGGTCGAGCCATTGAGAAACACCACCTGGGCCGGTCCTGTCGGCAGAGCAGCCTCAGGAGCGGTCTCTTCAGTTACTGGTTCGGCCTCGGAAGCTGCTGGTGTCTCTTCTGGCACCGATGTTTCCGCTGGGGCTGCTTCGTTCTGAATATTCACCGCTGTCACATCGACAATCTTGCCCGTCGATGGACGGTAGAGTATCGCTCGCCCTGATTCCGTGTAGATGAGGATCTTATCACCATTCTCAGCGTTCTTGAAAAACGACTGTTCGGAGAGTTTCTCCTTGTCCGCAACCGTCGCGAGCGTCGGCGTCTCACCAACTGGAAGCTCCATCAATTTTTCTACTTTGCCGAGCACGGCTACGAGCTCATCCTGCTGCGGACCCTTCTCGCGCACCGCCTGGCGATACTCCGTATAGAAAAAAACGGCTGCACCGAGAGAAGCGATTGAGACAGCGCCAGCCAGCAGCATGAAAACTTTGCCCATACGGCCGGCAGACTGACCAACCGCTGTTTCTTGAGGAGAGGTCATAAGATAACAACGTTAGAGATATATTTACAGTATACCAGATTCTTCCCGACCCGAGATTTATTTATCACGCTCAATATCGATATCCCGGGCGATATCGATGATTTTCCCCGTCGATGGACGATAGAGATAGGCGCGCGCCGCCTGCGGATAGATCAGCATCTTGTCGCCATTCCGGGCCGACCGAAAGAACGGCTGATCATCGAGCTTTTCCTGATTCGTTACCGTCGCAACCGTCGGTCGCTCCCCCACTGGCAACCAGGCCCGCTCCCCGACCAGCTCTACCCACTTCGATACTTCACGCCGCTTCTGTGCTTCAGGAGACCAGAAAGACCGATACGCAAAATACGCCGCGAGACCAAGCGCGATAATCAGAAGCGCTGCCATGATGACGAAAGTGCGTCGCCGCATCAAAAAGAATATCACTGAAAATACGTCACTCCGATGACAATCACTGCCGCGACGAAAGCATCATCAAAAAAGAGGAAGAAGTTGCTATTGCCGGTCGGGCCGCCACCGCTCGCGAGCGCGATATCAAACGTGCTCGATCCATTATCCCGCAAAGCGATATCTGCGAATGCCATAGGTCAGAATGTTTTAGGCCGCTGTCCCAGTATCAGAACGCCCCACGAGAGTCGCACTCTCATAGGCTTCAGCAAAGACAGCTTCCGTATCGTCATACCACGTCAGCGAATACGTACCATTGCCCGTCCGTGTCGTTTCAAGAAGTTTCTCACCCGTCCCTGGCCGCCAGATACCGATGGTCACTGTCCCACCAGCTGAGCCGGTTACCGTCCCAGAAAGCGTATAGGTGATGGTATGATAGGTGAAAATCAGATTAAGACTAATCCAACCAGTCACTGCCGTAGAACCATTGAGGTGCACCCTCCGCCGGCGTGATGTCTCAAGATCGACACGACTACCAACAAAATTATCACCCGGCCAACGCTTATAGAAAGATCTGGACTGTGCATACGCGAAGAAAGTTCCTATTTCTGGATCAGTCTGCGAACTGTCTATATAAACCGGTTCCCATTCGATGCCGCCTTCAGCCGCCAACCGCTCGACAAGGATTGCCATACCAGAAATCGCAACCGTACCCGATGGCTGAACAATGAGATAATTCCCAACGGCCGTAATGAAATAATTCGTTTCGGGAATAACTGGCGCGTCAGCGGTATCCGTATAATTAGTCGCGGCAGCAGCGGTTCCATTCTGGAGATACCCCCATTCGACCGTGTGATTATGAGCACCCACGCCATCGGTCGCCTTGCCAGATGTATAATTTATTATCCAAAAACCAGAAATGTTCCAACCGAAGTCAGCCGTATCAGAACGATACACATCGAAGTTGAGCTTATTGCGCCCCCGTGCAAGCGTAAAGGCGGCATCGTTGCGTACCATCGCCGCATTCGAACCGGATAAGCTGGACGCGGTGTCGGTATACGCTACGAATGATCCTGTGCCGATACGGAAGTTGAGCGTCGAGATAGCGGCAATTTGCTGCCAAAAAACATAATAGGCGACCCGGCTCGTCGTAATAGTCGACGGCTCCTCAATAAAGAGCTCGCGCGTCCCGCGCTGATAATCCGCCGATGTCGTACCGCCCATCGGGGAAGCGAGGTCCATCGGAAGCACGACGGAATTCATGATGGTCGACGAAGCGGACGGGTCGAACTCGTAACTCACGACCAGATAGGCCTGAAAATGGTTGACGCGAGCCACGGTAGCCGTCGGCTGCCAGGTCTGCGTCGCCGCCGTGCTCGGATAGACGCTCGTCGCATTCCACACATAGCGGAAGAAACGGTCTGAGGCGAGCGATCCCTCATAGTTACCAGTCGTTACTGTCGCTGTACCGATACGAAGCGTCAACGTATGGTCGGTCGTCGCAGCATTGCGATGTTCATTGCCCTGCATGACGACAAAGATCTGCCTATAGACTTTGCTCGCTTCCGGTAAATAAGTATCGAGGACCGGAATCGTATCATAGGTCGTCGCAGTGGTCGCGATTGCCGCGACCGGAGCATTGAGCGGTATCATCACCGTCTTCACGTGCGTCGTGGAAGTGTCGTCATACTCGTAGGTAATATCGAGCGTCACGCAGACGTTTACCATACCGGTCGTCGTACCAGTCGACTGGTTGATCTGCAGCTGGAAATCACAGGTCATCGATGCCCCCGTCCAGTTGGTCGTGAAGTGCGCGGTATAGTCCGCTGAGAGCCAAAATGAGGCGTTTTCACCGGAGTTCGTCAGCGTGTTGGCATTGGCAACGCTCGTATAGGCTGCCGCACCCACCCGACAGTTCAGTGTCTTCGTCGTCAGCGAACCGCCCGTCGCGGTGATGATATCGTCCATCGTGACATGCGCCACCACCGACCGGAAGGTCTTGGTCCCGGTCTCCGGCAGATAGATCGTGATCTGCGTCAAGGTCGTGAGCGTGTTGTTCGTCAAGGCTGCCAATGCAGGAAAGGCATACTTGACGGTTTTCAGTCGGGTAGCCATATCCTAGGTGAAGTTATTGAGGAGGGCGATGAGATCCCATTTCGTATCCGTACTGTTGTAGATGAAGCCGCAGTAGAGCGTCTTCCCGAGCACTGTCGTCGAGGGCAGCGCCAAATCGGAGCTCGCGCGATAGATGGCATTCCAGCCAAGTGAGCGCGCCGTGCCGTTGTCCTTGATCCGGATGATGAGCTGCTGACCCTGCGTCGGAGTGCCGGTCGGAGCCGCAAATACCGCTCCGGCGGCCAGTGCGGTGATGATATGGACATCCGTCGTATCAGCATTCGGCGTCGGAGTCGCGTTGGAGGCCTCCGAGGTGATCCGCTTTGAGGCATTTCGCGCGTAATGATAACTGATGCAGATCCAGTTGCCGGTCCCGAGCGAGAGGAACTCTGCCGTATCATTGGCGACGGTCAGGATATTCTGACCACCTGGCAGGATAAGCGATGTCCCATTGTGCGTCAGCGTCAGGGCGGCGGCAAAACGGACATTGCGCCGAATGCCAGCCGCCACCGTATCAAACGCCGTAATCGTCACCGCTCCAGTGATGCGAAGATTATTCGAAAGCGCCGCTCCGATATTGGTCGTCGCCGCCGAGGCCACGTCGATTTCCGCCGCCATATTGAGCGGGATAGCGGAGAGTCCGACGCGATTTTTAGAAATACGTATAGGCATACGCTAGAATCCCTCCTTATCGATGATCAAAAGCTCGTCCCCCTCGTCATCGGTAACGAGGAGCTGACGACCCGTTTCCGTAATCTTGAAATTCTGGAAATTCTGCTCGGAAATCACCGTATCCCCACGCAATAGATTGACCAGCGGATTCATATATTTTCCCGCCATAAACACCGCTCCACCGAACAATGCGTATTTCAGGAAAGCCCGGCGACGATCATCGATCACGAGAATATCTTCCATCGCTGAGACAGCCTTCTTGCCGAACACCCGCTGCATGAGCGCCCGGGACCAGGTGATGGCCCGCTTCGGCACGATGCGCTTGACGGACGAACGGACGAAAAAACCCGCCTGCTTCCCCCAGTGGGAAACCAGCGACTTTCCTGCCTTCAATCTCCGCTTCCAGTCACGCATCGGTTTGTCTTTTGGTATCTGGCTTGACGCTCTACACTCCCTACTGACCCTCTTTATCTGAAAGATCCTTGAGCTCTTCCTCAACTTCACGCTTCCCCTTCTTGAATTCCCCAGTCACGCGACCGAGAGATCGGGAAAATTCGACAATCTTGCCGCTCCCGAAGAACAGGACAGCTACCACAAGTACGATAACGATGATTTCCGGCATTCCGAGTCCGAACATATACATGCATTAATGATAGGTTGAGACCATTATAGCATACGAAAAAAGCCCCGGAAAAGCCGGGGCCCTGAGAAATCTGAGAAAATCGATCCTATTCGGCCGCCTCGGACGGAACCGTCTCTGTTTCTGCCGAAACCGCTGTCTCATCCGATACTTCTGGCGCTCCCTCCTCCATCTCTGTGACCGGACTTACAGGATCCGTCGGTAAGACGATCGGGTCCGGCATACTCGTATCGACAGCCAAGAACTCCGCCACCGCCTCGACGATAATAGCTCGGATCTCAGCATCCGATAGCCCGGTCGGCTGATTCGTCTCCGTTGTCGTATCATCCGTAGTCTTCTCCGGTTCATCATCGGTTGCGACATCCGCAGCCGCGGTCGTACCGGTCGCTCCAGCCGACGGCTTCTTCACCGGCTGGCCGACGAGACCGGCATAGCGCGATGAATCAGCCGGAGCAGCCGTTCCCCGAGCTGCCGCCTGCGCCTCCCGGAGATAAGCGACTTCACGATCAATCACCTGTCCGATCTGCTCGGAGAGATATGTGCCCAGATCCCGTTTACCCAAGAGCTTCTTCGGTACATCCATCTTGCCCGTCTTGCGCGCTGGCTGCCATTTCCCCTCCGCCACAGAGAGCGTCTGATATGAATACGCGGCATGATATGCCTCAGTATCTTCAGTAATCGCATCGATGCGCAGCGCCAGGTCAAAGGTCTTGAGATTCTTCGCCGTCAATGTGGTCGTATCAGTTTTCTTGGGTGATACCGACTGCTTCGTATCAGCTGAAACGAAAACTGCCTGCCGGAGCTCCGGACTGGCCGCAAAAGCCGCCCCGGTTCCCAAGAGCACCACTGATACGATCAGCGGAAACGCATTGTTGTATTTGATGAAATCGAGCAATTTTCTCATAAGCGCTTTTTCTTATTGTATCACGTCCGCATGACCGCCCCGGACTGCGACGAGCGCACCGACAGCATACAATCCGAGGAGTGGCACCGAGAGAAACGCCATCGTCACGCCGCTTCCGTCTGGGGTGATGACGGCTGAAAAAATAATCGCCGTAACGACAGCGCCACGCCAATGCCGGAGCCAGAAACCCCGTGGAATCAGCCCGATATGCGATGAAACTGCCATACCGACTGGCAGAAGAAAGGCAGCTCCGACTGAGATGGTCAGAAAGAAAACCGAAGAAATAAAATCATCCAGTGCGAAGAACGGAGCGACGCCCATCGGTTCAGCAAACGAATACAGCAAAGCGAACGTCTCCGGAATGATGACGAAATACGCCAGCGCGCAGCCAAGATAGAACAGAGCGAGCGCTGGAACAAGCGAGCGCATCAGGGTCCGTCGCTCAGCCGGCCGGAGTGCCGGCCGCAAGAACCGAACGACGAGGAAGAGCGCGTATGGGAAAGTCACGAGCAAGGCGACGAGCAAGGCAATCACTATCGGCGCGACAAAAGGACTGACTGGCCCGAGCGCCACTACCGGCACCCCGGATGGGATGAGCATCGCCTTGGCTCCAAGGAAGATCTGCACTGCCATCGAAGGTGAGCCGAACTGAGGCAGCGGAAAAACAGCAGTACCGATCCGCATCTCGCCCGGGGCGAGCGTCAAAAGCCCGATAAAAACCATCAAGAGGACGATCACGAATCGGACGATCATCCTCCTGACAGCTTTGAATTCTTCGAGAGCGATAGAGCTCATAATTTCGATAGGTTTCCTGGACTACGAAAGCAAATTTTTTCCTCACTATCGTCTCAGAAGCCTCGGGTATCAGAAAAAATCTCTTTCGCAGCCCAAGAAACCTTCTTCTTGATAGTTCTTTTAGATCTCATCAAAGACGAGCATGGCGTTGTCATTCTTATCATAGACGCCGAGCTCCGTAGCCGAATCATTCTTGATATAGACGCCGTTGCCGAACTTGAGCACATTCTCGACGAAGATATTGCCTTCACCGGTCAGCGTCAACGCCGGACAAGCATCATTATCGCAGACCCAGACATTCTCGGAAAGCGCCCGAATATCGCCGCCCACAGCGCCCATCAGGAGATCACCCACGGCGTCGACCGTGAATTCACTATAATACGTCAGATCTTTGGAGAGACGCAGCTGCGGGGCGGAAGCCGCCTGGACGATATCGAGGATGCGCGACGGTGCGGATGTCCCGATACCGACATTACCGTCCGCATCCACCACGAACGGCGTCGTATCTGCAGCCACATCGTTCACACGGAGTGACAACCCGGTACCGGTATTCGTCGAAAGGATCTCACCAGTCGACGTGATGCCGCCCGAAGCGATTGAGATACAGGTCGTGACGCCCGTACCGATCGAGATACCGGTCGTGACATTGTTGCCGATCGAGAGCGCGGTTGTAATCGTTCCAGCAGTCTCGAGAATCTGCAGCGCGTTTGTCATCGTTCCAGCACCGGTATTCTCAATGACGAGGCCACTACCAACCGTCTCGTCAGCATCACGATTGACGACCTGCAAGATCATCTCCGTCGTCCCGGTCGAAGCGCTGTCATTCTGATTGGCTACTACCATCGCACGCTGCGTCAGAATATCAGTCGCTGCATCATTCGTGAGCGTCACCGAGAGACCGTCCATAGCAATAGCAGTAACATTGTTCGTGTTCCAATCCAGTGTCTGTGCCCAATCCGCCATCGCGATCGCACCGGCTGCCGCAGCATCGCCGATCACATCCCACGTCGTGCTGCCGCCCGTTCCGCAGCCCGCGTTCGTCTCATTACAAAGCGTCTTCGTCGTACCACCTTCGTTGATCTTGAATTTCCCGGCAGCCGAATCGTACCAGATATCGCCAGCTGCCGCTCCAGCGACGCCGGATACTGAAAGCGCGAGGAAATCCCCCGTCGCCACCGCTACCCGACCGCTGGCGGAGTTCAATGTCAGCGCCGCCGAACCACCGGACGCAATCGTGAGAGCGCCGGAATCAGCGATATTGTTCGTCGTAAAGGTCTGGGAACCGATGGCGGTGCCTGACACAAAAGACGCCACACCAGCTGCGGTGACGGACCAGTTATTGTCAGTAATAGAGACTCCTGTTGAAGCCACGTTGCCGATAGTGATGGTATCGGCACCAGCATTGCCGAGAATGATGGTGTCAGCGCCGGTCGATCCCAGCGTAATCGTCGTAGCGGACGTAGCGGTCAGCGAAGTACCGGATACCGTCAGGGAGCCGGTCGTGACCGAATCATTCAGGTTGATGATGCCAGCCCCGTTGGCTATGACGATCAGATCTTCGCCAGTCCCGGTCGTGATGTCAGTCGCGGCGCCGGAGAAGACGAGGCCGGTTGAACCGATGGTCTTGTTCGTCAGGGTCTGAGTGGTCGCCGTATCAGCCAGCGTGATCGTACCGGCTGGCAGCGTGGCCGTCGTGCTCGCGGTCGACGTGAGCGTGAGCGGGAAGGCACCAGTCGTCGAGAAGGCATCGGCAAACGAGATTGTCTTGCCATTCGGCACCGTGAGGGTACCGGTCGTATCGGTTACCGTGAGACCGTGCACCTTGTCGGCGTTGAAAGCGTACGGCACCGCGGTGAAGCGGATAAGCGGGGTCATCTGACCGTTGCTGTTGAAGTTCACGCCGAGGTAGATGTTGTCGGTATTGAAATCGACCGATCCCGGCAAGGCCGTCGTATCGCCGAGCGGGGTCTGGAAGACGCCATCCGTGACGGTCAAGCTTTTCGATTCGCGCCAGACGGCATCGTTGTTCGCGCCAGCGGTACAGGCGGTCGCCGGACTCGCGGTCGTGTAGAGACAGAGCAGGAAGTTATAGCTCCCGTTCGTCACGTTGGTCCCGTCGGTGTTCACGACTTTTCCCTGGAAGTTAATCTGCTTGTTGATGCCGGCCGCCGCTTCAGCCGGGGATGAAAACACGACAGAACCCGTGATCATCACGAGTGCTGCGAGCGCGTATTGCATTTTCCCTCCCTGGGCGCGGAACATAGTTTTTGTTTTGGCAAAAAAGAAAACGGATGTCGGTTTCCCGACCACCCGTTACTTTTATATACATCTATTATAGCAGCTAAAAACCCTTTAGTCAAGCCATAAACAGTGATTATTGAAATTTGACTTTACTCGCGGGTCCATTCGAAGAGCGAGAGCATTTCCGAAAAGTCGCCGATTAATTTTTCCGGAGTCTCATACGCCGAAACGATAGCCACTGAAGCCACGAAACGCTGTTCATATGGAAGATAGGCAACAATCTCATAGACGGAATCGATCTTTTCAAACGCGATGATTTCTTGGTCGTGCCAAGTCATGGTTTTCTCCCGATAGGTCTCCGGATGAGACTTCCGTAGCGTATACGAGGTCAGCTGTGAGGGACTGATACCCGGAGCCTCATCGATGGTCACCGCGACCTTGCGCAGATTGCCGGTCGGATCCGAAAAATACGCCTGCTCGCGCAGCGTCGTCCCGGAGGCAGCATTCGTCTCGCGCGCTTTGTCCTCGTAGGTTTCCGGCAGAGTAATCTTGAAATAGTTTTTCTCATGCGTCTGGAGTGCTGGTGGCAGATCAGGATTCGCCAGATCAACTTTCGGAGCAATCACCCGGATAGACCCTTCGGCCGGTCGCGAGAGCTCGAGATAGAGGTACCAGAGCCCGAATCCGATCAGGTGCAGCACGAGCAGGATAAGCGCTTTTTTCCAGAGTTTCCGCTGCTGGGGCGCTGCGGGAGCCACTGGGGTCGCATCGAGAGTTTTTTCCTCCGTCATAGGGCAGATTTCTTGAGCATTTTTCGTCGTAGAGCGCGTATGCCGATACCGATGGCACCGATACCCGCTATCCACCAGAAAACGATCCCCCAGGCGAATATACGCATCTCTGGCAGGGTCTCGAATTCCTCCTGCCCATCGAAACGATACTCCGCCGAGAGTATATAGGATCCGGGCACCAGGCTCGGCGAGAGCACTGCGAGTTTCGATGGATACATCCGGAAACTCTCCGGGAGAATCCGCGATGAATCCTCGTTGATAATCCCTTTGGCAACCATCCGCCCGAGAGGGTCGGTGAGGACGATACGACCCCGCGGGGTCAGGTCGACATTGCCGCTATTCTGGAAACGCAGGAGCGTCTTGCTCGGCAGACCCGAAAGCAGTGAAGACTCATCTACCGACCAATCCTTGAGCGAGAGCTCCCGCAGCATACCCCCCTCTTTTTTGGCAAATACAAGGGATGAAAACGTCGAATTGACCGAGACAGCAGGGTTACGAACTTCCTGGTCAGCCCCCTCTGACTCGACCGCAAAGAGCACCGCTCCATAGTGGCCGCCTGGCGAAAGCGATTCACGATTCTCGAGGGTAAACCTCAGTTTCTCCTCAGTATCCGGCAGAAGCGTCACCACA
>OFRG01000537.1_pt1 | contig 14057 bp, 23 predicted proteins | sample 1543071 | NCBI WGS metagenome assembly OFRG01 (sample SAMN07774222, study PRJEB24372) | wastewater metagenome | isolation source: WWTP Verbania (Effluent) | place: Italy: Verbania | collected 2015-12
GTTATTTTCGTCACCGTTTATTCCAGTGTTCAAACTAAGTCGCTTAGGTTGTTTCGCCTAAACTACTTAGTTAGGCAGTCAGTTTTTCATTGTGTTCTTTCACCCATTTTTTTAAATCTCCAAAGTTCCATAGTAAAATATTACGGTTCATTCCAAACCCACATCTACGTTTAGATATTGGCGGAAACTCGCCTTTTTCTATTAAAGCCATCATTTGAGGGGTATTTAGGCTATTTAAGGATTTATAGCCAAGAATACTAAACACTTCAGCCTTTCTTAGTTGATTACCATCTTTTAGTGTTTTTAACATCCATTCGGGTATTGTAACTATTTCGTTTACCATCGTTATTCCCCTGCCTAACTCTGCATGAAGTCCGATAACCACCCAGACAACAGTTTAGATAAAATAGTTACGCATAAGTGGTTACGCCTTATGCGTTGGTAGTTATACACCCTGCCGCAATCTACTAAGGCACAAAACTAAATCTTCAAGCATTTGTAATGTCACATTATTGTCTTTGCGCTCAATTACAAACTCAGGTTTATAACCTCTGATTGTGTTTGAACTTAGGTTAATCCCAATCAGTTCGCTACTATGCACAAACCAATACCCGCGATTTATGTACCCGTTGCTTTTCAATTCATCAGCAGTAACAAAATTACTCATAACCAATTCCCGAAATTCATCGTTAAAAGCGTATAACTCAGCAATCAAGTAGGAAAACGCCCCAGTCAATCACTGTAGTTTTTTATATCTTTGGCAACATTGCCGTGTACTATTTCAAGAGGGCGTTTCCTCTTATTGCGTAGTTATACGCTAATACCCATCATCACCATCACACGTTCTAAAACTAAGTACCAGGCGTAAAATGGTACAGTAACGGCAAGTGTAGTTAGCCAAAATCCTTTCGCTAAAACTACACCACCAAGCCACACTATCAACATAAAAAATTCTAACAGTTCACGCATTTTACAATCCTCTCAGCTTTCAATACGCCTATAACTCATAATTTAAGCGCGACACCTACCAAATCAACACTGATGCACATCAGTACAAGCCTCAGCCTGTCGCAACAACTGCTCCGACTGCTCGACAACTTTCAGCCAAACCCAAAAACCCCATGCTATTGACTCAAACGACGTTGTGTCATCGACAAGCTGTCGGCATCGCAGAAAGTCTAAGTACTGCTCATATCTCATGTGTTCAGTGGCTTTCATACCAGACCCCTAATCTGATTTTTCAAACACCGCTTGCACACGTCTTTTTTGGCTGACATAAGCACCATCGAATTAGGCTTTTTGCAGTGGGTACACAAAAACACTTTGACCGCGCCGAACTCATCATCGTTTTTCGTCTTGCGTATTTTTACCACCTTAAAACTTCTTTCACCCATGTAGTTGCTGATTTTTTTCGGCGCTACGCCGTACTTTTCAGCGATCTGCTCACACGTCATTGTTTTACCCAGCTTAGGTAATATCACGTCTATGTCGTCGCCAATGATGCTTCGTAACGTAGGCTTAACTGTTGCTGACTTGACATTGCGCCGGTACAGAAAATTGGTAAGCCTGCTATATTCAAGCCCGAACATCTCGCATATTTCATTGATCGGCATTTTCTTTGCTAATTCCAACAATGTCGTGAGCGGATCATCAATTCCAGCGTCTATCATTGTTGTGATAATTGAGCTTTGCATTGCCATAATTACACCTCGCTAACCTGTTTCTTTTTAGTAAACGCTTTGATAAACCGAGACTCAACAACGTTAATCCATTTCGGCGACTGCTCGCGAATCAACGATAACTCTAGCCGACGATTTTCAATGCTGCTCTCACTCAGCAAACTTTCGACTTTGCTTTTTATCCAAAACTCTCGACCAGCCGCACACAGCTTGTCATTAGCTGGCCAGCAATCTTCGCAGCCCATTATGTGATTTAGATAGTCCGATTCTGCAAAATACATTCTTCTAATTCCTTCGTTTAAGCCATCTAAAAAACACAAACCATCCAAAGGTATGTCTTTACGCTTTAACGGGGCAAGAATCGCTTGTTTGGCGCTTTGCCTTGCACTTCAAGCTATGTTCAATTGCTTGCTTACCAGTAAATCTATTTCGTGATTTGTTTTGCAGTACGTTGTTGTAGACCAGACCCAAACGCTTGCAATGACCAAACAGTGTTGTTAAGTAACCTTCATACTCAAAAGCGGTCGATCGTGGTTTTGTCATGCCGTACTTTTGCATGGCACGAATGATTGCGACGTGAGAACACCCCACTTCAAGCGCCATTGAAGTGAATTTATTATGAGTCGCAAGCAAGTGACGCAAATAGGCTTGCTCGGTCATGCCAGCCTCACGTGCCTTCGGAATTATCTTGTGCTGCGAACCCATTGTCTTAATCTCGCTATTGAACAGTTACATTCTATCACTTATGAATTGTCAATTTAGGCCGTTTTAAGCAAAGGGGCGCAATAAAAGCAAAAGGGGCGCAATAAAAGCAAAAGGGGCGCAATAAGGGGCGCAATAAAAACATTGCGCCCCTTGTTGAAACCATTGGTATCATTAGCTTTTACTCTAAAAGGGGCGCAATGTTTTAAAATATAGGTTATTTTATGTATGAGTAAATAAATAATTTATACACATATAAATACGATTTTACGCATATATATATAACTGCTAAGGATCGACTTTTGCGCCCCTTTGCGCACTTTGCGCCCCTTGTTCATTTTTTAACCTATTTTTTACGAAAAATTTTAATAAAATCAATAACTTAAAAAAGGGGCGCAAAGAAGGGGCGCAATAAAAACATTGCGCCCCTTTTACCAACATTGCGCCCCTTTTACTACATAACGACAATTAGTTACTACATAACGCATCGTTACTACATAACTTAGTTACTACATAACGCATCGTTACTACATAACTTAGTTACTACATAACTATTGTACGATTGTTCGTTATGTAGTAACATTTAGACTCAATTTATACATAATGAGGTGTAAAATGGCAAAATCTAACGCAAACCGTCAAGCCGACTATCGGGCTAAAACGAAAGCCAACAAGATTATGGTGGTGCTAGATGATAATTTATTAGCAAAATTTGACGCGCATTGTAAGTTGAATTCACTTAGTAAAAGCGATATGTTGCGTGTGATGATAAAAGAATTTAGCGACTTTTAGACGTAAAAAAAGCCACTGTAATAGTGGCTTTTTTTTTAGAACGGTATTGTGTCAAAATCATTTTTGAAAAAATCGCGTACTTGTTCGATTACTTCGCTACTTGTCACACCTGCCACGTTTTTAAACCAAATATAATGGTAATTGCCTGTTTTTTGTATTTTCACGCGCCGTCCTTCGACCTGTGAATAACCCATATCTGACAAAATATGACCTAGTGTTCTAGTTGGCGGAAGCATATCGCCGTCAATAACGCACAACTCATTAAGCCAAGTAACGTCTAAAATACGGCCATTAACCACCGCGCACTCATGTTTATTGATTAAATCCTCAACTGTGCATTGTTCTGGCGAGATGGTCGCCTGAATCATGGCTTGACGTGATGAAGTATCAGGCGCACGACCACTTGCTTTGAACTCGTCGCTTATCTTATAATTGAGCAAAAAACTTTTAATCCCCCCTGCATGTTTTTCGCTTTCGGCAAACAGATTCTCGAAGTAATCCGCTGTCTGTTCACGACCGCCAAAGAAGTCGAATAGTTCCTGTTCGTTTTGAATACGGCCATACATGACACAGAACCGCCTATCATCGTTTGTAATTGGTAATGCGTCTTTATAGTTAGTCAAAAGTAGGTAGTTTGTGAAGTTTGGGACAGTGCGATGGTCGCGCCCTTTTTCTTCAATCTGAATCATTGAATTAGTGATAAACGGCTTTAGTCTGTCCATGATGCGCCATTTGTCATCGCCTTTAATGCGTATTTCCTCAACGATATTGACAACAGAACCATGCGCCCAACCAGTGAAGCGTTCGCCCAGTGCAGACGGGTCTAAACTCTTAGCATTGCTACCAAGCACCCACTCAAGAATTTTAGCAAAGTACGATTTACCTGTACCTTGCGCGCCCTGTAGTAATATTGCCCAGTTAATCCGCTTACCTGCGTTCTGAATCACATAAGCCAACCAATCTAATAAAATACGTTGCTCACGTTCACACACCAACACATTGCTAATATGTTTTAAAAACAAATCAATTGCGTGTTTGTTATCGTCATTCATCGCTTCCGATTTATAACCGCTTTCAACATATGAATTGAGCATGAGCTTATTGTCATATTCAAATGTTACCGCAGCCGAAGGCCAATACATTTTATCAACAACAGTTAATAACTCACATTCGGTTAAAGCATAATCAGATGCGAATGTTTCGGCGTGTTTAACATCCTCCTTACGATTGTATTTTGCATTAAATGCCTCGCGTTTAATGCTATAATTAAGTTGTGTATTGGCAAATTCACATAGCTTCTCAACGTAAACCCAATCTGTAAGCCAGTCGGGTAATGCCGCCACAGTGTCACCCGACTTTTCAACTTTACCGCCAAAACAAAACGCTTTTTTAACTTCGCTTTTGCTTAGTCCAATTTCTTTACCACAAGCTGCCACAATATCCGCTGCCAACGTCGAACGCATATCATCATGCAAAACGCTATCATTCATCGCACAAACGCGCTTCTTTAACGACAGGTAGTCGCTATACCCTTTCGCGCCTTGCGCCTCGCTCCTTAGCGTATCAAACACTGAAGCCACGATACCGCCTTGTTGTTTAACGTGCCAAACAACCGAGGCCATCGTAAAACGCGCACCCGTCCAAGTGCCGAATGAGTTATATTTTTTACGCATCTTCTTAGCGTCATGCTTATCAGACAACGACGACCACGACACCCACAAATCAAACCCTTTATCTGACCCAACATATTGATGATGTAGTGCTTGTCCTACTTTCAACCATGCGTCATATTCAAGCCCTTGCGCTTCATAGGCAAACAATAAACCTTGCACTTCATCATCCGACATATTAAGCGGCAAGTCTCGCGTGAAATCGTCGTCATCTAGCGTTACATCATCAAAAACAGACGCGCCACTATCAACAGATAGAAACTTATCAACATCAACCGCCGCGCCTTCACCTGACAACGACCAACGCGCACCACCCACAGGGCAAGAAGGAAAAAACATAAATTGATTAGGCTTGTGCGAACATTCATCAAACGTAAACGCATCGTGAGCCGCACAGAACGCCTCACTAATGGCGCGATACTCAACGCCTGATACATCACGCGACAACGGCAACACTAAACGCACTCTAGGTGCGTTATCAGTATGTGAATAAGTGCTATAAGCCACAAACGCACCCAAGCCCAATAAATCTAAATCAAACTCTAAATCATCAATCGTGCCATTGTATTTATCAATATCTAGCGTGAGCATTGAGCGACAGACTAAAAATTCATCTTTGCGCTTCTCGCTACTAAATTCACCACCAACGAAAAAGCCGACACTTTCTTTATCATCCGAAGCTAAGTGACTAGATAACAGCTTAACAATATCGCCCCACGACTTAACCGAACTTTTAACGATGCCCATACCACGACCACACGACAACGCTATTTTGTAATCAGTCATTTTTGTTTTCCTTTATTGTTGTATCATTCGTCACCGCCAAACGGCCACCCGACAAAACCATGAGCTTGTACTGCGTCTCATTAGGCGGATATTCCCCCCACTTATAGACTGCACCCCTCGTTAAGCCCAATACACTGGCTACACTCGACACACTGCCAAAAAAATCTACTGCTTCTTGAGTCCTCATAAAATCCCCTAAAATTCACTTGTAAGAATGTAGAAATAAATATACATTAAAATCTCACACAAACAAACCTAAAAGGTAATCTAAAATGAGCTTAGAACTTCAAATCAGCGAACTAAACGCCACAATCAAAACGCTAAACGAAAACATTTTGTTATTGTTAGGAAGTAAAGAACAACATTCAAAAGTTGAATGTTCACCCGTTGAGCCTGTCAATTTAGGCCAACAAGTACAAGAAACTTTCTTACCCGAAGCTGCAAAGTCGAACGAATACACCCGCGAACAACTGCAAAGCCTTTGCCTTGAAGCCACCAAGCGCAACGCAGCCAACCGCGACATAATCAAAGCCATCATGCTAAGTAACTTTGAAGCCCGTAAGACTGGCGACTTAGCAGACAATCAAATCAATCTTTGCTACTCAATGATTGCACAAGCCACAAAGGACGACTAACCATGACCGCACACGCTAAATTATCAGCCAGTGGGTCAGCCCGTTGGTTATCTTGTACAGGCAGCGTTAAGGCAGAATCCACGCTACCCAACACCACAACGCCCTATGCAATGGAGGGAACAGCCGCGCACGAGTTAGCCGATATGTGTTTATCGGATGGGCTATCGCCGCATGATTACATCAATCAGCACATTGCAGGTATCCCCGTTGATGAGGAAATGGCCGACCATGTTGCGTCCTATGTTGCCTACGTCAAATCCTTTTCAGGTATTCACTTTTACGAGGTGCGCGTAGATTTTAGCGAATGGATTCCCAACGGTTTTGGGACAAGTGACGCGATTGTTATTGATGAAAAGCTCAAGACAGTACACGTTATTGACCTGAAATATGGCAAAGGCTTACCAGTTGACGCTGAAAATAACAGTCAAGGTATGCTATACGCTTTAGGCGTATTATCTCAATACGCATGGATTTATGATATGACTCATGTGGTAATACACATTTATCAGCCGCGCATCAAGAATTACTCGTCATGGTCTATTAGTGCCAATGACCTGTACAAGTGGGCGGAGTGGGCAAAGCAACGAGCAGAAGAAGCCCTGCAAGATGACGCACCGCGCACACCAAGCGACAAGGCTTGCCAGTGGTGCAAGGCTAAAGCAACGTGTAAAGCGTTACTTGATCATACGCATAAAATCATCATGCACGACTTTGACGAACTAGACAACATCAAGCCCGACACTCTCACAGACAAAGAGCTAAAGGTGATTTTAGACAATGCCAAGCTGATTAAATCATGGCTTGACGCTGTTGAATCGCACGTCTTTGATATGCTTAACAGAGGTCAAAGTTTTGACGGTTATAAGTTAGTAGAAGGTCGCTCTACTCGCTCATGGCAAGATGAAAAGCAAGCGACTATCGTGCTTGAATCTAAACTTGATAAAGACGTGCTTTACACTAAAAAACTCATTAGTCCAGCACAAGCTGAAAAGCTGTTAAAGACTGATAAAACTATTTTGTTAGACTTAATCAGCAAAGGCGAAGGCAAGCCCACGCTAGTACAATCGTGTGATAAACGCGATGCAATAAACAAAGCAAATGTGTTTGACGCATTGGATTAAAGCGTTTATTATCACCCATGACGTATAGATAACTATACGCCTAAACCAAAAACCTAAAAGGCCAAAACCATGAAAATCATGTTAAAAAACGTTCGTTTATCTTTTCCTTCTTTGTTTAAAACAGAAATATACGCTGGTGAAGACACTGAAAAATACGCCGCTACTTTTCTTATTCCCAAGTCCGACACCAAAACAGTAACCGCTATTGAACAAGCCTGCAAACAGGCATTGGTCGAGAAGTATGGCGAAGGAAAAGTGCCGAAAGGCTTCAAGATGCCGCTTGTTGATGGTGATGATAAAGAGTATCAAGGTTATGCCGATTGCGTTTGCATTAAAGCCAACACCAAAAAACGCCCAACGCTTGTAAACCGCGACAAAACGCCAATCGTTGAAGAAGATGGTATTTTATACGGCGGTTGCTACGTCAACGCCAGTATTGACGTGTGGGTGATGGATAACTCCTACGGTAAAAAAGTTTTAGCTAGTCTTAACGCGATTCAGTTTGTTAAAGATGGAGAGTCATTCGGTACTAAGTCAGACGGTGCGGATGACTTTGAAGATTTAGACGATGAGTTTTAAGTCTTAATAACACAACACCACTAGGCGCAGAAATGCGCCTTTTTAGATAAGGATTGATTTATGAGTTACCAAGTAAAAACACAAGATTTACAAAAAGTTATTAGCATTACATTGACGGCTGAACAATTAGAAACGATTGCTGGCGCGTTAGAAATGTATTGCATCGGCTTGGCTGAACATAACGACCCGTCACTTAAATATGCGGCTGACGCGCAAAATGTAATTATTAACGCGCTTGAGTCTAATTTTGGGATTGACTCAGATGATGACTACACAGAAATTGATGCTGATTGTAACCAGTTGCCAATTTCAGATTTAAAAATTGTAGTTGGTTCAGATATGCCAGAATATATTCAAATTGAATATATAACTAATGGGCATCAAGGAGGGGATGCTGGTTATGGTGGATATGCTACGTTGAAAATACACGCAGGAAGTTGCGGAGCTATAGTGTCCTTAAACGGAAATAACCCGCAAGAAATTGACGGCGGAGATATTATAGAAATTACAGTAAAAGGTGATTGGGAAATTAGCGGTTTTGCCGAAGCGTTTATTGAGCTTGGTAAAAAATTATTGGAAAGGGTATAGTTTTTATTAACCCACTAGGCGCATTAATGCGCCTTTTTTATAACTAAAACGGGACACCCCCATGATTATTCTAGACTGCGAGACGTACACCAATTATTTCCTGTTATCCATGCTTGACACCGATAGTGGCAAGATAAAAGACTTTGAACTATTCGAGGGTCAAGATTTTGACGCTAAAACAGTAGCCGCAATCCTCCGCAAACATACAACTTTAGGTTTTAACTCATCAAACTATGACTTGCCCGTGATTGTTGCCGCCCTGCGTGGTGATAGCAACGCGCAAATCAAACAACTAAGCGATGATATTATAAACGCGCCTAAAGTATGGCCTGTACTCAAGAAGCATAAAATCAATATACCGCAAGGCTTTGACCACATCGACATTATGCCCATCCCTATTGGTCAAGCGTCACTTAAAATCTATGGCGGACGTTTACACGCGCCAAAGATGCAAGACTTACCGATTGAGCCTAGCGCACTAATCACACCTGAGCACCGTGCTACCCTGCGCTTGTATTGTCATAATGACTTGCAAGTCACGCGCATTTTATACGACGAACTAAAGCCACAAATCGCCTTACGCGAACAGATGAGCAAGCAATACTGCATAGACTTACGCTCTAATTCTGATGCTCAAATCGCTGAGAACGTCATAAAACACGAATTAGAAGCCAAAAACATCGACTGTACGCGCCCAACAGTGAAAATAGGCACAACATACAAATACACCACTCCTAAGCACATTACATTCAAAAGCCCGTTATTTAATGACCTTGTGGCTATGATAGAACGGACTGATTTTGTCGTGAATGATAACGGTCAAGTGGCATTACCCGATGAACTACTGACTAAAATATCTTTTGATGGTGCGGGGTATCAGCTTGGAATTGGAGGTATACATTCATGCGAATCGTCACAAGCTGTCATTGCTCAAGATGACGAATGTTTGTTTGATATTGATGTTGCCAGTTATTACCCGTATTTAATCATTGACGGCCAATACTATCCTAAACATTTAACCCGTGAGTTTTTGACCGTTTACGAATCAATCGTTAATCGTCGTATTGAAGCCAAACGCAACAAAGACACAGTGACCGCCGATTCACTTAAAATTACGGTCAATGGTTCGTTTGGTAAATTTGGGTCTAAATACTCGTTTTTATATTCGCCTGATTTATTGATTAACACGACTATCACAGGTCAATTAACATTACTCATGCTAATAGAAATGATTACCACCGCAGGCGGTAATGTTAAAAGCGCAAACACAGACGGCATAGTCATCTTGTGCAAACGTCATAACGTACAGGCCATACGCGACACCGTGAGCCTGTTTGAGTTAAACACTATATTTACGATGGAATATACCGAATATCGCGCCCTGTACTCGATTAACGTCAACAATTATCTAGCTGTCAAACCTGACGGAAAAGTCAAAGGTAAAGGTCAATTCGCTATTGGTGGACTGGCTAAGAACCCAACTAACACAATCAGCGTAAAGGCTGCAATCGCGTATCTGACAAAACAAACGCCAATTAAAGACACAATTTTACAGTGTCAAGATATACGCGACTTTGTAAACCTGAGAACGGTACAAGGTGGCGCGATTAAAGATAATCAACCTATTGGCAAATCAATAAGGTGGTATCACTCAACGTCAACCATGACCGCAATACATTACGCCAAGAACAACAACAAAGTGCCTAAATCAGATGGTGCAAAGCCTGTTATGGATTATCCCGACACATTGCCGACTGATATTGATTATCAGTTTTACATTCAAGAAGCCAAAAACATCATCAAATCATGCGGAGTTAATCATGCGTGAATCAGAAATAGAAAAAAAACTCGTTAGTCATATCAAAAAACTAGGCGGGATTGCTTATAAGTTTTCATCACCAAACCGCAAAAGCGTACCCGATAGGCTTTGTGTTATGCCCAATGGCCGCGCCTTCTTTGTAGAAACAAAATCAACAGGCAAAGAACCAACACCGCTACAACATCACGAACATGAGTTATTGCGTTCACTGGGCCATACAGTATTAGTGATTGATAATGTTGGAGACGTTTATGCCATCGCGTAACGACTTGCACAAATACCAAGAGCGCATGATTAACTTTATCTACACCACGCCAAAATGCGCGTTGTGGGCAGGATTGGGACTAGGCAAGACAATCACTACACTAACAGCCATCGTTGACCTAATCGACAGTATGGCCGTCTCTAAAGTGCTGATTGTTGCGCCATTGCGCGTTGCCAATAGCGTATGGCACAAAGAGGCCGCTAACTGGCAACACACTAAGCACCTAAAGTTTAGCATCGTCACAGGCAGCGAAAAGGAACGACTCTCAGCACTACACAAGACTGCCGATGTTTATGTAATCAATCGTGAGAACGTGCATTGGATAGTTGAGCATTACGCCAAGAAATGGCCGTTTGATATGATTGTTTTAGATGAAGCTAGCTCATTCAAAAGCTCATCAAGCCAACGATTCAAGTCATTACGCAAAACAATACCCTTCACCAATCGCTTAGTGGAATTGACAGGAACGCCATCACCAAACGGTCTACTGGATATATGGTCGCAAATGTATTTATTGGATTGTGGTGAGCGTTTAGGCCGCAGCATGACAGCTTATAAACAGCGATTCTTTGAAGCAGGATATAACGGCTATTCATACAAGCCTGTTAAGAGTGCCGATAAAATAATTCACAAGCTGATTGATGATATTGTCATATCACTAAACGTCGATGATTATTTAGAAATGCCCGATAGGATTGATACAGCGATTAGAGTGCAGTTACCATCATCGCGCATGGTTGAGTACAAACAGCTTGAGCGTGAGTTTCTGATACAGATAAACAATAATGATATCGTCGCGTATAACGCCGCCACGCTTGCAGGACGTTTATTGCAGATGTGCAACGGCGCAATGTACACCGATGAGCTAAAGAACTGGACAGAAATACACTCAGCCAAATTTGACGCACTCGATGACATTATCAGCGAAAACTCAGATGAGAATTTACTGATTGCCTACAACTACAAAACCGACTTAATACGCCTGCAAGCCCGTTACCCCGATGCTGTTGTCCTAGATAAGAACCCCGACACCATCGCCCAATGGAACAAGGGACAAATCAAAATGTTATTAGCTCACCCTGCCAGTGCAGGGCATGGCCTTAACCTTCAGCATGGAGGCTCTATTATTGTATGGTTTGGCCTGAATTGGTCACTTGAACTATACCAACAGTTTAACGGACGCTTACATCGACAAGGCCAAACCAAGCCCGTAAGAGTGGTGCATATTGTCGCAGATGGTTGTATAGATGATAAGGTGATGATTGCGATTGAAAACAAAGCCGAAACACAACAGGAACTACTAAACGCACTAAAGCTAATCTAACCCATAAAAAAGCCACTAATTAAAGTGGCTTTACACCTGAAATGGTGCGCTTCGCATCGAGAGGCGTTTCAGGCTATGACCAATACTAATTCATTTCTTACCATGTTTCAAAGTACGCTTATAGTAATTAAGTGCGTACCCGTAATTCTGCAATGCAAACTTTTTGCACCACGCCATGAAGTCATCGCAGTCTATGCCCATCGCCGCACAGGCTTCGCGCACTGTCATCTCGCGCCCTTTGTAGATAATCATAACAGCCCATCCAGTTTGAGACAAAAATCAATTGCCGCCTGTTTGCTTATCTTTTTACGATACGCGCACGACTCCACGCGCTTATAGTTTAGGCCAAGACTTTCACATTGAGCCGACACGCTATTTAGAGCGATGATAACACGCACAGAACGCGCGTGATTCATTGCCGCTACCCAATCACCATGTTTATTATAATGTCGCGTGACAGTGCGCTCGTTGACGTTATGCTTCTTGCATTGCCGCCATAGTGCTAGTCTTTCGCCTTCAAACTCAAATATATTTTTCCATTTTGTTTCTAGCAAAGTGTCGTCAACTTTATAATAACCGCGACGTTTGCCACGTTGTTTAACAGATTCGACTTTAATGCCAAGCGTATCAGCAAGCTGTTTCAACTTCGCTTTTTTATCCTGTTGGGATTTCCAATACTCATACGCAATTTCTGTTGTTTCAACCCCTTTACGACAGCAAATAGAGCGAATAGTGTTATAGTTTGCCCCAAGTGCTGAGTAGTGTTCTTGTATTTTCATTTTACCCCCGCTTATACTCTATTTTGTGTTTTTTAAGGTAAGCACACACGTTTGATGGTGACTTCTTTAACTGCAAAGCGATTGACCATAGCGGAAAACCTTCATCGGCCAACTTCTTCACATCTTCATAAACAAATGGAATATGCAAACGTATTGGCTTGCTAATGGCCTCGTCTAAAGTCATACCTTGGTTATGTACTCTGTTTTTAATAGTCCATGAGTTAATGCCCTTTAAATCCAGTTTAAGCCGTATATGTTTACTAACAACAACAGTACGAACAGGATTATTCAAAGCATCTTCTAAGCTCAATCCTCTGTTTAATCGTGATATAACCGTGTTGTATTTGATGTTGTGCGCTTGAGCCTGCGCTTTGATTGTTTGCATAAATCACCCAGAGCATGACGCATAAAGTAAAATAAGGATTATCAGCACGACAAGTGCAAACGCTTTACTGTCGCAGTTTGGCCTGTTGTTAAATGGATTCATTCGTCAAACCCCTGTGCGCCAAACAAACACCACAAACCTAACACGATAAATAAAATACTCATTCTTCATTCTCCCAAAACATTGTTTTTACGACTTCGCCAACGAGCAAAGCCAAGTTTTCATCTAACGCCAGTTGGCCTTTGCTTGCTCTTTGCTTGCCCAATTTGCCGCACGCAAGATTAAAGACATCACGCCAATTAAGACGATAATTAAACCAGCTGTAGCGCATAACATATTTAATGCAATCATTTTGCATCCTCCCAAAACATGACTTTTACAACATCTGCAATCAATGCTGCTAATGAATCATCTAACGATAATTGACCATTGCTTGCTATATATAGCTTTAGTTGAGCTAATGGCATAAAGAACTCACGCTTACCAACACTTTGCCGCGTTGTGCCTATTATTTCGGCAATTTTTTCGTGACTGCCAAAAAACCTTACCGCTTCATTTTTTGTCATATAAAACCCTTTTTTAATTTATGTCAAACAATATAGCAACAATCATTGCTATTATCAATAGAATTATTTTAGCAACGCTTGTTGCTATTCTTTTATGGTATGTTATATTGAAGCCATGCAAAACAAGGAGCGCGTGAAATGTGGCAAAAACAAATAGATAAACCTGCACCTTTTCGGCCTGTTACCATCTTATTAAAAGACGGTAATCAGGTGGAGGGGTTGTTTAAGGATGCAACTGAGGTTAGCGGCAAGCGTGGATGGTACAGTTATGGGGTATTGATAGACTGGCAAGATGTTGCTGGTTGGAAATACAAGAATGCTTTTAGTAAATTTTTAAGTTTTTGAGGTGGTTATGTGGACTGATACA
>OFRG01000539.1_pt1 | contig 14042 bp, 13 predicted proteins | sample 1543071 | NCBI WGS metagenome assembly OFRG01 (sample SAMN07774222, study PRJEB24372) | wastewater metagenome | isolation source: WWTP Verbania (Effluent) | place: Italy: Verbania | collected 2015-12
AGTAAAAACTTTATACTAATTATAGCACTCTTTATTTAAATATTCAAAATTGAAAGAGGGAGTCGCGTAGTCTGCGACTCCCTCTGAGTTTCTGCTTGTGGCCGCCTAAGTCAGGCAGACACCGGTTGCAGCGCTAATCCTTCCTGTCAGCAGGATAATCATGACGTCCTCCTTTCATGAATTTGTTCCCCCACCTGCGGCATGAGCCTTGGGTGTGTGATGTTGATCGGTTGCCCCCCGAGAAAGCCTCCGCGCTGCAAGCTTCCATAGGTGCTCTTCCTGACGCCGACGCGCTTCTTTGCCCTTGAGCTGAAAGGCTGTCGCGCGCGCCTTCTCCTTATTTTTCTTCTTGTTCAACAGTCCTCCTTAGTTGCGGACAAAATACGACCGAGCCGAACACCTCGGACCCGTAGAATCGAAGGTCTCCTTTGGCGATGTGCTCGAGGACTTCGGTGAGATCTCAACTCGCCTGGTGTATGTCCCGTTCTTCAAATCAACAGGAGTGAGTGCGCCGCTGTCACGTGCAGCTTTGAACTCCGTGCAGTCGAAGGCCAGAAGCGTCTCCCTAGCCCCTCGAATTCCGCAAGCCTGACACTGGTGACGATGCCTTCGCGTTGAGATAGTCTTCAAGTGAGAACCTATTTCCTTGCTTCTCGTCTCGCGCGCGTTCTTGCAAAACTGAGTTGCCAGAGTTCCAAATGACCCAAGCACTTTGCAGTCTTCACATCGAAAGCCTGCAGCGTTGATATAACAGTTACCATGGCTGGCAACACGAAAGGGTCCAGAGTTACGCACTGGGCGTGCGCCAGTCGACTCGCTAGCAGATCCTGATGACATTCCATCCCCTCCTGCTGAAAATAGAACCCAGACCTTCTTTGCCCACAAAATGTCGGACAAAAGAAAACTCGCTACTCTTTTGAAGTAGCGAGCTTAACCTTTGTACAAAATTCTGCGTTTATATCAGTACGAGGTTGCTACTTCATTTTCCCAAAACTTAATGAAACCAACAATGGAGGCCATTGCTAGAGTAGTGTAAGTAATTTGGTTACGATGAGTAGCTATATTCATATTTGTAAATCAAAATAAGCTTAAACAAAGTCCAAACATCTGTCAACTAATTTATCCACAACCTTAAACTACTAACTAGTTCCGCCAGCCGGCGGATAGTGACTAGTGACAAGGATTTTGCTATAATAAATCTATATTAATATGTTCTGCGTGCTTTTGTATCTTTACTTAGCTACTTGGAACTATCCGCCAGCCGGCGGAACTAAGGACTATTTTATGATTTTCATCTATATTATTGGAGCATTGGCTATCATCGCCATTGTACTCTACAACTCTCTAATTAAAAGCCGTAACCGCGTCGACGAAGCTTGGAGCGACATTGAAGTCCAGCTCAAACGTCGCTACGACCTCATTCCGAATTTAGTCGAAACAGTAAAGGGTTATGCCAAGCAAGAAAGTTCTGTCCTTGAAAATGTCACACGTGCCCGTTCTGCTGCCATGGGCGCCGGCTCCATGGAAGAAAAACTTAAAGATGAAAACCAACTTTCAGGCGCGCTAAAAAGTTTGTTTGCTGTTGCTGAAAGTTATCCTGACTTGAAATCAAATCAAAACTTCATGCAAATGCAAAGCGACCTCACCGACACTGAAGATAAAATTCAAGCTAGCCGTCGCTTCTACAACGGCACAGTTCGTGACTTTAATACTAAACTTCAAGTCTTCCCAACCAATATTTTTGGAAGCATGATGGGTTTTAAAGTTCGCGAATTCTTCGATATCGACGAAAAAGGACCCGAAGGTCAAAACGTCAAAGTCCAATTCTAAACAATATTAATTTTACTGTCATTCTGAATGAAATGAAGAATCTCTGAGATCCTTCGCTCCTCTCAGGATGACAGTTTAATTTTATGATCACCTATAGCGAAATTGCCAAAAATAAACGCGAGTCAATTTACTTAATTTTTGGCTTTCTACTAGTCATTTCCGGACTTGGCTGGGTTTTTGCGCAAGTTTACGACAATCCATTCATTCTGATCGGCGCTGTAGCCTTTAGCTTTGTAAGCGCCTTCATTTCCTACTTCTTTTCAGACTCAATCACCCTTACCCTTTCCAAAGCCAAAGAAGTTTCGCGCCAAAGTGCTCCGGAACTTTTTCGCCTTGTCGAAAACCTAACTATTAGCGCAGGACTCCCATTGCCACGAATTTATATTATAGAGGACAGCGCACCCAACGCTTTTGCCACAGGCCGCGACCCCAAACACGCCGTGGTTTGTGTGACCACAGGGATTTTACAAAAACTTGAAAAAACTGAACTTGAAGGAGTGCTTGCTCACGAACTTTCCCACATTGGCAACTACGACATTCGCGTGATGACACTTGTAGTTGTACTAGTTGGAACTCTGACACTAATGTCTGACTGGTTTTTGCGTGCTTCTTTTTTTGGTGGCAAAAGATCCCGCGACGACAAAGGTTTAGGACAATACTTAGGATTGATAGGTTTAATCCTCGCGTTACTTTCTCCAATAATTGCAACCTTAATTAAACTTGCTGTTAGTCGAAAAAGAGAATACTTGGCCGACGCCAGTGGTGCTCTACTCACTCGTTACCCAGAAGGATTAGCACGCGCTTTAGAGAAAATTGGAAGCGACCAAGAACCACTGGAAGTTGCCAACAAAGCCACTGCGCATTTGTACATTGTTAACCCTTTTCATGGAGATGGAGGCCCTTCGGCTGCGCTCAGGGCAACTTCGACTTCACAAGGAAGTCGAAGTTGGTTTGCAGGACTGTTTAATACTCACCCACCACTTGCCGACCGAATAAAAAAACTTCGCGAAATGTCAGCCGGAGGCTGATCCGCCTTGGGAGGAAATTTATAATAATGAAGAGGCCGTCCCGAAGTGAATCGGGACGGCCTCATTGCTGGAAAGCGCTATTCTGCACTTTCCGATCTCGTCAGTTGTCGCGCGGTGTACCCAGCCACACAGCCATCAAAGAATTCATCGAGCCTCTCTGGGCCCGAATGAAAATCCGAAAAGCTGAACTAACCGGCATGGATAAGATCTATTAGCTCTTTCTTTTTTTCGATGAGCCTCGAAGGACTGAGTGTCCCCGAGACCATCTCAGAGTAGAGATTATGGCCTTTGGCCAACAGCTCCTGACGCTGGAGTCCACGAACGTGCCTTTGCATATGCCAAAGGTACGACCGATACCTTTCGCGAATAACCTTCTCGACGCGAACTTCTCCCTCATTCCAAGTTGAGGGAATTTTCGGCATTGAGTCAAGAGCGATCTCAAAGCCCTTTGCGATCTCGGCCCAGAAAGCCACACTCTCTGATTCCGGATGGAACCCTTTGCTCACAAGCGCCGCAACCATATAAACATAAGGGCCAGTCCGACGCTCGAAGTTAATGGTCATGAGTTTGAAAGTCACAAACCAAGTCGCGAAGGCTGTGACTCCGATAGTCAAAAAAACGTTGCCAATCTCAAACATGGCGAATTCCTCCGGCTGAAATGTCGACGCCCTAGTATAGTTATTCTTGCAATCCGAGTCAATGCCTACTTTGTAATATAAAAAAATTGTGGGGCAGGCGAACGTTCGTTCGCCTGCCCCTTTGCCCTAGTCTGTCCGAATTGGATGTTTGAAGGCGAAATGGCTGGTCTGCTCAGCGACCCAAGCGTAGTTCTCCGCCAACTTCTCCAAGTCGCCATCTGTGACCTTGGCCAAGTCGCGGTAGACCTGCTTGTCCTTGAACTCCTGCTCGTCGCGGAAGCGAATCCGCCACGAATCGTTGGTGATGTCGTCGGCAACCAAGATCTGCCCTGTGGCCGAATCGTACCCACACTCGATCTTCATGTCCCACAGGACAATTTCGAGTTCGTACAACGCCACCTCCAGAATGCAAAACACGGCGATGGCAAGGTTGCCCAACTTCTGGACGTCCTCGCCCGAAACAGTCCGACCCCCGCGAGTCACAACTGCTGGAAGCTCGCGCAGAAACCCTTCCACCAGAGGCTTCGAAGCCACATACATGTCCCAAGTTTGGGACACGTGGTCGTAAACGACCATCGGGTCATGGTTGGCGTCGTCCTTGAAGTAGAACTCCGGCAGCAAGACTTCAAAGCGAGTGCCTGAAGCGACGTGCGGATGACGTTTGCAGTACGACCCCGTAGCCAAGCGTCGAACCACAACTTCAAGCGGGATCATGTCAACGCGCTTCGCAATCATCCCGGTCAACCCAAACTCTCGAATGAAGTGAGTCGGCACACCGTGGGCGTTGAGGTGACCAAAACAGTTCACACTGGTTTGGTTGCACCACACGCCCTTTCCAGTCAGAGTATCGTGCCGCGCGCCGTCGCCCGCAGTGATGTCATCCTTCTGGAAGATGACGACTCTGTTCGGATTTTCTGAAGTTCGGACCACTTTGGTTTTTCCTTCAATGAGAATCCTGCTCTTGTTGAGCTGATCATCCATCTTGCTTCCCTCCGTTTGAACTTTGAATCCCCACTTGCACTGACTTCCGATGAGTTTCGGAATATGTGAGGAGGCTCTTGTTAACTACTTGATCGGCCAGACCAACAGCAGTGCAAGCTGCTAAGCCGGCGTTGTGCAGTCCAGCAGAATCAAGACCCATCACGCAAACTGGCACTCCTGGTGGCATTCGAACCATTGAAAAAAGTGCGTCCATGCCCCCAAGAATTTCCGTACTCAGCGCCACACCAAAAACCTGCGCTCGGTTTGAAACATGCGAAGCTATTGCTCCGGGTAAGGCCGCCGCCATTCCAGCAACGGCAATAAACACAACCGTGCCAGTCTGGAGCTTGTACTCACAGTACTGGCGCAAATCTTCGGGATTGCGGTGAGCAGAGATGATCGAAAGTTCCCAAGTGACTCCAACCCCGTTGAGGATTGGAAACAACTGAGACAATTTTACCATCTCCAAATCACTTGCACTCCCCAAAACAACAACCACGCTATGGCAAGCATCCAGAGACACAACGCCCTCCTTCCTTCGCAGAGTTGCTCCTTGGAGCAGTAGACCTGCCCTATAGTAGAACACTGGCTTAAAAAAGGCAAGATTCGTTGACTGGCTTGAATTTTGATGTTATGTTATTAAGCTATTCTAGAACAAGTCAGCCGCTGGGTTGATAAATTCTTGAAGGCAAATCGAAAACAACTCAAAGGAGAAAAAAGCCAATGCCAAACGCATTGTTTTCACTCTACGACAAGACCACCGGCGGTCCGGAATTCGCCACCAAGCTTTCAAAGCTTGGATGGAACATTTATTCCTCTGGCGGGACTGCCAAGGCTATCGCCGCTTTAGGCACTCCGGTAACGGACGTGGCCGAACTCGTCGGTGGTGGCGCCATTCTCGGTCACCGCGTGGTCACGCTCTCGCGTGAAGTTCACTCTGGGCTTTTGGCCACCGAGTCAGATTGCGACATCGCAGAACTCGAGGCGCTTGGACTCCCGCGCATCCACTTGGTCTGCATCGGCGTCTACCCACTGGCTGAAGCTGTCAACGACCCCGAAGCCACCCGCGAATCGGTTATTGAAAAAACCGACATCGGCGGGCCGACCATGCTTTCCAGTGCGGCCAAGGGACAGCGAATCGCTATTTGCGATCCCAAGGACTACGAGCGCGTCTACGAATGGATTTCCGCCGGGCAACCGGACAAAGAGAACTTCATTCAAGCGCTCGCCGCCAAGGCTGACGCAATGGTCAGCGAGTACCGTCTGCTCTCTGCGCGCTTCCACAGCAACAAGAAACACGACGGCTGGATCGGTACTCTTCACACCCCTTGTTGCTATGGCGAAAACCGTTGGCAATCGCCAGCGGATTTGTACGAAGATGGCGTCATCGAACACAGTAGTGACCCGCTGGCCATCACCAACTTCGAACAGGTCTGTGGTTCCGCACCGAGTTACAACAACTTCTGCGACATTGACCGGGTTCTCCAAACCATCACCCACATCGCAGCTGCCTGGGACTTCAACTACGACGAAGTTCCCTGCATCGCTGTGGCAGTGAAGCACGGCAACGCCTGTGGCGCAGCGGTTGGCAGTAACGGCTGGGATGCGATTTACGGGATGCTCCGAGGTGATCGTCGCGCGATTATGGGTGGTATTATCATCACCAATTTCGCAATCAACGAAATGCTGGCCATTCACTTGCTGACCTCGTTCGAGCCTAAGGGCAAACGGCGATTGATTGACAGTGTTGTCTGCCCGGCTGTTACAACAGAAGCAATTGATGCGCTGAAGCGCTTCAAGGGCAAGTGTCGAGTGTTCACTAATCCTGCTCTCGCTGGCATCAACAGAAACAGCCTCAATGTGGCGCCACTTCGTCGCCCTGTGCGCGGAGGCATGCTCATTCAGCCAAACTACACCTTTGTGCTGAACCTGCAAAATGAGCTATTGCAAAAGCTGGGTCCGGCCGCCACACTCTCCGAGGAAATGGACATGTTACTTGCTTGGGCCATTGGCTCAACCAGTACCAGTAACACCATCACCTTGGTCAAGAACGGCGAACTGATTGGCAATGGCGTCGGTCAACAAGACCGCGTTGGCGCCTGCAAACTGGCCGTCAAGCGTGCCAAGGAAGCTGGACACCAAACAAACGGAGCGAGCGCCTACAGCGACTCTTTCTTCCCGTTTGCTGATGGACCTGACGTTTTGAGGAAGGCCGGTGTTCGAGCCATCCTCTCTTCTAGTGATTCGAAAAATGACAATTTGACCATTGAGTACTGCGTTGATCGCAAGGTCAGCCTGTACTTGATTCCTGACTCAGTCGGCCGTGGATTCTACGGCAACTAGTCGATCCCTTCACCGGAGTTCCGCGCATCGCGCGGCACCCCTTCCTTTTTTTTAAACTGTATTTATTTTATTAAAAATGAAATGCGGCCGTTTCGATTTCTCGAAACGGCCGCCTAAAACCAAAACCGACTAGATGTCAGGTTCACCCTCGCTCTCGCTCTCATCCTCCGCACCGGTGGCTTGGCTTGCCAAGTACTTCTCGACGCAGTCATCGAAGAACTCAGAAAGCCCTCCCAAGCCTGAGTGAACAGCCGAAAAGCCGAAGTTCCCATCATCCATCGCCTCGGTCAGCAGATTTGACTTTGTCCGCAATTGGGAAGGTCTCAGCGTTCCCGAAGCCATCTCGTTGTAGAGGCCCGTGGCTTTTACAAGCATTTTCTCGTAGTTGAGCATGTTAATCTGGCCCTTCACCCCATTGAGGTAGAAACCGAAAACATCACGTGCGGTCTGCTCGGCTATTTGTTTCTCCTTAGACCAGGCGTCAGGAATTGGGCGCAAAGAATTGAAGGCCTTCTCAAACTCCTGCGCTTGACGATGCCAAAACGTAATGTCTTTCGTTGCGGGATGAAAGCCCCACACCACAAGGGCCGAAAGCATGTCCATGTACGGCTTGTGTTTCCCTTGAAAGTGCCACTTGGCAAGTTGCCAAGTCAGCAAAAACGCACTAACCATACAAAGAGCAAAGACCAAGGTAACCGTCGAAGAGTCCATGGTTAATTCCTCCAGCTGAAATGTCGACCACCAAGTATAGTTTAAAAAAACGCCAAAGTCAATAACCTTGGCGCGAAAAACTACATAAATTTTTTAATGGTATCCAAGCGAAATCCTCGCGCTTGCAGACGTTGCCCCAGTTTTTGTTTCTCTAACCCTTTCCCAATTTTCTCAACCAACCGCTTGGCTACAACCAACTCATCTTCTAAGCTAAAAAAATCTGACAAAGCCCGTTCAATCAAAACACTCGCCAACCTGCGCTCTAGTAACTTTTTTTTCAACATATAAAACCCATAGCTTTTATATTTTTTACAATTATCGACAAAAATTTCCGCATACCGAATGTCATCAATCAAGCGTTCCTCAGTTAACTGAGAAATAACCTCATCAATAACTTTTTGGTTATAACCCCGTTCTTGCATTTTATGACGAATCTCCCCTTCAGTTCGTAATTTTATATTTAACAAAAACAAAGCATAGTTATGCCCATGCGAAGTTGAGTCAGGCTCTCTGAGTGGCGATGATTTTTTCTTAAAATGCATATTATTTATAGTATAAATGTGTTAGTATATAGTTAGCAAACAAAAGGTTTTTTGAAAATTATTTGTGCTTTGTTTTCAAAATTATACGGGTTGACAATTAGCACTCTAACCATTAGACTGATAATATAGTTCCTGCATTAATTTCCTTCAATTCACATGGCCAATTTTGCTTTTATTTTAGAACGACTTTCTAGTCGCGCCAAGAACGCGCTTATTGCAGCGCAACTTCTGAGCGAAGAACTCGGTCACGACCATATCGGCACTGAGCATTTACTGTATGGCATTGTGGCCGAACGCAGTTCTTTTGCCGCCGAAATTTTAACTAAGGCTCAACTCTCTGCCGACATTCTCAAAGAAGAATGTAGCCAAGTTAATAAAAATAATATCATCCCAAGTTGGAAACCAATTCTTTCCGAAAATTTAAAAGCGGCAATTGAACGCTCTGCCATTATCGCCAGCCAATACAACTACCAATTTATTGGCACTGAACATTTTTTGTACGGCTTAGTTAACGTGCCAACAAACAAAGCTAAAGTGATTCTCTCTAAACTTGGCATCGACATTACAGAACTTGAAAATAATCTTATTAGTGTCTTTGAAAATATTTCTAAATTCCCAGAAGTTCCGAGCCACGAAGGAGCTTCCAGCGAACGTCCAATGAGCATGCCTTTTGAAGGCAAAAAAAATAGCACTCTCGAATATTTTACAACCGACCTCACCAAAAAAGCAGGCGATGGTTTAGTCGACCCTGTTATTGGTCGCAAACCAGAAATTGAACGACTAGTTAGTATTCTTGGTCGTCGTACCAAAAATAATCCTGTGCTTATTGGTGAAGCTGGCGTTGGTAAAACCGCTATCGTTGAAGGTTTGGCTTTAGCCATCTCCAAACGCGAAGTTCCAGATACACTGCTCGACAAGCGCATTTTAAGTTTAGACCTTGCTCTAATTGTGGCAGGTTCAATGTTCCGCGGAGAATTTGAAAACCGCCTCAAGCAAATTATCGACGAAGTTAGACAGTCCCCCAATACCATTCTATTTATTGATGAGCTCCACACCATGGTTGGTGCAGGCGCAACTACTGGAAGCTTAGATGCTGCCAACATTCTTAAACCAGCACTCGCGCGCGGCGAACTTCACGCTATCGGCGCAACCACTTTGGCAGAATATAAAAAACACATTGAGCACGATGCCGCACTTGAACGCCGCTTTCAACCAATCCTAGTTGAAGAACCATCCCCTGCCGAAGCAGTGGCTATTCTCAAAGGCCTCAGACCAAATTACGAAAAGCATCATTCTATTAAAATTACCGACGAAGCGATTTTTGCAGCAGTTGAACTCTCCGACCGCTACATTCAAGACCACTTCTTGCCAGACAAGGCTGTCGACTTAATTGACGAAACAGCCGCGTTCTTGCGCTCTATTTCCAGTAATTCCAAAGTTTTAAAACTTAAGAAAAAATTGGAAAACGATCTTTTAGCTTTGGAAGAAGAAAAAACCAAAGCCGTCCTTGACCAAGACTTTACCACCGCCCTTCATTTACGCACGCAGGAAGAAAAACTCATCAAGCAAAAACAGGAAGTCGAAAGCTCAATGAGACAAGAAACTGGAGGCCCTGTAAAGTCCATTTCGGCAGAAGACATTGCCCACACTGTCTCTATCATGACAAAAATTCCACTGACCAAACTTGCTGGCAATGAAATTGGCAAACTAGTAAATTTAGAAAAAACTTTAAAACTGCGGATTGTCGGCCAAGACGAAGCCGTCACAGAAATTGCCAAAACCATTCGTCGGTCACGCGCTGGTATTACCGACCCGGCCCGCCCAATTGGCTCGTTTATTTTTCTTGGCCCAACTGGGGTTGGAAAAACAGAAACAGCGAAAGTCATTGCCAAAGAAGTTTTTTCGGACTCTGAAGCGCTTATCCGAGTCGACATGTCTGAGTTTATGGAACGACACAACGTCGCTCGTCTTGTGGGCGCACCAGCTGGCTATATTGGTTACGAAGAAGGTGGAAGATTAACCGAAGCTGTACGTAGAAAACCATATGCTGTGGTTCTGTTCGACGAAATTGAAAAAGCTCACCCAGACGTGTTTAATATTCTGTTACAAATTTTAGAAGACGGGCAACTCACCGACGCTTCTGGAAAAAAAGTTAACTTTAGAAACACCGTCATTATTATGACTTCGAACTTAGGGATGCAGGAACTTACTCAGCAAGCTGCAAAAATTGGTTTTGCTGATAAAGATGACAAAGCGACTAAAAAACATCAACTAGAATTAGAATACGAAAAAATTAAAGGCGCTGTTGTAGAAACCTTAAAACAAACCTTCCGCCCAGAACTCTTAAACCGCATTGATAAAACTATTGTTTATAAACCACTTGGTTTTGAGCAACTCAAAAAAATTACTGCTCTCCAGATTAGTGACTTACAAACTAGACTCGCCAAACAACATGTGGCTTTAAAAACCAGTCCAGCTGTAGTAAAATTTATTTCAGAAAAGAGTTTTGACCCTAGCCAAGGCGCCCGTTTTATTCGCAAAAATATTCAGGACTTACTCGAAGATCCGTTAGCCGAAAAAATTATCTCAGACCATAAACTAACCGGCAGCTTAATTATCGCGGATATGAAAAAAGACGCTATTAACTTTCAAATCCAGCGCAAACGAGAAAGAGCTTTAGCCCCAGCTTAATCTTAATACCATATAAAACACACTCTAATACACTAGTGTATTGGAGTGTGTTTTTGTTACAGCGTCATCTGAACCAGCCTACTTATAGGTAAGACCACCTAACTGTCATCCCGAGCTTGTCGAGGGATCTCTGAGCCATGATTGAGATCTTTCCAACTCGGCTCACCTCGACGAGACGGGTCACTTCGTTCAGGATGACAGTAACGTAAGATACACTTGTTATAAATAGGTTCTTTCGACAACTTTTTTCTTTAGGAATATTTTATCTAGCATCTGATACACTCATGTCATGCTTAAAAATATCTGGCAAAAAATTTTAGACACAATTGCCCCAATTACCTGCGTGGATTGCGGGCAACATGGGGAACACCTCTGTGCTTCTTGCCAAACAAAACTCACAATAGCTGCTCAACACTGCATTGTTTGCGGAAAAATAAATCTCTTGGGACTGACTCACAGTAGTTGCAAAACCAAAAAACATCCAAATGGCATTTTGGCGCCTTTTGAATATAAAAATCCAGGCATTACAAAGTTAATTATTCGTGGAAAATATTACTTCATTCCCGACTGTTACTTAACTTTAGGCAATGCCGTATCGGAATATTTGAAACAGGAACATTTGGAAAAATTTTTTAAGAACTATGTTTTGTGCCCCATTCCGCTAAGTAACGCGAGGCTTCGCTGGCGTGGGTTTAATCAATCTGAGATTATCGCTCGTATTATTAGTAATAAATTAAATTTGCAAATGGAAGCAGTCTTGATGCGAACACGCTGGACTAAAACTCAGAAAAATCTAAAACAAGCGGCTAGACAAAAAAATATTTCTGGTTGCTTTGCAGTGACTTCCCAAAATGCAGTAGCAAACAAGTCTATCCTGCTAATTGACGATGTCGTCACTACCGGAGCGACGCTTCGTGAAGCTGCGCTTACACTAAAACTAGCCGGTGCAAAAGATGTTTGGTGCCTTGCAGTCGCCCGCGACTAACATTGACCAAATACATTTATTTCACTATAATTACTGAGCAATTTCAAGTTTGGTGAGGCCCATAGTGGGCAAGTAGCGGCGGTTTGCTAAACCGCTGTACGGTTGTAAAGCTGAATATGTTAATTTGGAGAGGTCGCATAGTGGCCTAGTGCGGCGGTTTGCTAAACCGCTGTACGGTTGTAAAGCCGTACCGAGGGTTCGAATCCCTCCCTCTCCGCCAGTGGCGTGGCAGGCATCTGCATGATGACTGACATACCACTGGTCAGAATTGGTGGGATGCGAAGAATCCTGACATCAATAATACAAGCTTCCAAGGGAAGCAAGTTATTAGGAAATGCATAGCGAAGCGGCCATGTCTCCCTCTCCGCCAGAGAATTTATCCGCCTAAAGGCGGTTTTTTAAATATTATGCGAAATTTTTGCTTGTTACCCTAAAAACAAGGCAAATCAATACTTCTTAGTATGCCAAGCTCTCTATTTTTGATACAATTAAGGAGTAGTATTCTTTTGTGGCCACATTCGTGACCGCAATTTTGGATTTTACTTTTTTTGTGTCCTAATAAAACTAATTTTTGTAACAAATGGCCGTGTCCCCCGTCTTTACTAGTAGCGAATCTAACTTTGAAACTTTGCCAGAAAAGATTGTGGCGCTGTTAGATAAGGCTTGCCGTGGTGACGAAGGCGCATTTAGCCAGCTCTATCAAGCCTATTTTGAAAAAATTTATAAGTTCCTCTACTACAGAGTCAACCATAAAGAGACAGCGGAAGACCTGACTGAAGATGTTTTTATAAAAGCGTATCAAAACATAACAAATTTACAGAATGTAAATTTGTTTGAAGGCTGGCTATTCCAAATTGCTCGTAACCGGCTCATTGACCATTACCGAAGCAAAAAACAAACTGTTGACTTAGATGAAGTTATTGAAATTCTGGAATACGAAGATACCACAGTTGATGTCCTAGACTTAGAAAGTAAACAAAAAATCCTTCTTGAACTACTCAAAGAATTAACTACAGAACAAAGACAAGTTATCCGTCTTAAATTTTTTGAAGACTTGTCCAACTCAGAAATCGCTAGCTTAATTAACAAAACTGAAGTTGCAGTGAGAGTTATCCAACATCGCGCAATGGCCAGACTTAAAGAATTAATTTCAAATCTAACTAAAAAGCAATGACAGAGTTATCGGAAGAAAATATTTTTAACGAAGCTTTACTTTCACTCAAAAATGGTGAGAGCATTGCTGATATTACCGCAAAATACCCAGAAGAATATGCTGAGGATCTTTTGGTGTTCATGTCTATTAGTAGCGATTTGTTAGCCATTCCTAAAATTTCTATCCCCTCTCCTACCAAGCGTTTCTCTTACATGAAACTGGGTAACGCCTCTAAGCCTGCTTGGTATAAGCTGACTTGGGTTAAAGTTGCACTCATGCCATTGTCCGCACTACTTGTTCTTGGAAGTACAATCTACGCCGGCACCTTAAGCAGCCCGGGAGACAACTTATTTGTAGTTAAAAAAACTACCGAATCCATTCAACTTGCTTTGATTAAAAATCCAGAAAAAGAACTGCAAACCAAGTTAGCCATTACCCAAGACAGGCTCCAAGAAGCAGAAACTGCAGTTCTAACCCGCGACCCAAACACAGCTGCAGTCCTAAACGAGCTCTCTATTCAAACACAGAGCACGATTGAAGCAGTAAAAAAAGTCGCGGAAGCAGACAGCAGTCTTAAAAGCACTCCTTCAGTTATTGTATCTTTAAAAGACATTGCAAAAAAACAAGAACAGCTCCTAACTAGCATCACTAATACTGAGCATAGCAAAACTGCCTCTGCTATCACAGAAGCATTATCAGAAGCAAAAAAGATGCTTGCGACGGTAAATGACCAAACTCTAACCACGCTGGATGACGAAAGTGACGTTGTCACTATAACTGGTTCTGTGACAACATTAGAAAAAACTTTTCTGATCGTCGACAAGCAAACTTTAACCATAGACAGCAGGACTAAAGTTATTAAAGACAACAGTATTGTTCCTCTCTCTTCTCTAACTGAGAAAACTAAATTAAGCATCGAGGGTTTAAAAGCTCAAGACGGAACCATTATTGCCAAGCGTATTACTATTTTAGAAACAAAAGCCAAGGAAACTGTTAAAGGTGTTTCGACTAAAAAACCAGTTACTGAGGTCATAGAAAATCCCGTACCAGAAATAGACCCAAACACTGCGACAGGCACTTACATTATAGAAACACCAGAGCCAATGTACACTCCGTAATCGGTTTGTGTCAAACCGAGTT
>OFRG01000541.1_pt1 | contig 14007 bp, 26 predicted proteins | sample 1543071 | NCBI WGS metagenome assembly OFRG01 (sample SAMN07774222, study PRJEB24372) | wastewater metagenome | isolation source: WWTP Verbania (Effluent) | place: Italy: Verbania | collected 2015-12
GCCCGCCTCCCAGATGTCCCTGGAGAGCCCGTTGGCAGAGTTTCCCGCCCTACCCCTGTTCACCGACGCCTACATGGCGGACACCGACCATCTGACCGATGCCGAGCACGGTCGCTACCTGAAGTTGCTCATCCTGCTGTGGCGCACCCCCGGCCAGCGCATCCCGAACGACGACGGATGGCTCGCCCGGAAGTTTCGCCGGTCGGTCGAAGATGTGCAAAAAGAGATAAGGCCGCTGGTCGACGAGTTCTGCCAAACCGACGGAAATTGGATCTCGCAGAAGAGATTGTCGCGGGAGTTTTCGTACCTGCGTAAGCAGTCGAAGAAGCAGAGCGACCGCGCTAAGAAGCGGTGGGACAACGAAATTCCCTCATCCCCCGGCAATGCCACTCCTGGCAATGCCCCCACACCCACACCCACACCCTCTATTACAGAGGAAGCTAACGCTTCCTCTGACTCGATCGAATTGTTTCACGGCCCGAATGGCAGCCCCCGACCAGCGCCCCTGGCAGCCGACCTGACCGCCGGCTTCGAGGCCTGGTACGCGACCTACCCCCGGCACGTCGGCAAGGGCGCGGCCGCAAAAGCTTTCCGCAACGCCCGGAAACGTGGCGCCAGCATCGAGGTGCTGACCGACGGGGCTCGGCGCTACGCCGAGGCGCGCGCCGGCCAGGATCCCCAGTTCACCGCGCATCCAGCGACGTGGCTCAACCAGGACCGATTCCTGGATCAGGCCGACCCGCAATGCCCGCTAGGAGCTTCAAATGGCACAGGATTTGGCAACGCAAACCGCCCCGCCAGTCCCCACGAAGGCCTCTTTGCCGCCGCGGCTCAAGCGGCTCGTGACCGGCGAAATGCGTGACACGTTCGGGCCCGGCGGGTTTGACCAGGTCGAGCAGCCATGGTCGCCCCCGGCGGTGATCTCGGACGACGATCGGGCCCAGGCGCGCCAGGCGCTGGCGCCCTACGACGCGGCGCTGGCGCCGGCGCCGGTGGACTGGATTTCCGGGCGCGCCGCCACCCTGCTGTCCCACTACTTCGTGGCCAGCCAGCCGCAGGCGCTGGGCGCCGCCGCGTTCGGCGACTGGATTGATATTCTTGGCGATCTTCCCGCTGCAGCCGTGCAGCAGGCGTGCCTGAAGTGGCTGCGCACCGAGCCGCGCCGCCGCCCCGGGCCGGGCGACATCCGCGAGCTGGCGCTGCGCGAGGTCGGCGACGCGCTGAAAACCCAGAAGCGCCTACGCAAGCTGCTGGAGCTGCCGTCGCCGGGCGCCAAGGTGGTCGGCATCGACATGGCCGCATCCTTCCCCAGCCGCCGCCGATGAGCCAGGCCGTCGTCGACGAGATCGACCGGATCGAGCGCCGAGCCCGGTTCGCGGCCCGGAAGGAGCGCGACGAGGCCGAGCGCCAGAAGGCCTTTGTGCTGGAGCCCCCGGCCGTGCGCGAACGGGTGCAGGTGGGCCTGGCGGTGCTGCGCCGGCTGCTGGATACGCTGCCCAAGGCCTACCGCGGCCCCTACGCCATGGCCTGGGACGTCGAGAGCCACGAGGCGCTGGATGGCTTCCTGGCGCGCCCTGACGTGGCGGCGGCCATCGAGGCAGCCCGGCCGGTCTGGCACGCACCAGCGCCCCGCCAGCGGCCGCCGGCGCCCGAGCAGGAACAGATCGACCCAGTGTGTAAGGAATCTTTACACGCTGCGGACCCCGACGAGCCCCCGGTGCCCATCGCCCCGCCGGACGGCCCGTTTTTCCCGGGCGAAGACGACTACATCCCCGAATAGGAGGGCACCGTGGCCGGACGCAAGAAGGACAAGGTCACGCCGAAGAACAGCGGCGTGGCGATATCGAAGGAAGACTTCGAGGTGTTCCACGAGGAGGCGCAGACGCTGAAGAGCGAATGCGAGAGCGCCAACATGGCGCACGCCTCGCACTTCAAGAAGGAGCACGTCGACGGGATCGGGCTCAACGCCGAGGCCTACAAGATCGCGCGCAAGATCAGCCGCATCAAGGACGACACCAAGCGCGTGGCGATGCTGGCCGCCTTCGACCAGTACCGCGAGTGGCTGGAGCTCGACGTCGTGCGCCAGACGTCGCTCGACCTCAACCGCGAGGACCGCGACGGGGCGCCCCTCAACTGATGTCGGACAAGGTCGCCTTCTTCGACATCGCGACCGCGCTGGGTTGGGCCGTTGGTGATGGCACTGACGGCCCATACCGCTACGGCGCAATCACCTTCACGCGATCGAGCCGCGGCGCGCGCTATCTCGAGGCCGCGCAGTGGTTCCAGGGCTTCATCAAGCTGGAGCGGCCGGCGCTGGTGGTCTACGAGGCGCCGATGATCCGCACCGATCGCGGCGAGCGCTTCGCCAACATCGCCACGCCGATGGTGCTGCTGGGCCTGGCCGCGATCTGCGAGATGATCTGCCAGCAGCTGACGACGCCGTGCATGTTGGCCGATGTGGGCGACGTGCGGCAGCATTTCATCGGCAGCCGCAACATGAAGCGCGAGGACGCCAAGCGCGCGACGATCACCCGGTGCAAGCAGCTGGGCATGATCGTGGGCGCCGACGACAACAAGGCGGATGCGATCGCGGGGCTGGACTACGTTTTAGCCTGCAGAAAATCCAAAACAGCCACTGGGGCTGGCCCTCTTTTTTCGACGAAGACAGCATCATGAAGTGGCGCGGCATCCCGGGTTGGCCGGATTATCAGGTCTCGTCTAACGGCGACGTCAGGCGCGTTCGACAAGCAAGCAACGGCTGCGTCGGACCGTTGAAACCGTGGGCGCGGGAGTCGGGACACCTAACGGTAACGCTGCACAGCAACGGGAAGTCATGGCCCGTTCACGTCCACCATCTTGTTGCGCTCGCCTTCATAGGGCCGCGCCCGAGCGGTCGGCACCAGGCCGCGCACAATGATGGCGATCCGGCCAATAACCGCCTGCGCAACATCCGATGGGCTACTCCGAAAGAAAACACGGCTGATCGCCGCAAGCACGGCAGAGATACAATCGGCGAAAAGCACGGCATGGCCAAACTTACCGTCGGCCAGGTGATCGAGATCCGTCGACGCCACGCTGAAGGAGAAACCCAGACTAGCCTAGGCGTCGAGTTCGGCGTCACCCAAGGCCACGTCTGGCACATTGTTCGCGGCAACGCATGGAAAGCGGCGCTCGCCGCGACCGGCGCCGGCCCGCTGTTTCAGACGAGGAGCGCAGGATGACCGCCCGCCTTGGCAACCGATCGACCGCCGTGCGCGCGCAGCGGACCCTGTCGCTGGGCGCGCGCGACGACTTCCCGACGCAGCCCTGGGCGACGCGCGCCTTCCTCTACCACGTCTTCTGCCAGGCGCTGGGGCACGAGCCGCACAAGCTGATCGTGTGGGAACCCTGCGCCAATCGCCGCTTCATGAGCTCGGTGCTGGCCGAGAGCTTCGGTGGCGTGGTCGAAAGCGACGTTTGGGACTACGGGTTCGGCGTCGAGGTGAAGGACTTCCTCGACGCTGACCTGGCCGAGCGCGAGAAGCCTCACTGGATTATCACTAACCCGCCCTTCAACGCGCTGCATGACTGGTTCCAAGTGGCGCTGCGCAACAGCCGCCAGGGCTTCGCGCTGTTCGGTCGGGTGCAGATGCTCGAGTCCGCCGTGCGCTACAACGCCTTCTACCTGCCGCACCGCAAGCACCTGCTCTACGCGCAGCACGTCGATCGCGTGACGCTGCTGGAGGGGCGCTGCGTGCGCAGGACCGACACCGACAGCTCCAGCGCGACCGCTTATGGCTGGCTCGTCTACGACCGGAGCTGCGACTTCGCGCCGATCCCTGGCTCGACGCTGCCGTCGATCCCGTTCACCTGGATCCCGCCGTGCCGCAAGGACTTCGAGCGCGACGACGATTACGAGCCGCGGCCGAGGCTGGCATGAGCCGCGGAATGCCCCGCTGCGAAACTTGCGGCCAGGACGCCAGCTATCGCGACCAGGCGGGCTGCTATTGCCGGGAACATCTGCCGGCGGATTTCTGGCGCGCCAGGGACGGCGCACCGCCGGCGCCGGTGTCGGCCGAGCCGCGCGACACGACGCCACGGGGCGGGCAACGCGAACTGCTGTAGGGGGTGGGGATGACGCGGGAGCAGACGATCGACAAGGTGGTGAGGTATGCGCTGGTGCGGCTGCACGGTTACATGCCGTCGATCTACCGGCTGGAGCAGATCTGCACCTGTAGCTGCCTCGGCCACGACGTCGATCGCAAGAACATCCGGGCGGAGACGGTGCGCCTCTGGAACGATGTGGTGCCGCTCCTGAAATGACCTGGACCCCGAAGCTCAGCGACTGGTTTGTCGACACGTACCTGGAGGCGCCCCCGCCCCGGCGCTGGCTGGTGCAGGACATGATTCCGCTGGGAACCGTCGGCCTGCTGGTCGCGCAGGGGAAGGCCGGCAAGGGCGTGGCGACGCTGGACCTGGCGCTGAAGGTGGCGGGCCCGTCGACCATCCCGGTCTCGACCGCGTTCGGCCGCCCGATCGCGACCAAGGGCCCCGCCGTGGTCTTCTGCGGCGAGGACCACAAGGACGAGATCCACCGGCGCCTGGAGGCCCTGGATCCCGGCAAGCTCAAGCGCAAGGGCGCCCGCGCGCTGTACGTGGTGTCGATCCCCAGCGCCGGCCGTGGCGCCTTCAACGTCACCCGGCGCGACGGATCCGACATCGCCCCGTCGCTCAACTGGCTGGAGCTGATGGAGCAGCTGGAGAAGCTGAAGCCGGTGCTGGAGGTCTTCGACCCGCTGCAGAAGTTCACCCGCGCCGACATCACGAAGAGCCCCGAGGACGCCGTCGGTGTGGTGGAGGCCTTCGCCGACCACGCGACCAAGATCGACGCGGCCGTGATCCTGACCCACCACACGCGCAAGCAGGACAATCCCAAGGTGCCGATCGCCAGCGCGGCCGAGGCGCGCGCGCTGATCCGCGGCGTCGGTGCCCTGGTCGACTCCGTGCGCTGGGCGTACATGCTGTGGCCGATGGTGCGGGAGCAGGCACAGCGGGCGGCCGCGAAGTTCATGGGCGACCCGCCTGGCGCCGAGCCGGCGCCCGATGCGTGGTACTGCGGCGCCATGGTGGCGTCCAACGCGCCGCACAGCGCCGAGGTCGAGGCCTACCACCGGGATCCGCGCAGCGGGCTGCTGACCTACATGGACGAGCGCCAGCGCATGGAGCTGCGTTCGCGGGCGCGCGAGGAGCTGCTGCTGGCGATCGAGGCGGCCTACCGCAAGGACCGGCCGTTTCAGCGCACGTCGAACAGCGATGGTCTATGGGAGCGGCGGGGCGAGCTGCCCGCGTCCTGCGTGGCGCTGGGGCGGCGGAAGCTGGAGATCCTGGCCGGCGAAATGGTCGACAAGCACGAGCTCCAGGTCTACCGGCGGGACAAGGGCGCCCGGCGCTACCTGCGCCCGGCGCCGGCGGCCGACGCTACGCCGGATCCGCCGCTGCTAGCTGGGACCAACTAATCCCGCGATCGCCGGCGACCAGGCCGCGCGACACCAGGTACTCAGCGATCCGGCGCTCGGTCTCGCGCTTGAACTCGGCGCCGTTCTCGATGCGGACCACGGTGTTCGTGTTCAGCCCCGTGGCCGTGGCGAACTCCCGCTGGCCCATCTTCAGCACCGCGCGCGCGGCGCGGATGTGTTCTGCGGTGATCATGTTTTACTCCCGGTCATGTCAGTCTCCTGGGTGTCGGGGGCGGCCGGCTGGGCGAGGGCGCTTACAGCTTGACCAAGCGTCAACAGCCCGTTGCCCCAGCATGTGCGGCAGGGGTCTGCTTCACTGAAAAAGCTGCCGTGGCCGCCGCACTTAAAGCACTCAAATTGACCCGGGAAATCTTTGGCTGGCCGCAGCAACACCTTCGCCGCCCGCTCGATCCCGCGCCGCTCGGCTGCGGTGTCGGCGGCTTGGCCGAATGCAGCGATAGCCGCCACCATGTCTTGCGTGTCGGGGTGCTCAAGTTCGCCTAGCAACTCCCGCGCCTTCTCGTCCCACTCGTCAGTCGGCATTGGTGGTCTCCGTGGTGGCTTCGCCTCGGTCGCGCGGTGGGCGGCCGTCTCAGCGCCCGCGCCGCCGCCCCACCCAACCGAGTAGATCAAGCGCAAGAACGGGATCAGCTTGGCCTTCTCCATGGTCCCCGTCTCAACGCGCGGTCCATGGAAGTTGCCGCCGGCTTTGCGCCATTGCTTTTCAAAGAAGTCGTCAGTCACCCGCTCGCTCATGCCGCGTTCTCCATTCCACACAGTTGCTTGATGGCGTCGCCGCGCGCCTTGTCGTCGAGCCGGGCGCCCAGCGCGATCGCGATCGCCAGCGCGAGGTTATGGTCGCCAACGGCCGACAAGGCGCGCAACGCGGTCCTCGTCTCCTGGCCCAAGATCATCGTCGCCAGGCGCGATGATTCCGAGGCCGCGGTCAGGCTGCGAAAGGCGGATGTTCGTTGATCTGAAGCTGTTGGCTGCGTTTCGGATTGCATCGCGGATCTCCTGTCTGTATGCGGCGATCGCCTGCCGCTCGAAATTGTAGAGCTGCGCCAGCACCCGGCCCGGGTCGGCCTGGTGCATGTCGACGGCGTCGACCACCCATCTGGTGAGGTACATCACGGTTGCGCCGTCCATGAACGCCCGTATGGCCTTGGGGAGCTCGTCGTAACCGACCATCGGATCCCACGGACCCTGGGCGGGCACGTCGGCCGGCGTCACGCTGGGCACCACCCAGGGTCGCTTGGGGTGGCGCCCGCTCTGCCCATGACGCCGCCGCCTCACGATTTTTTGCTCCGCTGCTCCAGCCACGCGAGGAACTTCTCGCGCTGGTCCTCGGGGACGGTGGCCAGCGCGCGCACCGTGGCGACGATGGCGCCCTGGCGCGTCGGCACCTGGGAAACGACGTGCATGGCTTCCAGCGCGTCGCCCCGGGCTATCGCCTCGGCGAGCTGCTGGGCGCGGCGCGCCAGGCTGATGTGGCGAAGGGAGGTCAATCGGGTTTCCTTCCGGTCGTTCTGGTCTGGCGCCAGGTTGCCCCGGCGCCAGTCCGCAACGATCAGCGCCGGCGCAGCTCGTCGCGCAGCGTTGCCCGGCTCTCCTTGCCGAAGACGCCGGACGTGCGGTTGCGGTACTCCGGCCAGCCGCCCTGGGGGCGGCGCTCCAGCCCCAGCGCAGCCGCCTTGCGCCGCAGGGTGTGGGCGCCCTTGCCGATCGCCTTCGCTATCTCGTGCGAATTGGCGCGGGCTTTCCACATGCGGCGCAGGGTCTCCTTCTGCTCCTCTGTCCAGCGTTTGCACCTGTTCGGCGCTGGCTCATACGGCATGGTCCTAACTCCTTTCCCGTGGTCAGTGTCCATCCAGGCCGTCGCCGTCCCGACCACGCGGACGGTTGGCCAGCATGGCAATCACCAGCGCCAGGACGATGCCCAGCGCCAGGATTGCCAGTCCCTCGATCACATCAGGGGGCGCGCGCATTGGCGACATCCTCCCGCACATCCTCCAGCGTCACGCCGTAGAGCTGGGCCACGAACCACGCCAAGTCGCTGTCGTCGTCGTGTTTGGCGGCGAGCAACAGCGCCAGCGCCTCGGCGTAGCACGGGCAACCCATGCGCTCGGGCGCCGGCTCGACGGTGACAATCTCCGCCGGCCCCGCCGCCTTGACCGCCTCGACCTGGTTCGGGAACGGCTCGGCCTCGCGCGGGCTGCGCACGCGGCGCACCCGTTCGAGCTGGCGCGGGTCTTTCGACCTGGCGATGTAGTGGCCGTCGATCTTGGCCACGTAGCCGCGATTAACCGGCGCCGCGGGATCTGGCTGGTGCGCCGCCCCCCGATCCGGCTCGGGGGTGGCGCGCAGCTCCTCGACTTGCTGCTGTAGGTCTGACATCTTTTCGTCTCCTCTGGTTCGCTGCCCTGGTTCAGGTTTAGCCGTCACGGCTGCCAGGCGAAGCCGCACGCCTCGACATGGTGCCGAAAGGCGCAGATCAGGCCCGGGAGTCGATCATTCAGCGCCGTGACCAGCTCGGCGCGCTCGCCGGTCAGGATGTAGTCAGGCGCATCGGGCCAGATCGCCGCACGGCGCGCGGCGTCAAGCTCCCGCTCCTTGCCGTCGCCGATGCTATAGGACGGACGCCACTCAAGCCGGGGGGTGGCGGGCGGCCGTTCGCCGGCGTGGTCCTTCCTCAGAAGGTACAGCGGCACGGTCTCCGCGCCCGTGTACTCCAGGCCGGTGGGGGTGTCGGAGATCGCAACGCCCAGCGAATTGACCGCGACCAGCTCCCACAGGGGCTGGCCGTCTCGGTTGGTTCGCGCCCGCTTCTCGCCCTTCCGAAGGCCCCAGCAGTCGCGGTCCCCGGCAAAATGCAGGGTGTTGGCGATGTAGTGCATCGGCCCATCAGACGAGCACAGATGAAACGGGATCACGGGCGCGAACTCAGGAAACAACAGCGCGATATCGTCGTGCAGGCAGCCGCCCGCAACGTGCTTGTCCGTGGCGCGCAACGTCGGGGCGGTGACCGTCGCCGTGATGGCGAACGTGTGATGACCGTTTTTGCAGTTGTCGTCGTAGCGCATTTCGACGCGCATCACGGCGCCTTTGCCGTAGCTGGGCGCGGGGCGCGCCGTGCTGGTCCACGTCTGCGACGCGAACAGCTCGGGCTTATCCTGGCGCACGATGCGGTTGAACATGCGGCCCGGAACGCCGAGGGCGGCGTGGCTAAATTCCTGGGTGTGTATGGTCATTGTCCTAGCTCCTGTTGTTCCCGATGCCGGGGCGGCATCGCTCAGGGGGAACGGCTGCCCGCGCCCCCTGGCCGATGTCGTCTAGGCGAGTCCGGCCTGCTTCTGCTGCTCGTCGTTCAGCCACAGGCCCCTGTCGCGCAGCTCGTTGAGGGCGTCGGCCTGGTCGCGCGCGATGCTGCAATGAATGGCGCGGATGATGACCGCGAACGGCGGGAGCTGCGACAGGTGCAAGGGGTCGTCGTCGCCTTCGGCCTCCTCGCGCCAGAAGATTTGCGACTCCTTGCAGGTGTTGCCGCCGGTGTCCACGTACAGCGATTCCCCGTCCTGCTCGTCGGGGCGCTGATCGTCCCACCACATTTCGGTTTCGCCGTCGTACTCCATCACCGGCTTGCCGTCGTCGCCGCGCGTGAGCGTGCCCAGCGCACAGCCCGGCACAGTCTCCAGCGTGCCCTTGATCGGGTATCCGAACGGGGAATAGGCAATCTGTGCCATAGCTCAGCCCTCCCCGCCGTGCGCTTCGGCGACCAGCGCCGCGTCGAAGATCGCCGGCCACGCCTCGATCATGGGCGCGGAAACGTGCGCGGGCTCGGTGCGGCCGTCGGCCTGCTTGACCTCGTACAGCGAAGCCTCTTCGGCGCCTTCAACGTCGTAGTCCACGACAACGACGCAATCCAGCGCCTGGGCCTGGTCGCAGTGGATGGACTGGATCAGCCCGCCATCCATCACGATGGCCAGCTTCGGGAGTCCCGCCGGTGCGCTGCCCTCGGTAACTCCCGCGCCGTCCAGCTCGGCCAGCAGCCGGCTTGCCGCCTCGACCGCCTCGCACGCCTCGGCCGCGCCGGGGAACGCGGGGTCTTCGTTGCCGGCGTCCTTGTGCGCCTGCAAGTCCTCCGCCCGGCTCAGGGCATAGGGCAGAACGCGCGCCAGCACCGCCACCAGCGCCGGCATCCGCTCGATGGCCTTGCGCGCGCGGTCGAAGGTGACGCGCGACGCGGCCGCGTGCTGCTTGCTCTCGGGGTCAAGCCCTTCGTCCGTCTCCCAGTCGTCCTGATGCGCCTCGGCCATCTGCATGGCGTGCTTGATGTCCTCGGCCAGGTTGCCGCCCGGCTGCTCGACCTCGGGGGCGTCGGGCGTGGACACGTAGCACAGCGAGCCGCACTCCGGGCACTGCCCCACGGGCACTTCCCCGCCCGGGTCCAGTCGCTCGCCTATGCTGGCGATGTCCTCGACCTGTTCGGACGTGCCGCGCCAATCGCAGTTGTCACACTCACACGGGGTTCCGTCCTCGATATGCGTATTCATCGCAGTTTTGGTCTCGCTCATAGCTCTAGCTCCTTGGTTCCCGGTGACAGAAGCGCCACCCGTCACGCGCCAGCACCGCCGGCGCGTGTCGGCTATCGCCTGTTGTCGATTCGCTCGGCCGTCGCCTCGGCCATGATGCGGCGGACCTCCGCTGCGGCCTCGGCATTGGTCGGCTGGCGTCCCAGGCGGTCGGCCAGCCGGTTCCAGACGGTGTTGGGATTCTTGGACGGGTGCCACGTCACCATCACGCGCAAGCCGCTCATGACACGCCCACCACCATCCGCAGCGCCTCGGTAGCGATGCCGGCCCCGTGTCGGATCAGCGCGGCCGCGCCCAACGCGACGGCCACGGCCCCGAATGTCGCCTCGAAGATTTTCAGCAGCATGGCTCAACCCTCCGCCTTGGCAATGGCGGCGCGGATCGTCGTCGCGGTCGTGCTCTGGTGAAAGCCGTGGCACTCGCCTAGCGCCTCGTAGGCCACTTGCAGCGCCGCCAGTAGACCGGGCGACGCGACAGCGAGCCGCTTGTTGGCGTCGCGCGTCGGCTGGTCGATGCCCGCCGCGTCAAAGTCGGCGATTGTGCGGCCGTTGGTGTCGATGACGTGCCCGTGTTCGTCTATGGCCCAAGGGCCGGGTGAGTGTTCTGCCATGGTCGTCTAGCTCCTTTTCCCTGCGGCCGGATCAGCGGGGCCGCAAACCGCTCAGGCTCGCCCGTGGCTGGCCTTGGGGAAGGGGGCGGCTACCTGCCGCCCCCAGGCCCAAGGCCAGTGCTAGGCGGCCAGGAGCTTGCCGGCCTTGCGTTCCACGTCCACGCGGTCGTTGGTGTTCTGGAACTTCTTGGCATAGGCGGTCAGGCCGGTGACCGCGTCCCACACGGTCTCGATCGGGCGGCCCTCCTCGGCTTCGTGCGCCTTCATCGCGCCCAGCGCCTCGGCCTTGGTGTACCGCTTCGCCAGCCACTCGGCGGCCTTGCCCTCGATGCGCTGCTGGCGCGCGTCGGTGATCGCCTGGACGATGGGCTTGGCGCTGGCTTCTGCGTACTGCGTGAGGACCGGCTGAACCTCATCAAGCCAGCGGTCGGGCGCGCCGCTGGTGTGCCGAATCCTGATCTCCTTGTAGTCCCGCGCGCCCCAGACGATGCGGTTCGAGCAGACGTAGTCGAAGAGGAAGAACGCGGCCCCGAGGCTGGTGGAGCCAACCTCCGAGTTCCACACGAAGAAGCCGCGCGCGAAGCTGCCGACCACGCCGTCGCGCCGCCCGGGAATCTCGATCCTGTTGGTCTCGTCGCACAGGAAAACGAACATGTCCCGATCCGAGGCGTAGAGCGTGGTGTTGTCCTTGTTGACCTTCACGGCCTTGCCGAACTCGCCCGGGACCTTCCACTGCCCCGAGACGCCGTCGCCGAAGCGGCGGACCAGCTCGCCCGACAGCTGGTTATTCCACACGCGGCCGTAGTTCGGCCCGGTGGCCGCGCGCAGGAGGTTTTCGCCGTTGCGCTGGAGGAGAACGCCCACGTCCTCGACATCGCGGGAGACGCCGAAGCCGTAGTTCATGGCGTCGGCCACCAGCGGCGCGGGGAGCGTGCGGAGGTAGTTCGCGGGCGCGCCGGCGAGCTGGGCGAGCTGCCCGAAGGCGTGATGCGTCGGGTTGTAGGCGTGGCCGTTCGGCCCGGTGATCTGGATGCCCTTCATGTCGTCGCCCTCCTGCGGCGCGACGTGGATGCGGCGGGAGCTGCACACGGTCGCGCGCGACTCGGCGCGGACCTGGTCCATGCGGGCGTTGAGGTCGAGCAGGCTGGCGAAACGTTCATCGCTCGGGCGCGTGGCCCACTGGCGGGATGCGGTCATAATGGTGGTCATTGCGTTCTAGCTCCTTGGTTCCCAGGCGCGGCGGAATGCCGCTCCTAACGCCTTGAGCCCCGCGACGGGCTGGCTACCGTCAACGGGGCTGTGAGGGCGCGCGCCTGGCGCTAGCGGCGACGTTCCATGTCGCGGCCGTATTCGTCATCAAGAAGATGCGCCGTGCGTCCATGCGGGAGGTTGCTTTCCCAACACGCGGTTGAGGCGATTTCCAGATACCGCCGCAGCTTCACCGCGTCGGCGACGCTCATGCGCAGGCGCGTCGATTGCCCGTCGTCAAGCTGCATGCTGACCGTGAGACCGCCCGGACTGGACGAGCAACCGGTTGGCGTGCCCATCGCAATCGGCCGCTTGCCGCGACCCGTTGGCGAATAGGTCTGTAGCTCGATGCCCATAGCTCAGCCCTCCCGTCCGAACGTGCCGATGGCCTGGTGCGCGTTCCAGGCGGTCATGGCGTCGAGGTCGGCGGCCGCCGGGATGATCGACCCCGGCCGCTCGCTGGCGAGGTAGGAGGAGGAGAACTCGCCGGGCAGGACCATGGCCTCGCGCTCGGCCTCGGCGCGGCTGGCGTAGGGACCGCTGGTGTTGACCGGCCGCGTTCCCCGGTCCAGCTCGCGGAAGTTGGAGCGGTCGTAGCTCCTGATGAGCCAGCACCCGCCCTCGGCCCGGCCGAGGCGCGCGGCCGTCTCGCTCGTCGGGTAGGCGAATACGATCTCTTTGACGATTGTCATGGTCTAGCTCCTTGGTTGTTCCCCCCGTGGTATCCCCGCCACAGGCCGGCCCGGCTTCGTTAACGAACCCGAGCGATAAACCTCTCACGAGTACAGAACACCTGTCAAGAGGTTTAGCTGTACCATCACAAGCACCATCGCACCCAAGCAAGCCCAGCGCCAGGCCAAGCGCAAAGCAACGCCCAGCAATATCAACAGCATAGCACCATCCGCTAAGATCAACCGAATCACCCCGAAAACGACCCTTAGCTGGTCGGACACAACCCACTGCAAAACCACACAAAAAACACCCTCTCCGCGCGCGCGCACGCGATAAGACCCTTGCGGGTCAACAAGGAAAGAACCCCGGAAAGGGTGGTCTGTGTCTAAAATACAACAGCTTCCATCCATGTGGACGGGCGGTAGCCCGGCCCGATGACACGGAAACACCAAGCCTCACGGAAGCACCCGCCGCGAAGCACAAACCAACCGAGCCTGGACCGACCCTCGCCATCAGACCCGAACCAGCAGACCAGGCACAGCGAAGAACCCAGCAATTCGCCGATGCAAGGTGAGCGCAGGGACGTCGGCACAGCCCCCGCCCGTTGACACGCCGCGACCTGTGGCGGACAACAGCGCGCATGGCGATCAGCAGCGAGCGATTGATTGACGTCCTCGACCTTGGCCAGACGGCGAAGGAGCAGCGGTCGCGCATGGCCCCGAAGCGGGCGCGCTCATACCCTCCCGAGCAGGTGCGCAGTTTCGTCAAGGCGTGTGAAGACGCGGTCAGGGCGAGGCTGGAGCGCATCGCGAGGACCGGGGAGAAGATCGACCCACAGACCACCAGGCTTGCGGAGATGATCGGCGCAGAGCTGGGCATCACGAAGCCGAAGCTCGACCGGCACGGCCGCATCGACACCAGCTCGCCCTTCGATGCAGCCCCGGGCCGCGCGCCTCGTGGCGAGGGCAGCAAGAACCGCAAGCGCGACCTGGCCAAGGATCGCAAGGCCGGACGCATCGAGCCAGACGCCTCGGACCTCGCCGACCTCCTCGACCCTGGCTCGGAGTCCTAGCGATGCCAGCCGATCAGCTGCACATCGAGCAGGATCGAGACCACGAGATTCGAGAGCGCATCAGGTTCCCGCGTGACTTGCGCCAAGCGATCAGCGATGCGGTCAAGCCCGGCGAACAGCCGACCGTCGAGACCGTGCGTTCCGTCCTGGCTGCGCGTCGTGAGTTCCGGCCTGTGATGGCGGAGCTGGCGCCCGAGACCGGGGGCGCCCTCGTCCGCGGAATCCTGCGCGATGAGGTTCGCACCCGTATAGCCAGTGGGGGGTTACCGGAATTTGTGAGGGGGGGGTATGGGGGGTGGGGGGTAGAGCCGCCTGGGA
>OFRG01000542.1_pt1 | contig 13950 bp, 12 predicted proteins | sample 1543071 | NCBI WGS metagenome assembly OFRG01 (sample SAMN07774222, study PRJEB24372) | wastewater metagenome | isolation source: WWTP Verbania (Effluent) | place: Italy: Verbania | collected 2015-12
GAGCTTGTTTCCCCGTTGCTCTATATTTCTTTGATCGTGCTATTCAGCAAACCAGTATTTCGCGAATTCTGCCGATAGAAGGTGGTTTAGTGCCACTATTTACACTCGGCTTTGCTTATTTAATCTTAGGCGAGAGATTGGCCAGCAACCAACTTTTGGCTTTTGTATTTTTGGTTTTTGGGGCAATTTTAATCTCTTTTCGTTATGAAAAAGGCCAGTGGCATGCCAAAGCTTTTGGAAATGCAGTTGTGGCCGCAGTGTTGTTTGCACTCTCAGCTGTAGTTACTAAATATATTTTTGATCAAAGTAATTTTGTCTCTGGCCTTATCTGGACAAGGCTTGGGTTTTTCTTAGCTTCTGTTTCTTTTTTGATATCTCCAAAAGCGCGAGGGTATATTTTTAATGCTCCTAAGAAAGTATCAACTGGCAATAGACTATTATATTATAGTACGCGCCTTACAGGTGCGGCTTCAGGTTTTATGCAAAATTATGCAGTTGCTATTGGGAGCGTGACAATTGTTAACGCTTTGCAAGGGACGCAGTTTGCGGTGTTGTTAATTTTAACTAGTATTTTATCGGTATGGTACCCAAAAATTCTTAAAGAAAAAATTAGTGTATTAATTATAGTGCAAAAAATTGCAGCGATGCTTATTATTAGTTTTGGTTTATATTTGTTAACAGTATGAAAATTTTCTTGAAAATAACTCTAAAAATAATACTCGGCATTCTAGTTTTTGCGATTATTGGCGCAGGCTTTTTTTATTTCCGTTTTAGGCCAGCAACAGAAATTGCCTGGGGCGTAAGTTATTCAATGGGAACAGCTAGCTATTTGGGTTTAAATGCAGAACCGACATATTTACGAATGCTCGATGAGCTAAAACCAAAGAAACTTAGGTTGATGGCTTACTGGGAAGATATTGAAATGGAGCGCGGAAAATTTAATTTTCAACAGATGGACTGGATGCTTACTGAAGCCCAAAAACGAGAAGTTAAAGTTTTGCTTGTGGTTGGACATAAACAACCGCGCTGGCCTGAGTGTCATCATCCCGAGTGGTACGAAAACTTAGATCCTGTGCAAAGACAAGAAGCTTTACTTTCAATGCTTGAGATAGCCGTTAATCATTTTAAAACTTTTGGTGCTATAGCATCTTGGCAGGTAGAGAACGAACCATTTTTTGACTTTGGTCCTAATTGCGCAACAAAGCGTTATGATTTGGTGGCTGAGGAAGTCGCCTTAGTTAAAAGTATAGACAGCAGGCCAATTGTACTTACTGACAGCGGAGAGAAGGGGAACTGGCATGACGCCGCTAAGCTGGCTGACATTTTTGGGGCGACAATGTATCGCACGGTGTATCATAGTCGCTTTGAGCGGTATATTACTTATCCCTTACCCCCAGCATTTTACCGTATCCGCGCGGGAATTTTGCAAACCTTTCAGTGGCAAAAACCAATTATTGGAGTTGAACTTCAAGCTGAGCCATGGTATCAAAGTACGGTTTTCGATTCTCCAGTAGCAAAACAAAAGGAATTGATGAACCCAGAAATTTTTGCTAACAATATTAATTATGCTAAACGTGTCGGTTTTAGTGAAAATTATTTATGGGGTGTAGAATGGTGGTACTGGCTTGCAGACAAGCATAACGATTCAAGCATGCTAGAGGCAGCCAAAGCAGTCTTTAATAACTAAGTACTCAGTACTAGGTACTTAGTACTTGGAGCTCATATGTATCTATTATTCGACATTGGTGGGACACAAATGCGTTTGGCTACTTCAATAGATGGCCAGACCTTGATTAATAAAAAAACTTTCCCAACACCGACGTATTTTGCAGACGGCATCAAAATTTTTGAAAATTATAAAGTTGGCTTGGAGCAAGACTGTAGCGTGGTTTCCGGTGGACTTCCCGGTGGTCTTAATGACCAAAAAACTGAATTAGTAGTTGCGCGTAATTTACCCGAGTGGGTAGGGAAGCTAATTGGAAGATCGTTGTCTGACTTGTTTGGGGCTCCAGTTTTGTTACACAATGATGCCGTTTTAGCAGGCCTTGGAGAGGCAGTGCTTGGTAGTGGAGTTGGATATGATGTGGTGGCTTACATAACTATTAGTACTGGTGTTGGCGGCGTGAGAATTGAAAATGGAAAAATTGACGAGGAAGGTTTGAGTTATAAAGTTGGTTTACAAATAATTGATGAAAGTGGTAATGACTTAGAGGAGTTAATCTCTGGAAAGAATTTAGCAAAGCGATTTGGAATTACGGCAGACAAATTGACAGATCAGACCGTGTGGAGTGAGGTGGTGAATGATTTAGCAAAAGGTTTGCTACATACATACCAGCATTGGCAACCGGATGTTATTGTACTGGGTGGCGGTGTGACTTTTAGTAACCACTTTTCAATGAAGCAAGTAACTTTGGCAATGGAGCAAGTTTTTCCTAAAGACTTAAAAATTCCTCCTGTATTAATAGCCAAGCTCGGAGATGACGCGGGTTTGTATGGCGCGTTGGAATACGCGAAACAGCAATCAATTTCATAAAGAAAAAACTATTCTCTAATTCCTGCCATAGGCAGGCAGGCGCGCTAAATTAGAGAATAGTTTTTTAAGAGCTTAGATGCTTAAGTTTTTTTGTTGTGAAATTTTTTGTGAATGTCACGCAGGCCTTGGTTAGTGATATGCGTGTAAATTTGTGTTGTAGTAATTGAGGCGTGCCCAAGCAGAGTTTGGACACTGCGAATATCTGCGCCATTTTGGAGCAAGTCCGTGGCAAAGCTATGCCTGAGAGTGTGGGGCGAGACTTTTTTCATAATACCAGCGAGCATGGCATATTTTTTAATTAGTCGTTGAACGCTTCTGGCAGTCAGTCCGGGAGATTTTTCGCGAGCATTGTTTTCAAAAGTGCTACCAGAAAAACTTTCCATTTGTTTGGTAACAGTGTTGCCAATTTTTGTGTGACTGACAAAAAGAGCTGGATTGTTGTCGCTACGTTTTTTTAAATAATTTCTAATAGCTAAAATAGCGTCTGGAGAAATGAAGACAAGACGAAGTTTGTCGCCTTTACCGCGAACGGTAAATTCACCGCGGTCTAAATTAACTCCTTTTTGTTTTAAACTAACCAGTTCGGAAATACGCACACCGCTGGAGAAGAGGGTTAGGCAAATTGCTTTGTCACGAAGTGCAAGGAGTTCTGTGTCTTCAGAGTCGATAGCTTTTATCAGCCGGCCAACATCGTCATGTTCAAGGACACTGACTTCTCGCGTAGGATTTTTTGCCAGCTCGATTTTTTCTGGCGCTAAAGTTTCAATATCTCGTTTGATTAAATATTTTAAAAATGCGCGAAGAGCGATAATGTGGTAGCTTTGAGTGAGTATTTTTAAACGCTTACCATGGTCGTCAATAAACCGGTTAAGGAAGAGGCGATAGGAGCGCACTCGTTCGAGTGTTATTTGGCTAGGTTTAACTATTCCTTGGTCTTGTCCCCACTGGGTAAAACGCCCTAGATAGTGGTGGTAGTTTTGAATTGTTTTCGGGCTTTGGTTACGTTCAATTTCGCAGTACTCGAGGAATTCGATAACGTAGCGCTCTAGTTGGCTTTCTTTTATTGTTTTTGTTTCAGGTTTTGGCATAAAAGTACTAAGTACTAAGTACTAAGTACTCAGCACTCTTGTTGCTAGTAGTATACCAAGCTTTCCGCTAAACTTGTAGATATGGCGATTCTAATTATTAGCCCAAAAGAGGTCTATGCTACGGCAAGGCTTAAAGAAGAGTTTAAAAAAGCAGGTTTGCCTGGTGTTTTTTTTGACGTGAATGATTTAGCAGCGAGACGATTTTCGGTGAAGCTTTCAAAATATAGTGGGTTGTACATTCGCCAAGCTTACCCGTATCAAAAAGCAATTACTGAATTAGCACTGCGGTTTGCACATAGCAGAAAACCAATAGTCGATGCCAATATAATTCGGGCTACGCAAGATTCTGGTAAGTGGGGGGTGTATAAGACTTTGATGCAACATGGAGTTGCAATTCCTAAGACTGAAAAATACCTCCCCTTGCCCCTCCTCGATGAGGAGGGGAAGGAGTTGCATATTCCTCCCCTTGATAAGGGGAGGCTAGGAGGGGTATTCCCTTACATTTTCAAATGGATTTATGGTTTTGGCGGACAACATGTCTATTTAATAAAAACTAAAGAGGATGCACATCGTGTCTTACAAAAATACCCACCTGAACAATTATTAGTACAGGAATTTATAGAAGCACAATACGAATATAAAGTTATGACAGTAGGGTACAATAGTTTGCCTGTGGTTTTAAAATTTAAAACGTCAGGAAAATATTTTCGACCAGATTTTGGCAATTACATTGTGTGTCATCCTGAACTTGATTCAGTATCCAGTATGAAAGATCGTACAATTCTGGATTCCAGCTTTCGCTGGAATGACACAACACAGAAGGTTGTTGCATTGGCAGAACGTGCGGCGCGCGTGTTGGGCAGAGAGTTAGCTAAGGTAGACATCCTGCAAGACGCACAAGGAAATTTATTTGTTCTGGAAGTAAACCGTTGGCCAGGTTTTAAAAATTTTGAAAAATTAACTGGTTATAATGTCGCAGGGGAGTTTGTTAGTTACTTGCAAAAAAAACTGAAATAAGGTATAATAAAAACAATTAATGTACGGATGGGAAGTTAACAGCCCATCTCGAATAAAGGAATAATTATGTTAACCAATAAGGAAAAAGACGATTTAATCAAAAAGTTTCGGATTCATAAAGATGATACTGGAAGTCCAGAAGTGCAGGTTGCGATTTTAACAGAAGAAATCAAGCGTGTTTCTGATCACTTGCAGATTCATCGCAAAGATAATCATTCCAGACGCGGACTTTTGAAGATGGTAGGAAACCGTCGCAGGCTCCTTCGCTATTTGAAAGGTGAAGATGCAAAGCGATATGACAAAATTACCGATAAGTTGAAACTTAAGAAAGACACTAGTAATTAATGTTTGGTCTGTCATCCCGAGCGGAGTCGAGGGATCCCTCAACTTTGGTCGGGATGACATTTTTTTCGGAGAATATAATTAAGTTTTCGAAATCTAAAGCGGTTATTGTCTGAGTCTTCGGTTTTATTCCTCCCCTTGATAGGGGAGGTTAGGTGGGGTATTTAATACCTCCCCGCACCCCTCCTAAAATAGGAGGGGAATAGAACAATGGACTCAGGAAATAACACTGCATAGAACTTCGAAACAAAAGGAAATAATATGGAAAGTAAGAAGATTACTTGTGATGTTGGTGGAAACCAATGGTCTTTTGAAACAGGCCAGCTTGCTCAACAAGCAAATGGTTCTGTTTTGGCCAGGTTAGGGGACACAATTGTTTTAGCGACCACAGTACTCAAAAAACAGCCTCGTGAAGGGATGGATTTTTTTCCATTGCTTGTGGATTATGAAGAAAGACTCTATGCAGCAGGGAAAATTAAGGGAAGCCGCTGGGTTAAGCGTGAAGGTCGGGCAACAGACGAAGCCATCCTCACCGGTCGCGTTATTGACCGAACACTGCGCCCTTTGTTTGCCAGCAACATGCGTAACGACGTGCAAGTTGTGACCACTGTTTTGTCTATTGACGGTGTTAACGATCCCGACATGGTTGCGGTAAATGCTGGAGCTATGGCGCTACATATCTCAGACATTCCTTTTGAAGGCCCTGTGGCTAGTGTTCGCGTTGGAAAGGTTGATGGAAAGTATATTGTTAATCCAAGCCAAGAACAACGCTTGACCAGCACAATGGACTTAGTGGTTTGCGGTACAGCCGAACACATTATTATGGTGGAAGCTGGGGCAAATTTAGTAACCGAAGATGAAATTGTTGAAGGTGTAAAATTTGCACAGCAACATTTAAAAACTTTGTGTGACGTGCAGATTGATTTTCAAAAGCAAATTGGTAAAGCAAAAATCGAACCAGTTTTGCATGAGTTAAACTCAGAAGTTTTTGAAGCTGTAAAAACTTTTTTGACAGACGATAAAATTGAATCAGCGGTTTACGTATCGACTAAAGAAGCTCGAGATAATAATATTGGTATTTTAGAAAAAGAAGTTTTGGCTCATGTGGAAAGCACGTTGGGCGATTTGCTGGTTTCTGGAGCTAAAATAGATTTTGCTAAAGAAGCTCGCGATTCTGTTGATAAAATTTTAAAGAAATATCAGCAAAAGCAAATTTTAGAAAAAGAGAGACGTGTAGACGGCCGAAAACTCTACGAGACTCGCCTTATAACAGCACAAGTAGGAATTTTGCCTCGTGCTCATGGCAGCGCTTTGTTTACTCGCGGAGAAACACAGGTTTTAACTGTTGTTACACTTGGGAGTAAAGGTGATGAACAAACACTTGATGGTATGGAAGATCCAAGTGAAGGACGAAGCAAAAGATATATTCATCACTACAACTTTCCTGGTTACAGTGTTGGTGAAGTTTCGCCAAACCGTGGCCCAGGCAGACGCGAAGTTGGTCACGGCGCTCTCGCTGAACGCGCAGTGGAAGTTGTGCTTCCTGAGCAGTTAGATTTTCCTTACACCATGAGACTTGTTTCTGAGACAATGTCGAGCAATGGTTCTACTTCCATGGCTTCGACTTGTGGCTCGACTTTGTCACTTATGGATGCAGGTGTGCCTATTAAAGAAATTATTGGTGGGTGCGCTATGGGTCTTGTGATGGATGAAAATAATACAAGCAATTTTAAAGTTTTAACCGACATTGCTGGGATTGAAGATTTTAATGGTCATATGGATTTTAAAGTCACTGGAAATGAAACAGGTATTACAGCACTTCAGCTCGATATTAAAGTTAAAGGACTCACTCCGGAAATTTTAGCGCAAGCATTACATCAAGCAAAGCCTGCTCGTATCCACATTTTATCTAAAATGAAAGAGGCGATTAGTGCTCCACGCCCAGACTTGTCTCCCTACGCGCCACGCATTACAAGCTTCTCCATTAAGCCAGATAAAATTCGCGAAGTTATTGGAGCGGGTGGTAAAATTATCAATGAAATCATCGCCAGCTGTCCCGGTGTTAAAATTGACATTGAAGACGACGGTTTAGTTATGGTTACTTCTACTGATAGCGAGTCGAGCGCAAAGGCTGTACAGTGGATTAAAGATATTGTCCGTGAAGTTGAAGCGGGCGAAGTGTTTGAAGGAAAAGTTACTCGGATTATGGACTTTGGTGCTTTTGTTGAAGTCTTGCCTGGAAAAGAAGGCTTGGTCCACATTTCCCAGCTTGCAAACTATCATGTTGCTAAAGTTGAGGATGTTGTAAAAATTGGCGAACATTTGAAAGTTGAAGTTAGTGAAATTGATGAAATGGGCAGAATTAATTTAACTCATAAACCCTTCGCGCCAGAAGCGACACCAGAACAATTGGCTGCAGGAGCTTCTAGCAGTTTTGACCGGGGCAGTCGCCCAGCACCACGCGCAGGTTTCCGTGGCGGAAGTGGCGGAAGTCGCGGCGGTAGTGGTGGTAGTCGTCCACCTCGCCGGAACTTTGATCGCTAATATAATAGTAACAACCACTGTCATTCTGAGCCGAAGACGAAGAATCTCTGAGATCCTTCACTGCGCTTGGGATGACAGTTATGTATATGGACTACTTTGAAATTTTAAAAAAAGATCGAGTTACAAAAGCTCGCACAGGGCTTATTCATACAGGTCATGGTGATGTCCAGACGCCTGTGTTTTTGCCGATTGGTACAAAGGGAACTGTTAAAACCGTTACGAGTGAAGAGTTAAAATTTTGGGGAAGTGAAATGATTCTCGCTAACACCTACCATTTATGGCAACGTCCTGGCGACGGGCTTATCTACAAAGCCGGGGGACTGCACAAGTTTATGAATTGGAAAGGTCCGATTTTTACCGACTCTGGTGGGTTTCAAGTTTACTCGTTGGCGAAGATGCGAAAAGTTATGGAATCTGGTGTGTTGTTTCAATTTGATCTTGATGGTCGCCAAGAAATTCTTTCTCCAGAAAAATCTGTTGATATTCAAGTTAATTTAGGGAGTGACACTGCATTAATTCTTGACGATTTTCCTGGTTTTCCTTTTGAACACGCTCGGAGTAAAGAGTCTATTGCTTTAACAAAGCGCTGGGCCGAGCGGGCTGTAGCGGAACATAAAAGAATGCTTCGTGATGGTGATCCAATTAACCCCCAGCAAAAATTGTGGGGGATAGTGCAAGGTGCAAGTTTCCCAGACCTGCGAAAGCAATCTGCTAAAGATATGGTAGAACTTGGTTTTGAAGGGTTTGCGATTGGCGGAGTGGCTGTCGGTGAGCCACATGAAGAAATGATGTTAGCCGTGGAGTCAGCAATCCCACATTTGCCAGAAAATGCACCTAAGCATTTGCTTGGGGTGGGTACGCCTTTTGATATTGTGCAAGCAGTCAGTCGCGGCTGCGACAGTTTTGATTGTGTAATTCCCACGCGCGAAGCTCGCCATGGCAGATTATACGTAGCAAAGCGATCAGAAGATGGCAAGGAAGGTTATGAGACCATAGATATTCGGCTTGAGGCTTACAAGGAAGATTTTACACCTATAGACAGTTCTTGTAATTGCTATGCTTGTGTAAACCATACGCTCGCTTATGTGCGGCATTTGTTTGCTAGTGGCGAAATGCTTGGCGTACGCTTAGCGACCATGCACAACTTGCGCTTTTATTTAAACCTAATGGAAAAAATCCGCACAGCTATCACTTATGATTATTTTAGTGATATGTTGGAAAGCTATAAAGACTATACCGACAAAAAGTTGCTCCCATAGCAGCTTTTTTGTTATCATAAATTATATTAAAATCGAAACTATGTCAGAAACAAAACATACTTTTGATAGTGAGATGTATGAGAAGGGCCTAGAGCAGCCAGCAGAGGAAGCAAAAATAGAACCTAAGGAAAAAGATCGACCATTAACACCAGACGAATCAGAGATCTTGGGTACTTTATATGAACGGTGGTCAAAGTATCTTCGCACGGTAATTGGGAGGCATGTTAATCACTTAGCAGAGAAATATGATTATCGGCCTGCGAATTTAAAGGAATTAGAAGAAGATTTACTCCACCAGGCTTTTTTAAATTACATTCGTCATCCTAATCAATTTCCTGATCAAGAAAAGTTTAATGAACGTCAGCTCAAGACGTATCTAGTAATCAATACAAAAAACGTAGTTTCTAAATATTTTAGTCAATACGCAGCACGCCCATTTAACAGTCCACGTCACGCACTTATTAGAGAAAAAGAATATACGGAGTTTCCAGAAAGTCTTCCAGTAGATGACGGAGACGTCTATCCAATTGATCCAGAAATTTTGAAAAAAATTAGTGTACCGGCAGAACAAACAACAGAACAACGTTTGAATAGAGATGGGCTGGAAAAAATTATCAATGGAGCCACTCTTACTAAAAGAGAAGAAGAAATTATTAAAGCATTTTTGTATGATGATAAAGATTTTCTAGAAATTGCCTTGCGGTACGATGTTAAGGCGAGCCGCATAGAGCAAATATTTAGAAAAATAGCAGTTAAGCTCAGAAAATCGGCTCAGAATCTTGGCATACACTCAGAACATTTTAAAGATATTGCTAAAAAATTAGAAGATTTTAAAAGCAAAAATGTTTATGCTCCAACGGAGCGAGAAGAGATTTAATTAACATCAAAATTTGCCGCGAAAGCGGCTTTTTGTTATGATTGGCCATCCCAACGCGCGAAGCTAGACGTGGCCGGTTATATGTTTTAAAACGGTCTGAAGATAGTAAAGAAGCTATGAGACTATTGATATTCGCCTTGAAAATTATAGAGTTAAGATTATTTTTTTCGGCTTTTAGTAGTTCTATAACCTTGTCTCTAATACCGAAGGTGTTAGTGATAATTTTAACTAAGCTTGGTGTTTCTCGAACCTCATCGATTAAATTTATTATTTCTTCAGCTGAATAGGATTCTTTGCTACCTTGGATGGGTCCATGCTTATTAACTATTAGTGTGATCATTAAATAAAGGTCTTCAAAATTTTTAGAAGTTCTAATATAGTTTTCAGAGATCTCTGTCGGACTATTTTCTAGAGGTGGGTTAGTCAAAATACCATGGTTGAATCGAGTAATTTTAAATTCCGTTTTTTGACCATTTTTGGTGAAGGTAGCTTTAAATGATTCAACTGCAATTATTACATTATTTGGATTAAAATTTATTCGAGCATTGTAGGCTTTAATTGCCCACATGGCATCATTAATATCGTCTGCAATAGAGGCTCTTAGGATATCTGCCTTACATTCCTCGAAGGCTTTGTTTTCTGGGTGAGTTTCTTTTTCAGGATTTCGTGGGGCCTGCGGCTTTGGATTGTTATAAACCTGAAAGCGATGCTTTTTTTGTAGTTTTTCGTAAGCATCACCAATTTTTTTGAAAATTTCCGTAGCTAAGTCTTGAAATTCTTGAGGGAGACCGGCATGCTTATCTGGGTGATACAATATTGCTAATTTTTTGTATGCATTTGTAATTTCAGCTAAACTTGCATCACTCTTAATCCCTAGTATTTCGTAGGGATCCGTTAGGCCTAGAATATTTTCTCTTTTTGGTACCTTCTCTTCTTCGTTGGAAGCATGCTCCCACTATTTATAGCCATAATGGTAATAGTATGTTTAATTTGATTTAATTATACACAATTTAATGTATTTTGAAAGATTTTAGAAAAGAATGTAGTTATCCACTTTTTGACTTTTCCCTGTATTTATCGTGCTATAATGTTAGTGAAGATCAAATAAGTAAGAGTGGCTAACACTTTGAACAAAGAAACAAAAATACATGGTCAAAAGCAAAGCTAATGCACATAATTGGACAATTATCACTGTGGTAATTGCCGGAGTTGTTATTGGAAGTGCATTTTTTATAGTTAAAGTTTTGAATGTTAATCCACTCAGTAGTTCTGCTTCTGTTAATACAACTTCTCAGCTTACAATTATATCTCCAAATGGCGGCGAGACTTTATATGCTGGATCAGAAGGTAATGTAATAAAGTGGTTTCAGGCTTATGATCAACCCGTTGAGATAAGGTTTGATTTAAAGATTGGTATGTATGGCGGTACTGTTTATAATATTGCTAATACTATTACTAGTTACCCTGGCGAAAATTCATATACTTGGGCAATCCCATCTGGTATAGGCGGCGGATATAATGGCAATAATTTTTATTTATATTTATGGTGCCCTAATTTAGGAAGGTCTGGGGCTGATTACTCCGATGGTCCGTTTACTATGATTAATGATGGTCTGCCAACCATAGCACCAAATATTTCTGTTGTGTACCCAAATGGTGGTGAAAAAATTTCTCAAGGTCAAAAAATTAATATTGTTTGGGATCAAGATATCGATACTTCTGAGCCGGTTTATGCTAAAGTTTTATTTCGTGGCGATCCACTGGATGGAAACCAATATTATTCTGTTGTGGCCGAAAATGCTCTGAGCGTCGGTGGTCGCAATGAAATAACTTGGCCGATCCCAACCAATTTGGATACTAGCAAGCGCTATAAAGTTTCTGTTAAATTAAGTAGAGGGTGGCCAATTCAACATGTTTTTGAAGATTACTCAGATACAGGGTTTTATCTGGTTCCTTCAGAATGGGTAAGTCCACGCTAAAAATATATGGAATCAACACAAAAATATTTAACAGCTAGTTTATTGGTATTGCTAGTTTTACTAGCTGGGTCTTTCATTGTTATCTGGCAGCAAAATAATGCTTTAAAAGAACTAACTAATAACAGTCAGTCTGGTTTTCCAGACAATGATGTTGTGGTTAATTTTGTTGATAATAACAAAAATTCAAAAACTGAAGAACAAATGTCATCGGTTCCTGACACTCGAAAGCCTGGCGACATTTCTTACAAGAATATAAAGTATAATTTTGGTCTAACTTTACCTAAAGAATATGTTGGCTATAAAGTTATTGAGTCTCCAAACTATATTAAAAATTCTGGCGGGATAAATCTTGATTTTACAGTTCCTACAACAGGGACAAACTGGGATGGGGATTTTGAAGTTTTTAGAGTTTTAGTTTATCCGGCAAAATGGGCACAGGCTAATACACATATTTCAGAGAGTAGTATTAGATTAAACAAGTTTGGTGATGATGGTCTGGATGGATACGTTGGTGAATATTTGGGCGAAAATTCTAATTACACTTTTGCTATTACCAAGGGACAAGATTGTCCAACTAAAGGCGCAGACAATAGTTATCAGACAACACAGTGCTATCTATACGAACATGTTCTAGATCTTGTTGGAAGCTTTGAAGTCATCAAATAGCCAAAGGCTACTTTTGCAAAAATCTGACTTTTAAAAACAAATTTGCCGTAATTACGGCTTTTTTGTTATACTATAGTATCATTTATATTGAAAAATATGGCCGAACAAGATTTAATGGATAAAATTGTTAGTCTTTGTAAACGTCGAGGTTTTGTGTTTCCCGGGAGTGAAATTTACGGTGGGATGGCTAACTCATGGGACTACGGCCCCTTGGGTGTTGAGCTAAAAAATAACATCAAGAATTTATGGTGGAAGCGCTTTGTCCATCAGCGTGATGATATGGTTGGTCTAGACGCTGCTTTGGTTATGAATCCAAAAGTTTGGGAAGCAAGCGGACACTTAGCAACTTTTACAGACCCTCTTGTTGAATGTAAAAATTGCCATGAGCGTTTTCGTGCAGATCAAGTTGATGTAACAGTTGCTTGCTCAAAATGTAAAAAGGAAAATACTTTTACGGAAGCCAAGCAGTTTAATTTAATGTTAAAAACTTTTATTGGCCCCGCTGAAGAAGAGGCTAATGTTGCTTATTTCCGGCCAGAAACCGCGCAAGCTATTTTTGTTGATTTTAAAAGCGTGTTGGGGACAAGTCGAAAAAAACTTCCATTCGGTATTGCACAGATTGGTAAAGCATTCCGCAACGAAATTACTCCCGGCAATTTTGTTTTTAGAACTCGTGAGTTTGAACAGATGGAAATTGAATATTTTATTCCTGAAAGCCAATGGGAAAAAGCTTTTGAAGTTTGGCGTGCTGATATGATTGCTTGGATGAAAGAAGATTTAGGTTTGGATATGGACAACATCCATGAATTAGAAGTCCCAGAAGAAGAAAGGGCCCATTATAGCAAGCGTACAATTGACTTTGAATATAAGTTTCCATTTGGTACAAAAGAATTATACGGTTTAGCCTATCGCGGTGACTTTGATTTAAGTAGCCACCAAAAAGCTAGCGGTGAAAGTTTGGAATATTTAGATGAAGAATCTGGTGAAAAATTCCTCCCTCATGTTATCGAACCATCTCTTGGTGTGGACCGTTCTTTTTTAGCTTTGCTTTGTGAGCATTATAAAGAGCAGGGAGAGGCAGATAAAAAAAGAGTGTGGTTAGCACTACCACCAAAACTAGCACCTTACAAAGCCGCTGTATTTCCTTTGTTAAAAAATAAGCCTGAATTAGTGGCTAAAGCTAAAGCAATTTACGATGACTTGCGTAAAGATTATTTAGTCGCTTGGGATGACCGGGGTAATGTCGGAAAACGATACTATAGCCAAGATGAAATTGGTACACCTTATTGTATTACTGTAGACTTCGACACTTTGGAAAATGATACCGTTACTATTCGTGACCGTGACACTGCCGAGCAACAGCGTGTAGCTATAGCCGATTTATCAAAATTCCTTCAAGACAAACTAAACGCCTAAGTACTCAGTACTAGGTACTAAGTACTATTTCCTATGAAATACACTAAAAAAGTTTTACCAAATGGATTAACTGTCGTTTTAGTCCCTAGTCACGATGCCGAAAGTGTTGTGGTGGATTTTTTTGTGAAGACTGGCTCTCGAAGCGAGACTGGCAAAGAAAACGGCATTTCTCATTTTTTGGAACATTTTCTGTTTAAGGGAACAAAAAAGTATCCAAATGCAAAAACTA
>OFRG01000543.1_pt1 | contig 13853 bp, 13 predicted proteins | sample 1543071 | NCBI WGS metagenome assembly OFRG01 (sample SAMN07774222, study PRJEB24372) | wastewater metagenome | isolation source: WWTP Verbania (Effluent) | place: Italy: Verbania | collected 2015-12
GATAATTATGAAACAGCTGTAAACGATGAGTTAAATAAGGTCCATTTTATTTTACTTTGTGACCTTGAGTATTATAAAAAGAATTTTGATAAAGACTTTTTTCCTAAAAAAATAACGGACTTAGGGATTAAATTTTAAATTTATGGCTACCATTGTTCCAGCGATTTTAGAAAAAAATAAAGAACTTTTTGACGATAAAGTTTACAAACTTGAACGTCTTTTAGGAGTGGAAAAAATTCAGATTGATTTTTGTGACGGATTGTTTGTGAAAAATATTAGCCTTGCGGTTGGCGAGATGGATGTGCTAAATCCAGCTTTTGTGTGGGAGGCGCATTTAATGATTGAAAATCCACAGAATTTTATTGACTATAAAATTGCGGGATTCACGACATTAATTTTACATTACGAGGCATTTAAAAATGAAGCAGAATTAGAGTCAGCTTTAGAAAATATTGTTTCTATTGGCATGCACCCAGCTTTAGCTATTAATCCTGAAACTTCTAGCTCAGTACTCAGGTATTTTGCAGATACAATAAAGCATTTTACAGTGCTCTCTGTACATCCAGGAAAGCAAGGTGGTAAGTTTATTTCTGCTACGATTAGTAAGGTTAAAGAATTGAGAGAGATAGCTCCTCATGCTATAATTGAAGTAGATGGTGGTATTAAACCTCAGCAAATCTCTTCACTTAATGAAGCGGGAGCCGATTTACTTGTAGTTGGTTCAGGATTGTTTGAAACAGAAAATATTCAAGAAAATTTTGATGCATTGATTCGAGAAATACACATATAGAACGCAGTGGTTTAAAAAATAAAAATGTCAAAACTTTCTGTAAATGAAATAAAATTTAAAGCCAATGATATTCGCCAAGACATTATTCAAATGCTTTTGGCAGCTAAGTCCGGACACAGTGCCGGGCCTTTGGGTATGGCTGATGTTTTTGCTACTTTATATTTTGAAATTCTAAACCATGACCCGAAAAACCCTACTTGGCCACAGCGGGATCGGTTAGTTTTATCATGTGGACATATTTGCCCAGTGCTTTATGCCAGTTTGGCAGAAAGTGGGTACTTTCCAAAAGAAGAATTAATAACCCTTAGGAAGTTAGGAACGCGTCTTCATGGCCATCCTCATAATTTAGCTTTGCCTGGCCTAGAAACTTCCTCTGGACCCCTTGCTCAAGGGACAAGTCAGGCAATGGGCATGGCTTATGCTTTTCGGATAAACCGAAGTAGTCAGCGTGTTTACTTAATTATGTCTGATGGTGAGCAGAATGAAGGCCAAACATGGGAAGCTGTGATGTTTGCAGGAAAGTATAAGCTTCATAATGTCACTGCAATTATGGATCGCAATAATATTCAGATTGATGGTTACACCGAAGACATAATGCCGCTTGAAAATTTGAAAGCAAAGTACGAAGCTTTTAACTGGCACGTGCTGGAAATTGACGGCCACAATATTCAATCTATCATTGACGCCTGTCATGAAGCCAAAGCAATCTACGAAAAACCAACTTTAATTATTGCACATACTATTCCAGGAAAGGGTGTAGATTTTATGGAAGGCGATTATAAGTGGCATGGTACGCCACCAAATAAAGAACAAGCAGCAACAGCTTTGGCTGAGCTACGCACACTTCGTGGCCAAATTACTAGTGAGCACGAATAATGATATCTATGACAATAAATTTAAATCCAAAAATTGGCCAAGAAGATATTGAACAATTTCCAACTCGCAATGGTTATGGCGAGGGGCTTCTTGAACTTGCTACTAAAGACGAGCGTATTGTTGTTTTAACGGCAGACTTAGCAGAAAGTACAAGAGTCTTAGAATTTTCTAAAAAATTTCCCGAACGATTTATTGAATGTGGGGTAGCTGAACAAAATATGATGGGCGTGGCAGCAGGGCTAGCATTGGCTGGGAAAGTCCCATTTGTTTCCAGCTATGCTGTGTTTTCCCCAGGGCGCAGTTGGGACCAGCTTCGTGTTTCAGTTTGCTATAGTGAGGCTAACGTTAAAGTGGCGGGAGCTCATACTGGAATTTCTGTGGGGCCAGATGGTGCGACGCACCAAGCCTTGGAAGACATTGCCATTACACGAGTGTTACCAAATCTAACTGTTGTTGTACCATGCGATAGCATTCAGGCTCGTAAAGCCACAATTGCTTTAGGACAAATGCAGGGGCCTGCATATTTTCGTTTGGGTCGTGACAAAACCGCAGTTATGACCACCGAGGAAACAGAATTTATTGTTGGAAAGGCGCAAGTATTTAAAGAGGGGAATGATGTAGTTATTATTGGTAGTGGCCCAGTGTTATACAACGGATTACTCGCTGCGCTTGAACTTGAAAAAGAAGGGGTGAGTGTAATGGTTGTCAATAATCACACAGTAAAACCAATTGACATTGAAACTATTGTTGCATCAGCCAAACATTGTGGGGCAGTAGTGACTTTAGAGGAGCATCAAGTTATGGGCGGAGCTGGCAGTGCTGTTTGTGAAGTTTTGACACAACATTATCCTGTTCCTGTACAAATGGTCGGTGTTCAAGATCATTTTGGTGAAAGTGGAGAGCCAACTGAGCTTATTGAAAAGTATGGTATGGGAAAAGATGCTATTATTAATGCAGTGAGGAAAGTAATCGCAAGGAAAATTCCTAAGTCCTAAGTCCTAAGTCCGAATTTCTAATTAAAACTTTAAATTAAAATTTTGATTTACGTCATTCATTTGAAATTAGCAATTAGATATTAGAAATTTATTTTATGCTTCATTTACTTAAACGTATGAGACCAAAATATGATATTATCTCGATTGGTGACGCTACCATCGACACCTTTTTATTTATCCATGATATTGAAATTAAAAATATTAAAGGGCAAAAAAAAGCTGTAATTAATTGGGGTGATAAATTGCCCGTCGACGAATTATATCGAACAGTTGCTGGTAATGCGGCAAATAATGCGGTGGGATCAAGCCGTTTAGGCTTAAAAACTGCCTTTTATACAGTTTTAGCGCATGATGCAGGGGGCAGAGAAATTGTCCACAAAATGCAAAAAGAAAAAGTTGGCACAGAGTATATTGTAATTGATGACAAGCATGGCACAAATGCTTCCACAGTGATTAGTTTTGAAGGTGAACGTACCATTTTGGTTTACCATGAACATCGAAGTTACAAACTACCAAAGTTTTCTGCAACGAAGTGGCTTTATTTAACAAGCATGGGTGATGGGTTTGAAAAAATTTATAAAGATCTCGCACATTATATCGACTTGTATAAAGTAAAAGTTGGTTTTAACCCGGGAACTTTTCAACTTCGCAAAGGTGTAGCGGCAAACCGAGAAATTTTGAAACGGACAGAAGTCTTGTCTCTCAACAAAGAAGAGGCTATTTCTTGGGTTGGCGAAAGTAACGACCCCGAAGAGCTTTGTCAAAAATTAATGCAGTTTGGTCCTAAAGCGATTACATTAACCGACGGTCGCAGAGGCGCTTATAGTTTTAGCAGTGAAGGATTTTATTATATTCCAGAGTTTCCAGGGCCACGCATAGAAGCTACAGGGGCGGGCGATGCCTTTACCACAGCCTATATCTCAGCTTTAGCTTTGGGTAAAACTCATAAAGAAGCTTTGAGGTGGGGACCTGTGAATGCTGGAAGCGTAGTTTTAAAAATTGGACCACAGGAAGGGCTTTTAACAAAGTCAGAAATAGAAGCGAAGTTGTTAAAAAATAAATCTTTTCAGTCTGTTGCGATTACTAGTGAAAAAATGAAACAGCAAATTATGCGAATGGTTTCCAAGAAAAAAGATTAAATTATAAATTAAGACCCCCACCGGAAGATTCCCTTCCGTTGGGGGTCTTTTGTTTTGAGTAGAGCTTGAAATATGTTATAATTTATGGGTATTCTAAACAGAATTGAAACAAAAATAACAGATGTTGGTCCATATTAAAGAGTTATTTAAAGGAGATGTCTTGGGTAAATTTGCTTACCCCGCATTTAATACACAAAATTTAGAAAGTACCCTTGGTATTGTGGCCGCGGCAGAAGAAGCAGGCGTCCCAATTATCATGGAAACCAGTGAGGGTGCAGAAAATTATGCGGGGCTTGAAACTTTATTTGAGATTATGGCAACCCTAGCAGTAAAAGCGAAGGTTCCAATTGCACTGCACATGGATCATGGTAAAGACGTTGAGCTGTTGAAGCAGGGGATCCAGCTTGGTTACTCAAGCGCTATGATTGATCATTCGTATCTGCCTTTTGCAGAAAATGTCCGAGACACTAAGGCTATGGTTGAGTTTGCGCATCAAGAAGGGGCTTGGATTCAAGGTGAAATTGGGAAGATTCGGGGTAGTGAGGATTGGGTTTCGGTCAGTGACAGCGAAGCGTTGTTAACGGATCCAGACGAGGCAGTAAAATTTTATGAAGCAACAGGTGTAGACACTTTAGCTTGTTCTTTTGGCACAGTTCATGGGATAGCAAAAATTACAGGTGAGGCCAAACCTCACGTTGACTTGGATCGCATTAAAGTAGTCTCAGAGCGCATTAAAATTCCTTTAGTTCTCCATGGAGCTAGTGGCGTTCCCTCAGATGTAATTAGTCAAGCTATTAGTAATGGCATTGCTATTATTAATATCGATACGGAACTGCGACTGGCTTACAGCAGTAGTTTGCGACAATCTTTGCAGGACCAGCCAACAGAGGTTGACCCTCGTAAAATTATGAAACCAGTTATTGAGGCTGTAAAAATTGCCGCACTAGCCAAGCTTTCCCAATTTTCAACTAAAAATATTATTAATAAGTAGTCTATGCCAATTGCAGGAACAGGAGTTTCAAATCCGAATAGTAGACTCCGTTTATTAATTGTTGCATTTGTGGGGACAGTGGCTTTCGGAGTAATCTTATATGCGCGTGCAGAGCTTCTGGTGGCGTCAGAATACCCCGGTATTGTTATAGACAAGCCACATAGAAAAACCACTCAGACCAAAGTAAAACCTACTAAACCTCCAGTGCCAACAAATATAATTAATGAGTTATAATTTTCAACTAATATAAAGGATTTTTCTATGTCAGAAAAAATAAAACTTGCAATAAATGGATTTGGTCGAATTGGCAGACAGGCTTTTAAAATTGCTTTAGAAAAACCTGACATTGAAGTTGTAGCGATTAATGACTTAACCTCACCAGAAGTCCTAGCGCACTTACTTCGCTACGATAGTAACTATGGACGTTACTATAAGCATGTCAGCAGTGATGAAAAGCATATTATTATTGATGGCCAAAAATATCCGGTTTTTGCCGAAAAAGAACCAGAAAAATTACCCTGGGGAAGTTTAGCAGTCGATGTTGTAATAGAGAGTACAGGACGGTTTACAGACAGTGAAAAAGCCTCCGCTCATCTTAAAGCTGGTGCAAAAAAAGTTATTATTTCAGCGCCAGCCAAAGATGAAGGAGTGACAAAAACCTTTGTCCTTGGGGTAAATGACCATCAATATAACGGCGAAACTATTATTAGTAATGCTTCTTGTACTACAAATTGTATTACTCCAGTAGTGGCAGTATTGCACGGGAAATTTGGTATTGAAAAATTGATGATGACGACAATCCATAGTTACACCGCTGAGCAAAATTTAGTCGATGGGCCACCCCCAGGAGGGCATAGCAACGACATGCGCCGCGCTCGTGCCGCTGCAATTAACATTGTGCCAACAACAACTGGCGCAGCTATTTCTGCCACTCAAGTTATCCCAGATTTAGTTGGTAAGTTTGATGGTCTGTCGATTCGTGTGCCAACACCAGTCGGTAGCCTGTCAGATTTTGTTGTGTTACTTAAAAAAGATGTGACTAAGGAAGAAATTAATCAGGCTTTCATTGAGGCTAGTGAAAATCCAGTTTACCATGGCAAGCTTGTGGCGACCGATGAACCCTTAGTGTCTAGCGATATTGTTGGTAATCCGGCTTCTGCGATTATTGATTTGTCGCTAACTCAAGTTACGGGTGGAAATATGGTGAAAGTCGTGGCGTGGTATGACAATGAGTTTGGTTATTCTAACCGTCTTGTAGAACAAGTTGTGCTAATAGGGCAAGCTTAAATTAAATATAATGTCACATCACTTAAAAACTATTTTTATCACAGTAATTGTCCTTGTCTTTTCTTCATGGGCTTTTATCTACCAACAAGATGAGGCTCCAGCTCCTCTTATTCAAAAGAAGCAACTTGTCCGTAATAAAAAACCTCCAGAAATTATTAAACAGAGTGATCAAGAAAATTTAAATTATCAAACTTATGAAAATTCGGAATTTGGTTTCTCTTTCTTGTATCCAAAAACTTGGGAAAGCCCAAGTGTAACCACAAAACTAATTCAAACCGGTGGCTTTGAATTAGGGAAGCCAGAGTTAACTGTGATTTTAAAAAGTTCCCCAATCGATAAGGATTACCCATACCTAAGAGTTGGGATTTATACACCGCTAGACTATGATGTAGTTTTAAAAAATCTAAAATTATATGAAAACTTAGTTGACTATAGTACCGCAGTCCATCCAAATATAAACACTAAAGTTATTGAATTTAGTGAGTTAGGTGAATGCGAGAATCACTCAGCGGTGATATTTGGCGCGAATCAAACAGCCTTGGTTTCGGCAGATTGTGACGTAGGGTTTGATTCTATTTTCCCAAAATTAGTTAATTCTTTTAAATTTACTAAATAATTTTGTGATAAAATATCTTAAAACAGCAAAGTTAAAAAATAAGACTGTCCTACTTCGCGTTGATGTTAATGAGCCAATAGGCGAGCGAGGCGTTTTAGAAGACGACTTTCGCATTCGGGCGATTATTCCGACAATTCAATTTTTAATTAAGCAAAGCTGTAAAGTAATCATCGCCGGGCATTTGGGTAGGCCAGAAGGAAAGTGGGATGAGAGTTTAACTCTTCGGCCAGTTGCACAAAGACTTGCTGAGCTACTTACTTTTAAGTTTGTAGAAACCGAACATGGCCTGCCAGATTATCCAGTCAATCACCTTATCTTTTTCCGAGGAAACATTACTGATTTAAAGACATCAGCACAAGTTCAAGCTGTGCCAGAAAAAGATATCGTTTTTTTAGAAAATTTACGGTTTTATCCAGGAGAAGAAGAAAATAGCCCAGCATTTTCAAAAACTTTAGCAAACCTTTGTGATGTCTATGTTAACGACGCTTTTGCAGTCTCACACAGAGATTCAGCTTCTATTGTTGGCATAACTAAACACAGGCCGAGCTATGCTGGACTACTTTTGGATAAAGAGATTAAGTCGCTGACATCTGTGTTGGTTAAGCCTAAGTCTCCGTTTGTAGTTATGATTGGGGGTATAAAAATTTCAGAAAAAGCAAAAACTTTGGAGCATTTGGGCAAAAAGGCTGATAAAATTTTGCTAGGTGGCGGAATTGCTAATATGATTTTTTTAGCTAAGGGAATTAGTGTAGGGAAGTCTAATGTGGAGAGCGAAGCTCGCGAAACTGCTTGGCATTTATTGCAAAATTTTGGGGACAAAATTATTCTTCCTTTGGATGTTGTGGTGGCAAATAGTAATTACGATAAGAGTTCTATTCGAGTTTGTAATATTCACGACGTTAAAAAAGATGAGATGATCCTTGACCTTGGTCCAAAATCAATCTTGCAATTTGCTACTGAATTAAAAAAGGCCAAAACTGTAGTTTGGAATGGACCGTTGGGGTTATTTGAAGAAAAACCTTTTGCTACCGGAACCCTTGCTCTTGCAAAGATTGTTGGAGCTGTTAGTAGTGGTCGTGCTTACGGGGTGGTTGGTGGGGGAGAAACAGTCGATGCTGTTAGGCATGCGCACCAAGCAGAGTTTATTGACCATGTTTCTACTGGTGGTGGGGCAATGTTAGAATTTTTATCTGGCGATAAACTTCCAGGAATTAAAGCTTTAGAATAAAACTAGTCCCTCCCAAGGCGGGTGCCAGGGGAGGGACGAGTGGAACTGACATTCAGATCACTGATCTGACTGATCTGAAAGAAGATACGATGACGAAGCGGTGGATTCGTCAGTGCGATCCGCTTGCTCGGCAAGCGAGCGCACAGTTCGGCGGGGTTCGCGAGCGATGTCATCATCGACACGCGCGACTCGTGCTTCAATCGTCTCGATCTCATCATCCATGTGGTTCTCCTCCAGTTTAACCCCAAAAGTATACGCCGAACGCTTAGATTTTACAAGTCATTTTTATGCAACATAAAACCTATAAAAAAGTCGCCTTGGTTATCCTTGATGGTTTTGGCGTGGCTTCATATAACCATGGCAACGCGATTGCTGTCGCGAACCCTGCAACCTTAAATTACATGGTGAGCCAGTTTCCTAGTATCACCTTACAGGCCTCAGGGCCTCTAGTAGGGCTTCCTTGGGGGGAGATGGGTAATAGTGAGGTTGGACATCTAAACATTGGAGCTGGCCGCATTGTTGGCCAAGATTTACCACGGATTACCGATGCCATTAGCACAGGAGATTTTTTTAAGAATCCAGTGTTGCTAGAAGCAGTTAATCATGCAATCAAAAACAAATCCCGCTTGCATTTAATTGGGATGATAAGCCCTGGAGGCGTGCACAGTTTAGATCAACATTTATATGCGCTTTTAGGTTTAGCCCAAAAACATGGTTTGCAAGAAGTTTATATCCATATGTTCACGGACGGTCGAGATACCGACGAAAAAATTGCAATTGAATCAGTTAGGAAGTTAAAAGAAAAAATTACAGAAATTGGAGTCGGTCAAATTGCCACAATTACTGGTCGTTTTTATGCTATGGACAGGGGTAAGCACTGGGATCAGACAGAAATGACTTTTCAGGCTTTGGTTAATGGCGAAGGGAAAAGTTGTATTAGTGCTGAACAATGTATTTTGGATAATTATAGTCAAAATATTTTTGACGAAATGATCCCGCCAAGTGTGATTGTCCAAGTTGACCCGGCAACACAAGAAAAGTTACCTGTGGCAAAGGTCAGTAGTAATGATGCAGTTATTTTTTTTAATTTTCGTTCAGACCGAGCGTTGCAGTTAACTCAAGCTTTTGTACGGCCAGAAGTTATGGATATTGCGAATAAACATAGTCCGCTGGATAACCTTTATTTTGTGACAATGACAGAGTACTTTTTTGGTTTGCCAGTTAACGTAGTTTTTCCGTCTCACAATCTGGATAATAATTTAGCAGAAGTTATTTCTGCCTCTGGTCTGTCTCAGTACCACATTGCAGAAAGTGAAAAGTATGCTCATGTTACTTCGTTTTTTAACGGAGGTCTAAGTCAGGCGTTAAAGGGGGAGGAGCGCTATATTGTGGCAAGTCCGAGTAATAGTAAAAATTATTCCGACAAACCAGAAATGTCCGCTCCAGAATTAACCTCCGTACTAATAGATAAAATTTTACACAGTGACCATAGTTTATTTGTGGCGAATTTTGCTAACCCCGATATGGTTGGTCACACTGGTAATTTTGAGTCGGCGGTAAAGGCTGTGCACTGCATTGATTTGTTGTTACAACAGATTATGGAAGCAGTACTGCAAGTTGACGCTGCATTAATAATTACTTCAGATCATGGCAATATTGAGCAAATGATAAATCCTCATACAGGGCAAATAGATAAAGATCATAGCACCAGTCCTGTCCCATTTATTTTAATCGCTAACCAATTTAGATACGAAAAATCCTTGCAGCGTGATTATGTTTCTCTTTCCGCTCATATTCCCGCAGGGATTATTAGTGATATTGCGCCAACAATCTTAAGTTTGCTTGGTTTGTCTAAGCCTGCCGAGATGACTGGGCTCAATTTACTTGAAAGTTTAGACACACCAAGTGTGACCTTTCAAACTCCATTGCCACAAGCGCCCTAGTTATTTTTTCACATTATTCACCAAAAATCCTCTCAGTTAGCAGAAAGAGAGGATTTTTGATACTATACCGCTATGCTTAAAGATATTATTGTAAAACCTCTTCCACCGCAAAGCTTTTTTGAGACGTTTTTTGACTTGTCACCGTTAGTTGCTCAGTTACTATATAATCGCGAGCTAAGTGACGAGGAGGAAGTTAAGACTTTTTTGCACCCTGAGTATAAAAATTTATACGACCCGTTTATTTTTCAAGATATGCGGAAAGCTACCACCAGAATCTGGGAAGCTATAATCAATGGAGAAAAGATTTTTATATACGGAGATTATGACGCTGACGCGGTCACAGCAAATGCTGTCTTGCAACAAACTTTTAGATATCTTGGTGTAACTGTGGACAGTTATATTCCTGACCGTTTTACAGAAGGGTATGGTTTAAACGTTGAGGCTTTTGAGAAAATTAAAGATGCAAAAGCAAAGGTGGTAATCACGGTGGATTGTGGAACCAACTCTGTAGACGTAGCAGAGTTTTGCCTTGAAAATGGAATTGATCTTATTATCACCGATCACCATGAAATTACAGGCGAGGTACCAAACAGCTTTGCGCTTATTAATCCAAAAAATCCAAGCGATGTATACCCTGACAATCAAATTACTGGAGTTGGTGTGGCTTATAAGTTAGCTCAAGCTTTACTATTGGACAAACAAAACGTTTGTTTGGCAAAAAAAATTGAGGAAACTGGCTATATTGAAGGGTGGGACAAGTGGCTACTTGATTTAGTAGCTATCGGTACAGTAGCAGACTGTCATTCGTTATTAGGAGAAAACCGAATTTTGGTGTCGCTTGGTTTAAGAGTTTTAGCCAAAACTAAATGGGTGGGTTTGCGAAGTTTGTTGCAAATTAGTGGAACAGATCCAAGTCATCTAGATACACGAACTTTAGGATTTGGCTTAGCCCCTCGAATTAATGCCGCAGGCAGGTTAGAGCACGCTGATGTCGCACTCAAACTTTTGTTAGAGACTGACCCTGCTTTGGCTGCAGAACTAGCTTCTGGTCTTGAACAAATTAATAAACGTCGGCAGGATTTAACAATGCGGGTTGTCTCAGAAGCCAAAGAGCAAGCAGAGTTAATTTCTGACCGAGAAATATTGTTGGTTACAAGTAGTGATTGGCCAAAAGGAGTGGTGGGCTTAGCCGCAGGTCGACTAGCCGAAATATATAAAAGACCAGTTATTGTACTAGAAACAGGGGAAGAAGAAAGTACTGGCTCGGCTCGCACTGGAAGTGAGTTTGACTTGGTCTCAGCTTTAAAAAGCACAGCGCACTTGCTTGTTAAATATGGAGGCCATAAACAAGCCGCTGGGTTAACACTAAAAAATAAAAATGTTTCCGCTTTTTACCAAGCACTTTTAGATTATGCAAAGTCATTACCTAAAGATGCTAATAAAAAAACCACAAGGGAAGTTGAGGCGGCGTTAGAAGCTCAGCATATGAGTTTGGCTATGGTGGATGAGTTAAGTTTGTTTGAACCTTTTGGTATGGGTAATCCAAAGCCTCAATTTGTAATTTTCAAAGCAGAAGTCGTCCAATTTCGTTTTGTGGGTAGTACAAGTCAGCATTTACAACTCACTTTAAAAATAGGAGATGTAGTTGTCGACTCAATAGGCTTTAGTATGGGCTATTTGGCTGAAAAATTAATTTTGGGTGCTATAATAGATATAGTTGTTGAATTATTAGCCGATAGTTGGAATGGCAATCGAAAATTTAAATTACGTCTTTTAGAAATAGATATCCATGAATAAAATTGTTGTAATAAATACAGATGGTGGTGCTCGTGGTAACCCAGGTCCTTCAGGGACAGGGGTGGTTATTAAAGATCAAAAGGGTCAGGTGCTTTATGCGGTAGGTGAGTATATTGGGACTGCGACTAATAATATTGCAGAATATAAAGCCTTGATTCGTAGTCTAGAACAAGCGCATAATCTTGGGGCAACCGAATTGCAAATTAATATGGACTCTGAATTAATTGTTAAGCAGATGCTTGGTCAATATAAAATTAAAGAACCAACCCTAAAAGAGTTGGCTGGTCAAGTTTTTCGACTTCAAAATCATTTTCAAAAAATTTCGTTTACTCACGTGAGGCGTGAGTTTAACAAGGAAGCTGATCTTCTAGTCAATCAGGCTATCGATAGCGCCATACAGTAGGAAAATGAATTGAGCGGACAGTGACTTGAAAGTCACTGTCCGCTCTGTGTCTTGTGCAAAAAGTGTCAGCGCCGCTTGCCCTTCGGCAGAGGCTTGATGTCTGGTTGACCTTTCCGCTTCAGGACTGTGGCAGGCGTTTCTTGCTTTGGTGGCGGGGGCTCGCCTGAGATCGATACTGCGCCGAACCAAGTGCCGAAGCTTAGCGCGACTCCGAGAGCTGAAAACAATAGTGTCCGCATCTCGAACCTCCTGTTACCGTTTTTGCGACCGCCAGAAGCGTCGCCTTGGTTTGATGAAAGAAGCGCCCTGCTTCTTTGTGGTGCCATTGTCCCAATTATTAGGACAAGTTTGTCTGTGGGGAAAAGGCACCAGGTGGGGTGATAGCACAAGAGCAAAAAAGTAACGGCCTTCGTACACGGGTTTCCTCCTTTTGCAGGCTTGCGACTTCAGAGTATATCCGGACTTTTAAGTCCTGTCAATGACCTTTAGCGAATTTTCAATATCCGTAGAGTGTCTGAATTTAAGATAACAGCTCTTTTGCCTTCTGGGTCCAGTTGCATACCAAGTGGAGCGGTTAGTTTTGTTAGTTCATAGTTATTGCGTTGGTCTCGGTCGTCTAACTCAAGCGCGAAAAAAGCATTATTTTTTATTAAAAAAGCATAACCCAATTCTGGATAGACTTCAGCAAAGGGGATTGGTTCGCTTTGACGAGTGATAAGCCGCAGGACATGTTCGTCAAAGTCATAGAAATATAGACCAGTTTTAGAAGTTACAATTAGCGCGTTTCGGTCTGGTTCAAAGTTCGCAGAAATTATATTATCTGCAAGTCTTTCCAGTGAGGCGTTGACTTTGTAAAGAGTGTTGTCGCCAAGAATAAATAACTCTTTTTGGGGTGTGGCGATTATGCGCACCTTTGTAAAGTTTGGTAATTCTAGTAAAACAGTATTTTCTGCATTTTTCCCTAAACTACTGAGACTTTGTGATTGTAGCAGAAGAGCTGTGTTGTACGGCACGACACTATAAAATCGCTCATCAGCAATTGTTGCTGCCAAGAGTGTGTTTGCTAGCTGGGTTTTCTTTTTTGCACTTGTGTCAATTTGTGATAACGTCCCATTTTCAAGTGTAAACAGTTGATCAAATTCACTCCAAATTAACTCACTATTTTTACCAAGCAAAGTCGTGGCTGGAATTTGTGTTTGCTTATTTAAATTTAGTAGAAGTTTTTCTGTTGCATTACTTAATACAGCGTAGCCAAGTGAAGGTGACAGTTCTAAGTTGGTAAAACCTTTCGGGACAAGAATGCTTGCAGATTGGCTGGGATCTGTCACGTAAGTTTGAACTAGAGCCGTGTTGGTTAAATAAAATAGTTTTTTTCCTGCAACAGCAAAATCTAGAACAGTACCATTTATAGAAGTCTCTGAGGGATTTTTAAATAAGAGATAAAGTTTTGGTAGACTGTTATTAATCCAAGTAACTTTACTGGTTTTAACTTCAAGTCGTTTAGTCCACGGAAAGTAGCCATCTTTTTCAATACGAATATTGTATTCACCAGGAGTTAAGAATTCTGCAGAGGCTGGAGTGTTATCTACTAGCTTGTTGTCTAAAAAGAATTGGGCATCTTTGGGTTCTGTTTTTACAGTGATAATGCCACCTATGACATAGCCCTGTGTTTCGAAGTCATAACGAAGGTTACTTACATACAAGACAATAATTGGAGAAAGTACAAAAAAAGTCACGGCTCCAAGAATGATAACAAAATAACGGCTACGTCGTTTCATAAATAAAAAT
>OFRG01000546.1_pt1 | contig 13800 bp, 23 predicted proteins | sample 1543071 | NCBI WGS metagenome assembly OFRG01 (sample SAMN07774222, study PRJEB24372) | wastewater metagenome | isolation source: WWTP Verbania (Effluent) | place: Italy: Verbania | collected 2015-12
AGTCGCTCAGTCATCGATGTCCTCCGGTTCGTCACCCATCAGGCTCTGCCAGTCGCACAGCCGCAGCATCACGAAATGCTCGTTCGGTACTCCCCGTGTCCCGTCCGTGTGTGTGATGCAAAGCAACGGGGTTTTGCCGGTCCCGATGCTCGCTGCCACTGCCTGCCGGATACCCAGCCCCAGGCGCGATGAAAGGACTTTCCCGGCCTTCACTTCGATCGCGTAGCGGGGATGTTCAACATCGGGCGCATCGCCGCGCTGTCGCCCCGTCACGGGGACACGTCGCCCTCCGAGTTGGAGTGCCCACCATCGCTCAACTTGCTTCCAGGTCGAGCGGTTCACGCGGCATCCCTCAGAGCAACAACGCCCGCGCCACAGCCCTTGCAGCGCAGTCGGATGAGCAGTGCTGGGGCATCTGGGCCGTAGCCCTTGATGCCGTGATCCTCAACCCCACAAGCGGGGCACCACGGAATCCATGCGTTCATAGCAGCGCCTTCTGCGTCTCACGCGGCCACCAGCGCATCTCGCGCCGTCCCGATGGCCCTACTCCCGTATGCGCCTGGTACGCATGACCCCCGAGCTTCAAATCGGTCAACCGCCGCCGCGTCTCCACAGGGTCAAAGCCCACCACTTCGGCCAGTTCCGATGCGATCGCGCCAGGGTGCTGCGCTAGAGCTGCAAGCACCTTCGCTTTGTGCGCGTGACGGACTGGCTCAATCCCCGCCGCCGCCTCATAGGACGTAATCGGGTCTCCCTTGTGTGCGTTCATTTCTCCTCCCACCCCTCTCCAGTAGGAAGGGGCGCCGGGGCTGGAGAGGCCCCCCGGCACCCCGCGAAACGTCAGTACGGAAGGTCGTCTACTTCCATGTCGTCACCCTGCGAATAGCCCAATCGGGCCTCCGTAGTGGGCTTCCGGTCCAGCAACTGCACGGACTGGGCAACCACCTCAGTCCGGTAGTGCTTCTGCCCGTCTGTCTCCCAGGAGCGCGTCTGCAACCGTCCCTCGACGTAGACCGCTTTCCCCTTGACGACGTGCTGCGAAATGCGTTCGGCGGTGTCGCCCCAGACGACGATCGAGAACCACTCCGTTTCCGATTCCCACTCGTTCGTCTGCTTGTTCCGATGGTTCGAGTTCACCGCCACCGAGAACGTGGCCTGCGGCGTCCCCGATGCCATGTACCGGAGTTCGGAATCCTTGCCGACGTTGCCGATCAACATCACCTTGTTGAGGTTCGCCATCACTTCACCTTCCGCGGGCCGGGCATCAGTCCCTGGTGCCCCTTGTTGGCGCTCAGATGCGCTCTGAGGCGCATTTCGAGCGGCACCGCGACTATGCGGAGCCGACTCTTCTCTGTTGGCTGGCTGACACACTTGAAATCACACGTCTGGCAGAGAACGGAGACGAGGTACTTCATCGGACGCCCACCGCGCCACGATCAGCGGCAAGGCTCAGGAGTTTGTCAGGGGTGCGCCCTTCCTCTGCCCCCAGCCACTTCTCGATGTTCGTGATCGACAGCTTTGTCCCGATGACTTCCTCGATCAGGGAGTTCCCGATCCCCATGCGCTTCCGGTCGGTGTTGAACTTCTCTACCCACTCGGGGACATCCGGTTTCGGAGCCGCCGGCGCTTCCTCAGGGAACGGCGGAAGGGTGATTTCGCCGGTCTCTGTGTCCACCTTCTCAGCGCGAGGCGAGCTGGTATCGCCCTTCGGGAGCGCCCACGGAGGGAGCTTCGGTGGATCGAAATCCCCGTACTCACTCTTCAACGGGACCCACACGGCGGGCACGTCATAGAGGTACCTTCCGATTCCCCATTTGACCCCGGCTCGTTTGAAGGCGTCTGAGATACCGCCCTTGATCGCCTCAACCTGGGTGTTCTCCGCGCCGTCCTCCTTGGCGATCCATTCATCACCGAAGCGGACTCGCAGCGAACAGATAACGCCCCCGTTCGCACCAGGGCGGTAGGAGTCCTGCCAGTTCTCTGGGCCGACCGCTTCATCGAGGCGGTACATCACCGTCCGGGCGTCGTGGTAGGCGATGACGAGCGCCTTTCTCCCGTCCTTCGACTTCTTCTGAATGCGCCACTCCACGTCCTTGGCTGGGAACGGCAATGCCAGTTCTGCGATGTTCATTTCGCCGCCTCCTTCTCTGCTTTCACCGCGTCCACTGACCGCTGCAACAGCGCCAGCAAGCTGTTCGGTCCTTCTTCCCCGAAGTCCTGCACGAACCCGTACAGGCATGCCCAGGAGCAAAAGTCCATCGTGTGGTTCCGGCCGTCGATCTGCTGAAAGATGGTGACCCACCCTTCGGGGCGCTTCGTCGGTTCGGTGTCCTCCGTGGTGCCGTCTACTTCGCACACCATCTGCTCAATGATCCGGTGCCGGACTTCGGTGTACTCCTCGTTCCGCGTCTGTCTCATCGCACTGGCTCCGTGGCGTACAACGGACTGCCGCCACAGGTGACTTCAGCCAACAAATCGGGAAACCAGAAGGCCGTGCCATCATCCCTTGCATCATGGAACGGTGGAGGTACGCCATGGACGTATTCTCTGGCGTAAAGGCGAATGCCACTGGCGGCCCTTTCTACTCGTACAAGCGCCCCCTCATACTCTGAGCCACATCGGCTGCACTTTATCGAGAGAATCCGCACCATCGGTTCTGTCTCGGTAGTCACCAATCCGACTCCCCTTCTTCGGCACGGGCCATAAGCGATGCAAACGCAATCACTCCGCACCCGAGGCCGACTACAACGCCCGCCCAGCCGTACAGGATCGGCAACACTGCCATCGCGATCAGCGCAAAGGTAAGCGTCAGAATGTCGAGAAAGCGGGTCATTAGATTTCCTCGCCTTCAGCGTTGACGCGTATGTCCACAGCGGCGGAATCGGCAGCGGGCGCAACGTGGACGTAGTAACCGCCATCGTTTTGGTCTAGGAACCAGTTGCGGAAGCGGTCAACCCTTTCCGCCTCCATCCACGCCTCAGCTGCCTCCAGTGAGGGAGCCTCGACGTAGCATTCCCCAGACGTTTCCAGTTCAACCGTGCAGAGAAACTTCATTTCTCATCTCCCAACGGTTGCCCGCAGCCTTCGCACGGATCGCCCGGTTCGTAGTCACAGAACCACTGCACGAAGTACCGACAGTTCTTGTTCCAGCAAGTGCGGGCGTCTACGTGGCCGGAAGGCAGTTCATGGCCGTCCTCGAAGTCCGGTTCATAGTCCGGCTCAGGTGGTTCCAGGTAGGCCGCTTCCGCGCGGTAGAACGATGCAGGGAGGCTAGTCACAGTCCCGCCCCCATCGTTCGATCGGCTCCACGCCTTCGTGGTGCTCGCGCTCCATGTCCTCGCGCGTGTACTGGCAGGCCTGGGCCATCAGTTCCGCAAACTCACGATTTCCGTACGCATCCCGGTACTCACGGATGCGCGTCACGATGTCAGCCCGACTTGTCACCGCGTTCCCGTACGGGGTCTTGCCCATCAGGGCGTCTACTTCGTCTGCGTGGCTCTTGAATGCCGGTGCAGTCATTGCTACTCTCCAGAGTGCCCCTAGCCAGAGCACTGTTGTGGTGGCCCCGGTTCTGCCGGGGCCGCTGCGCGTAACGGCTACTTCTCAGTGGCACTCCTGAATTCACGGGAAATCTCACGTAGGCGTCTCGCGATACGTGGGTCAGCGCTGGCTTGTTCGAGCGTCGGGTAGGGCTTGCGGCCACGGTTGGGGTGGTATCCGCGCAGGCCGGACTCGGAGCGGGAGACGACCGTCATCGCATCCACCCCGCGAGGTGCCCGATGACCCAGCCCCAGAACAGGAGGCTTCCGGCAAGCGCCGCGCCCCATGTCCCAGCCCGTAGCCAGTCGCGCCCGAGTTCCGGGTGGCACTGGCGGCAGTAGCGGTGCTGGCGTTCGAAGGTGGCTTGGAGTTCGGGGGGCTTGGGGGTGAAGTCAGTCACGAGACGGGCACCCCCGCGTTGAATCCGTGATAGCACGCGCAAGCATATGGACGCGAACATAGTCCGCAACCTTGCGTGAGTCAGCATGAGCGCCCGCACGGATAGTGGCGTACTCCTCATCGGAGACGCGGACGGCGATGACGTTTGTTCTATCAGTTGCCATGCAACGGACGATACACAAGGGGTTTACGAATTGTCAACAGTGGTGTTAGGGTTCCCAGCATGGATTATGAGACATTCGTTCGTGACAAACTCCAGTTCATCCCGCCGTCCGGCATGGAGAATCCACCAGCCCTTCACCCATCCCTTTACCCGCATCAGCGCGATTTAACCCGATGGGCCTTGCAGCGCGGTCGCGCGGCGCTGTTCGCGGATACCGGCCTCGGCAAGACGGCGATGCAATTGGAATGGGCGCGGCATGTTCCGGTGAAACGGGTCATCATTCTTGCGCCATTGGCGGTCGCCGCGCAGACGGTAGCGGAAGGCAAGCGGCTCGGCATCGAAGTGAGGGAGTGTCGCGACGGCTCCGAAGTCCAGGACGGCATCACGATTACGAACTATGAACGGTTGCACCGGTTCGACCCTCGCATGTTCGGCGGGGTTGTCCTGGACGAATCGAGCATCATTAAGCACCACGATGCGAAAACCCTTCGCCTTCTCCTTGATGCGTTTGCTCAAACGCCGTGGAAGCTCTGCGCGACGGCAACGCCGGCACCAAACGACTACACCGAGCTAGGGACTCATGCGGAATTTCTGGGCATCTGTACCCGCGCCGAAATGCTCTCGGAGTTCTTCACGCACGACGGCGGGGAGACACAGACTTGGCGATTGAAGAAACACGCCCGCGCCGAATACTGGCGGTGGGTTGCGTCCTGGGCGGCGCTCGTTCAGAAGCCATCCGATCTTGGGTACGACGACGCGGGTTACGCGCTCCCGCCGTTCACCATTACGCAGCACACGACCCCCGCGGATCAGGATGAGGTATTCGCGTCCGGGCAATTGTTCGCGTTCGAAGCGCAGACACTCATGGAGCGTCGGCAAGCACGGAAGTCTACCGTTGGCGCGCGGGTTCGGGCAGTTGCCAAGCTAGTCAACGCCGATTCGGAACCCTGGATCGTGTGGTGCGACTTAAACGCGGAGTCCGAAGCCTTGGTTGCCGCCATCGATGGGGCGGTCGAAGTACGCGGGTCGCAATCCATCGACGAAAAGGAATCCCGCCTTCGGGCGTTCTCTGCCGGCACCACGAGAGTCATGGTCACCAAGCCATCTATCGCGGGGTTCGGGTTGAACTGGCAACACTGCGCTCGTGTCGCGTTCGTCGGGGTCACAGATTCATGGGAAGCGTACTACCAGGCTGTGCGCCGATGCTGGCGATTCGGCCAGAAGCAGAACGTTCAAGTCCACATCTTCTCAAGTGAAATGGAGGGCGCGGTAGTCGCAAACCTCGCCCGCAAGGAAAGCGATGCGGCAAAGATGGCAGCCGAACTTTCCGCAATGACCGCCGAAGCCGTCAGAGAAAACGTCGCCGGTTCGAAGCGGTCCACCAATGCATATAACCCCACTCAGGAAATGGAGATCCCGTCATGGCTTGTCTCGATCAATCCGTCACCGCTCGCTACGCCATGTATCATGGCGACTGCGTAGAAGTTCTGCGCGGTTTGCCCGCCGATTCGGTGGACTATTCGATCTTCTCCCCTCCCTTCTCAAGCCTCTACACCTACTCCAACTCACCCCACGACATGGGGAACGTCCGCAACGATGATGAGTTCTTTGCGCACTTCGCGTTTCTCATCCAGGAGTTCCGGCGGGTGATGAAGCCCGGCCATCTCATCTCGTTTCACTGCATGGACCTACCGACTTCGAAAGAGCGTGATGGGCACATCGGGCTGCGCGACTTCCCCGGCGACCTGATTCGAGCGTTCGAAGCGGCAGGGTTCTATTACCATTCCAAGGTCACGATCTGGAAAGACCCGGTAACCGCGATGCAGCGCACGAAAGCTCTGGGCCTGTTGCACAAGACCGTGCGCGGCAATTCGACCATGACGCGCCAGGGGATAGCCGATTACCTCGTGACGATGCGCGATCCGCGTGAAGTCGTCGAGCGCGTCACACACGGCCCGGAATACCCCGTGAGCCTCTGGCAAAACGTCGCCTCGCCGGTCTGGATGGATATCAACCCCTCTGACACGCTCCAGTACCGGAGCGCCCGCGAGCATGATGACGAGCGCCACATCGCTCCGCTGCAACTTGAGGTTATCCGCCGCGGCATTCGGCTCTGGACCAATCCAGGAGACGTCGTGTTGTCGCCGTTCGCCGGCATCGGCTCCGAGGGATACGTGGCTATTCAGGAAGGGCGACGGTTTGTCGGCGCCGAACTCAAGGCAAGCTACTACCGTCAGGCCGTGGCGAACTTGGAATCGGCCGAGAACGTCGGGCAGGCGTCAATGTTCGAATCCGCGTAGAGGGAAGGTCGGGAGGCGCGCAACGTGCAGACGTTCCACGCGCTCGACCATGGCGTGAGGCCGTCGCGACGCAACGCCTCGCGGAGAATATCCGGGATCGTCCTGATGAGTGGCTCGTGACCTAAGAGATGCCGTTCAGATCGGCGCAACTCCAGCCGCCGCCGCCGCCAAACCGACCGCGTATCTCCCGCACCCGCACAGCCACCCGCGCGTTCGTCAGCGGGTCGAACAAGTCCTCTCCCGGCCTTGCCCACCCTGACCACAACTGGAATAGCCCAAGGCTGTTCCCACTGTCCCCCACCGCGCCAGGGCTGTAGTGGCTCTCGCACCAAGCGATGGTGAGCATGTCGGGAACCCACTCCGCAGGTGCGCCCGCTTCCGCCAGCAACGCCCGCATCTCGGCTTCGGTAAGTTGGCCACCCTGCGACGCGACGCGCACCGTCGCGGCTTCGACCAAACTTTGGGAATTACCCAAAGTCGGGTACAGGGTAGGAGGGAAGTAGGCGGGCGCGGGTTCCGTTGGTGGCGGGGTGAATGTGGGTTGGGTTCCCGCGCCCTCTGCCGGGTAGGTGTCGAGTTCCCCGACCGGCATTCTCAGAGTGAGGCCGGGCTGACTCAGACCCGGCCCCGTGATCGCGACTGGAGAGGTTGAATCCAGCGTCGATCCTCGAACGGCGGATGATGGCACTCCCAACGCCAGCATCTGTAAGACAACCCCGAGCGCCACCGCCAGGAAGGCGTAGGCGAGCGGAGCGAACTTCTTCAGACAGATCTCTTGCTGAAGCCGCCGGTCAGCGCCGCACCGCTACCGCCGCCGAGCAGGAAGGCAACGACCGTGTTGGCGAAGTCGCCGTCGAGCAGGCCCGCTGTCTTGAGGATGCCGATGCCGACGAGTGCCCCCGCCGTGATGATGATGGCGAGCGATGGCGTAAGGTTGCTGAGTTTCACTGGACTCCCCCGGGAACATGAGTGTGTGGTGCGATGCCGCCGCCGGCCCCGCCTTGCTGTGCGATGACGTACGCGGACTCGGCACGGTCAGCGATGCTCCCAAAGCCGCCGTCTGCCCGGTTCCGCATGCGCGTCAACGCAATCGGTAGCCGCTCCTCTTTCGGAAGCGTCTTGCCATTGGCGTCCCGGTCCTCACTCCCACTGAAACAGGCCAGGACTAGATCGTTGAAGTCGTCTTGGCTCACGGTGTCTCCTTTCCACTGGCCGTATTCGTCGCCGTAGATCGTCAGGTGGTCTACGTGGATGCCCGCGACATCTGGCCCCACGTCCTGGAAGATGTGCCGCCACGGGTTCAGTTCCCCGTCCGACCACGCCACGCACTGGCAGAAGTAGGCCGCAAGCCCCATCTGCTTGGCGTACTCGACCACGTCGTAGTTGCCGTAAATCCCCGTGCGTTCGATCCCGGCCACGGAGATGAACCCGCGCTGGTAATCACGAATCAACGGCCAGTCGGAAGCCAGCGGATTGAAGTCCACCGCCGGGTAGATGGCGACGGTATCCGGCGCTCCGAGCGCCCGAAGGTTCGCTATGGCAATCTCCGCGTCGCGCTTGCCCCGAGAGAACCCGCCACGGTGCATCGCCGCCTCCTGCTCCCAGAACAGGAACACCTCCAGCCCGTTGGCGTGGTAGTCGATCACCTCTTCGATGGTCAGCCCCTTGCCGCCGTCGCCCTGATATGGGACGTAGCGGCCAACTGAGGTCACACCTTCGGCGGCGAGCGCCGCGCCACCCGGACGCCCGAAGGCGAAGTCAACTCCGAATCGCGTCACGGCTTCCCTCCCCATGCCCAGAGCGTCATGGCAATTGCAGTCACGGCACCGCCCAAAAGGAAAGCCCACAACCCCCACCACGGGTTCATGCGAACACCGCCGGGATCTCTTTCGTCCGAGCGAACACCCGCTCCCTGATCCGCTTCATCGCTTCCTGGTCCGGCTCCCACTCCGAAGCGGTGATCGACACGTCGTACCGCCCCACCTCATTCAGGGCCACGCCACACTTGATCGCCGCCGTCTCGTCATCGAAGTCAATGAGGAACGGCAGGGCATACCCCTTCTTCTTCCAGGTAACGATCCACGTCTTCATTTCTCGGCCAACCAGATGATCGCCGCGCTCACCGGCCCCAGGGCCACCAGCGCGATGATGAATTTCACGGAGAGGTAGGCACCCTTGTTCTCGGATTTCGTGTCCTCCAGGGCTTTGATCCGCGTGTCGTGCATGGCGAACCGCTGCGTCATCTCCGTGCGAATCGCCGCCGTGTCTGTTTTCAACTCCGCTTTGAGGTCGGCCACCGCCGCCTTCGCCGCATCGAAGTTGCCGCGTGTCTCGGCCCGGAAGTCATCGAATGTATCTCGCATCCCACCAACCCGCTCGGCCAGAACGCCAATAAGCTCGCGATCGGAAAACCGGCTATCGTCGAGTGCTTGCCCTGCCATTAGGACACCACTCGCTGTAAAATAGAAGGCGGCAGCGGTGCTAGAACACCCTGCCGCATGACACCGGAGGTAACCCGATGCACCGCAATTTTAACCGATGGGATAAGGCCACACCGTCTGAGCGCTTTTGGGCTAAAGTGGACAATTCTGGCGACTGCTGGATCTGGCAGGGCGCTCCTACCGCCGGAGGCTATGGGCAGTTCTCGCTGGGGCGTGGGACTAATGTCCATGCACATCGATTCGCATATGAATTGCTGGTTGGGAAAATCCCTAGCGGTCTTCAACTCGACCATCTCTGCCGAGTTCGGATGTGTGTTAATCCGGCTCACCTGGAGGTGGTTACGCTCCGAGAAAATGTCCGTCGCGGCGTGAGTCCTTCCGCGCGAAACGCCCGGAAAACCCATTGCGCTCAGGGCCACCCGTTCACACCAGACAACACCGGCAGCGGACGCGGTGGAAAGAGTCGCACGTGCCTGACTTGTCATCGCGAACATCAGCGCCGCTACCTTGCCAAGCGGGCAGTCTCTTAGGGCGCTCATAAGCCCGCTCCGGGTATCATTCGGCCTCGCATCGCGAACCTCCTGTGTTCGTGGTGCAATGTGGGGCCGGGGGAAGGCTCATCTTCTCCCGGCCCTCTGGTAGAACTGATCACTAGTATAAGTGAATGAACGAGACCGCCGAGGGGTATGATGTCGGTGGCACTATCATCCCCTCGACGCTCCCGCAGGCACACGCCCCGAAGGGCGGGAGCTTTCACGATGTAGCCGCCGGCTTGATCAGCCGTACCGGCCCGGACCACAGCGGGTACTTTGTCCCGCTTCCCGTGCGCCACAGACTCCCGTAGTAGCCGCGTCCTTCAGGGAAGGTAATGTCAGCCGCTGCTATCGCAATCGTGACCCGCGTGTCCGTGCTGTTCCCGTTGCCCACCGTCCCCGTCTTCGCGAGGACGATCGAGTCATCGGTGACGCGTCGGATTTCGAGTTGGGTAGACCAGCCGGTCATGGTCTGATCGGCGGTGTGGGCGGGCGTCGTGTAGATGTCCCAATAGGGAGCCTGGTCCGCGCCGATGTAGAGTTCGAGCACTTGCGAATCAACCATCCTGGTAGACCCCCGTAAACGCCTGTTGCGGAATGTGGCCGGTCAGGGCCACGGTCTCGTGCCCCGTGAACGCCTGTTGCGGAATGTGGCCGGTCAGGGCCACGGTCTCGTGCCCCGTGAGTACTACACCGCCCAGGGAACCCGTCATGGCGATCGGGCGATACCCCGAGGTGTCCACGCGAGGTGAATACCCGAAGAGCGTGACGAACTTGATCGCCGCCGCCTTGAAACCGAGCATCGGGATCTTTCCGGTCGTTGCCATTTACGTGGCCCTCGTGCTGCTGGTTGGTGAGGTGGCGTCGTCTAGGGTGAGCGTGTATGCCGTGGTGGAACCGTCGAGCTTCTTGACGGTCACCGTCGTCCCGCTGATGGCGAACTCGGTGAGCCGCTGCATACAGAGGAACATCGCCTGTGCAAGCGTCGGTGCGGCCCCGTCGGCGTTGTAGCTCTCGGTCATCGCCGTGGTCAGCACGGCGTTGACGATCTCCGTGACCGCATCCGCCGCCAGTTCCGAAGCGCCGATGGTGTCGGCTGCGAGGTCACTCGCGGAGAGGGTGAACCCGAGCGCCGAGAGGGTGCGCGTTGCGCTGGCCCAGACCGCCGTTGCCACTTCCGTCCCGAAGTCCGAAGCGGTCGCCGCTGCGGTGAGCGCGTTCGCCGCCATGCTCATCGTCGTGGCGTCCACCTGGTTTGCCGTGGTGAAAGTGAGTTGGTCGGTCTTGGCTTTGATCGCTGCCACTTCGGTATCGACAGCGGCGAGGATAGACGCCACTTCGGTATCGGTGTGTGTGTCGATATCGCTGAGCGCCTTCCCGCCGCTCCCAGCCGTCGTGTGGCCGCTCAGGGCCTCATCCCACACTGCGTCGGCAATCGTCGCCGCGCTCGGAATGTCGCTGGTCGCAGCCGGCGAGGCCGGGATCAGGTCCGTTTTGGCCTTAATCGCTGCGACTTCGGTGTCGATGTAGTCGTCGATGGCCGTGAGTTGCGTGTCGAGATTGGCCGATGCCAGGCCGACGGCCGTCCGGGTTTCGGCAGCGGTAAGGCCGGAGTCCCGGCGGATGGAGAGGACCCATACGAGGTCCGTTGCGCCCTCGGGCGTAAACGGGAGTGTGGCGACCGTTGCAAGTTTGGTCGCGTTCACCCAATCCGCAATCCATCTGGCGTGGTACTCGCTAGACGAGTCGTCATAGATGACGAGCATCTGGTCGAGGATCTCATCATCCCCGTACGTCCACCCTGGCACATGGATGTGTGTGGTGTCGTTTCCTGTGCTACCGATGGTCTGCGGTGGGGTGGCCAGCGCGTTTAATCGGTCGCGGACCAGCCCCACATCGTCGCTGAGGCTGTCGGCTGAAACCTGCATCGCCGCGATGTCCGCGCTCACGCTCGCGCCCGCCGGCGTTCCCAGCTTCGGCTGCATGTCCGCCGTGTCCGCCAGGATGTCGCTCGCCGCCAGGCCATACGATCCCGCCGTAACGTGCCCGCTCGTCGCCTCATCCCAGATGGCGTCCGCGATTTCCGCCACCGCGCCGGCTGCGAGTTCGCTGGCCCCGATGGCGTCAGCCGCGATTGCCGCCGCATCGATGGCGCCGGCCGCAAACGTCGCATTCGTGATCGCGCCCGTGGCGAGCTGCGAGGCGCCGATGGCGCTGGCCGCGATGCCCGTGGAGGTGATGGCCCCGGAAGCAATCTTGGCCGAAGTGATCGCGTTCGAGGCGATGGCGGCCGCGGTGATCGCACCCGAACCCCACGCCGTGCCTCCAGCCTGCACCACGTTCACACCGAGTTGCGCCGTGGAAGTCGAGACCGCCGCGCCAGCCACGTCCACCATGTCGCCCTTCGCCAGTGCCGATGCGCCGGTCCCGGTGAAGTTGATCGGCTGCGTCGTGCCCTGGTTGGCGTTCACCGTCGTCACCGACGAAGCGGAGACGTTGTTGATGTTCTTGACGTTCACTTCAGGGATACCGGCCGTTGCGGGTGAGGAAACAGCCGTGCCGTTCCACGCCGTCACGTCCACGTCGATGTCCCCAGCTTCGACCGGATAGAACACCAGCACGGTGGTTTTCGCGCCGCTGGAGGTCGTCTTCACGATGATGGCTACGCAGTCCGCGTTCATCTCCGTGGAGGTGAGGTCGAGGTAGTACATCCCGGAGGCGGTCGCGATCTCCGTGGCTTCGTTCGTGCAGTCCGCGAACGTGCCCTGGTCCTTCGAGACTTCGGAGTCCAGCCCTGTCGCCCCGGTGACGAGGTCGCCATCGGCGTCGAGTATCGGGAACACAGCGCGGAAGGCCGTGTTCTTGATCGGGATTGGGCGCGCGTCAGTTGATGCCATGTGCTGGCCTCCAGATTGCTGTTGCTACTTGTGGGGCGAAGAGGCCGGAGTCGCGGCGCATCCACTGGCGCACCGCTGAGGGGATGCCAGCGCCGTGAGCGCCCATAAAGGGGACGCCGCCGAACCGCTTGGAAGTGGGCTGGCCGGAAGGGGCCGCGCCCGTGTAGTAGACCGTGATGCGGATGTGATCGACGGAGACGGTGCAGCTTGATTTGCCGGGAGAGGTAATGTTCGAGCTAATGACCACGCCGAAGTTAGATGCGTTGATGTCGGTGTCAGCAGGCGTCAGTCCCCACAGTGAACTTGCCCCGCCATAACTCGCGTAGGCATCCGCGGTTGGGTATTTCGTCGCCGTATCGGCAAGGTCTGAACCGCTAATCGTCCCGCCCACAACCAGCTTCACGATGTTGTCCTTCGCGTAGAGGGACGCTGAGTTGGAACTTGCCTTGCGCTCGATCTCTACCAGGATTCCGTCAATAGTCCCCGCCACGCTAAACCCGAAATTCGTTGCCTTGATGTACTGGGTCGAAGCGGTGCCCGCAATTGAGTAGCTAGCGGTTGCATAGCTGTTATCAGAAGCCCCCGCGTTCGTGATCGTCGACCACACGCGGGTGCCCACCGACGTATCGGCCGCAATCGTCCCCGGGGAGTTCGGCCCGCTGCTGCTCATACTGCCTCCAGCCGGAAGCGATGGAGCGTCGCGTCCACCACACTCGCCGCCTTGTTCGCGTCAATCGGCCAGCCCAGCGACGCGAACTGCTTTTCCGCATCCTTCACCACGTCGGCATAGTGCAGCGTCGAAACCTGCATCCCCCGTGCCGTCAGTTGAGCTATCAGGGTGTTCACCGCGCCGAGGTAGCACGTCTCCGCCAGTACCTGTTCCGGCCCGAACCCCGCCATGAACTTCTCCATTGAGGCGGAGATTTCGCGGGGGTCGCGGAGCATGAACAGCACCCGGTAGTCGCCTTGAGGGAGCGAACGCAACCGGCCCCAAGGGACTTTCACCAGCCGCCCTTCGTACTTCGCGTAGAAGTCCGCGCCGAAGTCGTCAGCCAGGGCAAAGAACCCATCACCGTTCGGGAGGTAATCGCCCTTGCCAAACTGAATGTTCAGCGGCTCCTGGTGGTCGTCGTAGGCAGCATCCAGCCCGCCTTCAATCAGGCAGCGCATCGCCATGCTCGAACCCGAGCGCGAGATGCTGGACACCACGTAGCACGGCCTCAGATTTGCCATGTGAGACCTCGCTTTTCACGCCTTCCGCGCAGCCGCCGCCACAGTCTCCGCAGCATCAGAAGAGGTCCAGGTAATCCGGCTGGAAGTTCGTCCGCAGCCGGTCTTTCAGGTCAATGAAGTCCTGCTCTTTGTCGATGGCGATCCCCAGCCGCACCGCACTGAGGTACTGGTTGTAGCGGGCAATGTCCGCCGCGTAAGCGTCACGCTGGGCGTCCCCCGAAGGTTCCGGTGTCGGGTCTACCGGCTTCGCGATGACCGCGCCGACTACGGGGACAACCGTAGCGGCGATGCCAT
>OFRG01000547.1_pt1 | contig 13765 bp, 18 predicted proteins | sample 1543071 | NCBI WGS metagenome assembly OFRG01 (sample SAMN07774222, study PRJEB24372) | wastewater metagenome | isolation source: WWTP Verbania (Effluent) | place: Italy: Verbania | collected 2015-12
CATGTCCAGGTTACGACGTTTGCCCCGTAAAGCTTTGCGGCTGCCGTTGGTTGGGGATTGGCACTCCGTTCGCCAGCTATGTAAAAAAAGGAACTATTTATGCCGATACCGCTTTACATGGGAATGATTATGCCCTATTATTAAATCACAGGCAGGCAATAACGCAGGCCGGAACGAAATAGGATGAACATCATGAAACTGACACGCGAAGAAGCCATTAACGAAGTCGGCGCAAAGTTTGTTGACCAAGTTGAAGCCGCGCCTTGCGACTACAGCAACCGCGTCACCAATGATGGGACAACTGAGTTTTGCGCCACCGTCAAGGCTGGTTTTGACGAGGATGGATTCAGCCGCACCATCACAGCCGTCTATTTCCAAGACTCCGAGAAAGCTGACGGGTGCGAAGACCTTGACGACCTTAGCTGGGAAGTTGACCACTACACGGTGCAATAATGATTTTCCCAGAGACAGGCTACACGCCCGCCAACCTCCGCGCCCTGCTGAAACACGCAGGGCTTACCCAGTCAGCAGCAGGCGAGTTGCTCGGCGTTGACATGCGCACTGTCCGCAAATGGTGCGCTCCGCTGGATTCCGATCATGCCGACATGCCGCATCATCGGTGGTTGCAACTGCTGGCTGTGGCGGATAAACTCTAGCCATTCTCCATTCCCCGGTAAAACCCCGCCGGGGCTTTTTATTCTGAGGCGGCATGATCAATTCCCGCGACCTCAACGAGCTGCATCCAGCCGTCAAGCGCCGCGCCCTGGCATTCATCAGCGCTTGCGATGCCGACGGCATCACGCTGCTCATCACCAGCACCTACCGCGACGCCGAAAGTCAAAATGCGCTCTACGCACAGGGCCGCAACGGCAAGCCCGGCCCGGTCGTGACAAACGCCAAGGGCGGGCAGTCATTCCACAACTGGCGACTGGCCTTTGACGTCGTCCCGATTGTTCACGGCAAGCCCTGCTGGTCCACGTCCGGCGACGCCGGAAAGCTCTGGCGAAAAATCGGAGCCATCGGCAAAGCATGCGGCCTTGAGTGGGCGGGCGACTGGAAACGCTTTCCCGAGTTTCCCCATTTTCAATACACCGGCGGGATGACCATCGCGGACTTCCAATCCGGGAAAACCCTGCGAGGTGACGCATGAGCACAACCACAGCCCGCATCAAGGGCAAGCTGAAGCGGCAATCCACATGGTCTGGCATCGGCCTGGTGGCCCTGGCGCTGGCGCCAGTATTCCCGGCCTACGCCGCCTACCTGTCGGCACTGGCCGGAGTGTCGGCGGGGCTTAAACTGATTTTGTCAGAGGACAGCACCAAGGAGCCGGGCAATGCTGGACAGGGCTGAGCATGTCCAACACATAGCGGAGGTGGGCGTGGTGACAGCCAAGGTTGCGCCGCCGGTCGTTGTTTCCGGCATGGTGGTGGCAGGCTATCCGCTGCAAGACTGGCTGATCGTGCTGACCATCATCTACACGGTCATCCAGATTGTGTTGCTGATGCCAAAACTGCGCCAGATGTGGAGGGGGAGATGATGGCAAACCCTGTAGGTCGTCCGCGCACCACCACCTCAGACCTGCCGGATGACTGGGAAAACATCATGCGCGAAGCTGCACAAGAAGGCGCGAGTGATGTGGAGGTGCGCTGTCTGCTGGGTATCGGTGAGTCTGGATGGTACACGCTGATTGAAGATGATGAGCAATTTTGCCGAACCGTAAAAGAATGCAAGTCGCTTTGCCAGGTCTGGTGGGAGCGTACCGGGCGCAAGATGACCATGGGCGCAGACGGAAATGCAACGGTCTGGATTTTCAACATGAAGAACCGGTTCGGGTGGCACGACAAGCAGCAGGTGGACAATATCAGCTCTGACGGCAGCATGTCGCCCAAGGAATCAAGCGCCGCCGTCCTTGACGCGCTGAAGCGCAAACATGCACCCCAATGAAATAGCGGACAACCGCACCGACCTCCTGACGTTCACAAAGACAATGTTCCGGGCGCGCAAAGGCCAGGAGTTTGTCGAAAACTGGCACCATGCCGCGATATGCGCCGCCCTTGAGCGTGTCGTTATCGGGCAGACAAAGCGCCTGATTATCAACATCCCGCCGCGTTACTCAAAAACAGAAATCGCTGTAATCAATTTTATGGCTTGGTGCATGGGTAACTTCACCGATGCCGAGTTCATTCACGCCAGCTATTCCAGTCGACTGGCTGCAAACAATTCCTACCAGTGCCGGGCCGTGGTGCAATCTGAAACCTATGCCGAGATATTCCCATCTGCGCGACTGATGAACGACAGCAAGGCCCGCGACGAATGGCGCACGACTGACGGCGGGTGCGTCTATGCGACCGGCGCTGAGGGAACGATCACCGGCTATGGTGCTGGCAAGCTGCGGGACTATTTCGGCGGCGCAATCATCATCGACGACCCGCACAAGGCCGGAGAAGCATCCAGCGACACGATGCGCCAGAATGTGCTGGACTGGTTTCAGACAACAATCGAAAGCCGCTGCAACTCACCAGACACGCCCATCATCGTCATCATGCAGCGATTGCATGAAGAAGACCTGACGGGCTGGCTACTGAAGGGCGGCAATGGCGAGAAATGGGAGCACTTGTGCATACCGGTGCTGGATGCCGACGATAACCCGCTCTGGCCATTCAAGCACGACCGCGAAACCTTACAGCGCATGGAGTCATCTAACCGGTACGTATTCACCGGCCAGTACATGCAGCGACCCTCTCCATTGGGGGGAGGCATCATCAAGGGGCAATGGTTCGGACGATACACCATCGTGCCGAAGATGAAATACCGAAAAATCTATGCCGACACCGCACAGAAGACCGCTGAGCGAAACGACTATTCGGTATTCGAGTGCTGGGGGCATGGTGAGGATAACCGCATTTACCTGCTGGACATGATACGAGGCAAGTGGGAAGCGCCAGAACTGAAGCGACGGGCTGTGGAGTTTTGGAATAAACACGCGCAGCCCTCACAGCATGGCGCGCTGCGGAAAATGGTCGTGGAAGATAAAGCGAGCGGAACCGGACTCATCCAGGATATTCGGCATGATGCAAAAATCCCAGTGCAGGCGCAGCAGCGCAACAAGGACAAATTGACACGCGTAATGGATGTTACAGCTTACATAGAATCAGGTTATGTTATGATTCCAGCAGATGCGCCATTTACATCTGACTTTGTTTCTGAGTGCGAGGGTTTCACGGCTGACGACTCCCATATGCACGATGACCAAATCGACCCGATGTGCGACGCCATCAACGACATGCTGATTCCTGACGGCGATACCCCCGGAATGCCAAAAATGCGGATGAACTTCTGATGACTGATGACGTATCTTTTGAGCGCGCCGACTATCGCGAGGCTCTGCCACAGTGGGAAATGGCTCGGGATTTCATCGACGGCCAATCCGCAGTCAAAGCAAAAGGCGTTCTGTATCTGCCTGACCCCAACATGCTTGGCGACGACAGCAACGGCGCAATCTATGCCCGCTACCTGCAACGCGCCTGCCTGTTTCCGGTCGTTGGCCAAACATCCAAGTCCATGCTCGGCGCAGCGTTCGGCAAATGGCCGGAGCTATCCACACCTGCTAACCTGCAATACGTTGACACCGACATTGACGGCAGCGGCATCAGCATTTATCAGCAGTCGCAATCCGTCACCACCGATGTGCTGCGCGCCGGCCGGGCTGCGCTGTTTGTCGATTTCCCTGAATCCTCCGGCGCACTGTCGGTTGCTGACATGCAAACCGGCGCTATCCGCCCGAACGTCATCGCCTATCCGCCCGAAGCCGTCATCAACTGGCGGACGGAAAAAGTCGGGGCCATCAACCGACTGTCGCTTGTCGTCATTCGCGAAACTGCAATCAATACTGGCGATTTCTCGCTAACTGAGGTCGATCAATGGCGCGAACTGCGGCTGATGGATGGCGTCTATGTTGTCCGGCTGTGGCAGCGCGACGCCAACCGGCCTGATGAGCTGATTCTCGTCGGTGAGTCCATGCCGACAATGGCCAACGGCCAGCCTTGGTCGGAAATCCCGTTTTGTTTTATCGGTTCGGAAAACAATGACCCAAGCATCGACAATGCCCCGCTGATGGACATTGCCAGCCTCAACGCCAAACATTACCAGCTCGCTGCCGACTGGTACAACGCCCTGTTTTACGCCGGTCAGCCTCAGCCGACTATCACCGGGCTATCGGAATCCTGGCGCGACTGGCTGGCCGAAAACAACGTGGCCATGGGTAGTCGCGCCATGCTGCCACTGCCCGTGGGCGGTGACTTTAAATACGCCATCGCCCCGGCTGACCAGGCCATTCCCGCCGAACTGACCGCGCTCGAAAACCGCATGATTGCCCTGGGCGCTCGACTGATGCAGCCGGGCGGAGTCGCAAAGACGGCTGAGCAGGCACGCGCTGAAGTCGCTGCAAACCATTCCGTTTTGTCGCTCGTGTGCGAAAACGTCAGTGAGGCATACGAGCAGGCACTGAAATACGCGCAGATGTACATGGGCGGCGCTGGCGAGGTGGAATACAGCATCGAGATGGACAAAGAGCAATTGTCCGTAGACGCCCAGCTTCTGACCGCGCTGCTGTCCGCCAACCAGCTCGGCAAGCTGCCAGACTCCGAACTCTACCGCCTGATGCGGAAACTCCAGCTCGTCAGCGCCGACAAGACCGACGAGGAATTGCGCGAGGAATCCGGCGACACCGTACCGCGCATGGGCGGCATGAATGGCTGAACCGGCAGGCAAGACCGCGCCCGAACAAATCACGCTGGCCACGCGCCAGCAGATCATGCTTGACCGCCTGAAATCCGCTGAAGTCGCGAAGTTCAAGCCATTTTTGCAACAGGCCGAGCGTGACTTGCAGATGCGGCTGATTGCGGCCGACATCGATACCTACGACGCCAAGCGCATCCAGATCCTGCTGGACGCCATCGAGCGCGACCTGCGGGCGATATTTGGCGGATACACCACGCAGTTGACCGGCGACTTGATAGACGCGGCGGTGTATCAGGCGCAACTTGAGGCGCGCAACCTCGAAACCATCGCGAATGTCCCGTTTGAATCCGTGATCCCTTCGCCGGAGCAGGTGCGAGCAGCCGTGATGACCGCCCCGCTTGCCGTGCAGGGCTACCGTCAGGGGGCTTTACTGGAGCCGTGGCTACAGGGATGGACGGACGACTCTATTGCATACGTAAATGGGGTCATTCAGCAGGGGTACTATCAGGGCAAAAACACGGCTGAGATTGTTCGCAGCCTGCGCGGAACCTCGAAAATGCGCGGGCAGGATGGGACGCTCGCGCAGATTGACCGGGCAAACACGGTTTTGGTTCGGACGGCCGTGCAGCACTCGGCGCAGGTAGCCCGCGAGACATTCTTCCGCGCAAACGATGACATCGTGCTTGGCTTGGAATGGGTGTCAACCCTGGATTCCAGAACAACAATTCAGTGCAAAAGTTTAGACGGCAAACGATTCCCACTTGACTCCGGCCCGCGTCCACCGCTTCACCCGCAATGCCGATCAACCACCATTGCGGTTCTGGACCCTGCTTTTGACATGCTGGATGAGGGGGCTACCCGCGCATCAAAAGGCGCTGACGGCGGCGAACAGGTGCCCGCCAGCCTGAACTATTACGAATGGCTCAAGACTCAGCCATCGGAGTTTCAAGACGTGGCGCTCGGGCCAGCTCGCGGCGAACTGTTCCGCAAGGGCGGACTGTCGGCTGAGCGATTCGCTGAGCTGAACCTGGGCAAGAATTTTGAACCACTCACACTTGAGCAAATGAAAGAACTTGAACCTGTCGCGTTCGCACGTGCAGGACTTTAACGCGGCTGGGCCGCACACGCTCCGGGAGCAAGCACCATGCTGAAATACGAAGTTGATACCATCGAAGGTCTGGACGCTGCCATTGCTGGCATGTACGACAAGACCGAGTCCGGAAAGTTCCGGTTGAAGGTCGAAGGCATCGAAGACACGACCGGCCTGAAAAAGAAGGTTGACGAGCTGTTGGCTGAAAAGAAGTCGGCAGCGCAGAAAGCCAAGGAAGCCGAAGAGCTGGCCCGCAAGGCGTCCGAGGAGTCCGCCCGCAAGTCTGGCGACACCGAGGCGCTCGACAAGTCGTGGAAGCAGAAATACGACGAAGGCATTGCCGCGAAAGAAGCCGAACTCGGGAACATGCGCGGCACCCTGAACAAACTGCTGGTGGATAACGTCGCGGTCAGCATGGCCAACGAGCTATCCATTCCCGGCTCATCTGCCCTGCTGATGCCTCACATCCGCGCCCGGCTGTCTGTTGACATTCGCGATGGACAGCCGCAAACTGTAGTAATCGGACAGGACGGAAAGCCATCGGCGCTCACCCTGGACGAACTCAAAGCGGAATTTGCATCAAATCAGGCGTTCGCGCCGGTCATTGCGAGTTCTCGCGCTTCCGGTGGCGGGGCTTCCGGTGGCAGTGGTAAAGGCGGCGGGGCCGCGATAACCGTTACACGCGCCCAATTCGGCCAGATGAGTGCAGACCAAAAGATGGCGCACATCAAGTCTGGCGGTAAAGTCTCCTGACCACTGAGGTAAAATTGCCATGACCACGAACACCCTGACCAATCTCATCCCGGCCCTGTACGCCTCGCTCGATGTTGTTTCCCGCGAACTCGTCGGCCTGATTCCCGCTGTGACCCTCGATGCTCGCGCCTCTGCTGCCGCTGTTGGCCAGTCCGTCTATGTTGACGTGACCCCGTCCGCCAATGCCGCCATCGACAACACGCCCGCTATGTCGGTGCCGAGCGAATACGACCAGACCATCGGTGCGACCGCGATCACCATCAGCAAGAGCAAGTCAATTCCGTTTAGCTGGAACGGCGAGGAAGAGCGCGGCCTGAACTCCGGCCCCGGCGCTTCCAACGTGCAGAACAACCAGATCACGCAGGCCATGCGCGCACTGGTCAACGAGGTTGAGGCTGACCTCGCCGCCCTGTACGCCACCACCTCGCGTGCTGCCGGTACTGCAACCACGACCCCGTTTGCCACCACACTTGAAGGCGCGATGAATGCCCGCAAGATCCTGTTGGACAACGGCGCGAATCCGCAGAATCTGAATCTGATTGTGGACACCACTGCCGGTGCCAAGCTGCACACTCTGTACGGCGTGCAAGTCGGTCGCGGCGATGTGCCGATCAACGAACAAGGCATCCTTGTCCGTCCGTCCGGCATGGCCATCCGTGAGTCCGCGCAGATTGTCACTCCGACCGCTGGCGCAATGGCAAACGCCACGACCACCAGCGCCGCCTTTACTGTCGGCCAGACCGTCCTGCCGCTGGCAACCGCTGGCACCGGCGTCGTGGCTGCTGGTGACGTGATCACGCTGGCCAACGATACCAATCAATACGTTATCACCTCCGTGTCGTTTGCTGGCGCTAACCCGGCATCCGGCGACAGCATCACCATTGCCGCTCCCGGCCTGCGTAAGGCTCAAGGCGTTGCAACCCGCGCAATCACCGTTGTGGCTGCTGGCCCGCGCAATATGGCGTTTGCGTCGTCCGCCATCGTGCTGGCCGCTCGCCTGCCGTCGCGCCCCGCTGCCGGTGATATGGCCATCGACGTGATGCAGATCACCGACCCGCGCTCCGGCCTGACGTTCGAGGTATCGGTGTACCCCGGCTTCCGGAAAGTGGTCTACCACATCTCGCTCGCCTGGGGCGTGAAAAACATCAAGCCGGAACACACCGCGCTGTTGCTGGGCTGATGAACACCGGGCAAGGATGCCCACAACCCCTCTTTGCGGATGAATCGCCATGGCAATTGTCGTTGAAAATGGCTCAGTCGTAAGCGGGGCCAACTCGTACATCTCCCTCGCTGATTTTAAGCTTTACGCGGCTGCGCGTGGCATCACATTGCCCGCCGATGCAACCGTTGAAGCCTATCTCGTCAAGTCTACCGACTACCTCGAATCAAACCGGAACCGTTTTGTCGGTACGCTGACAGAGCGCGACCAACCGCTATCCTGGCCACGCAACAACGCCATCATCGAAGGCTGGGCGTGGCTCAATTCCGAAATCCCCCGCCAGGTCATCAACTGCCAATGCTCGCTCACGGTCGAGCAGGTTGACGGCCTCGACATGTACAACCCGGCGTCTGCCCTTCCTGTCGTCCGCGAGAACATTGCAGGCGCGGTCGAAGTGGAGTACGCAAACCCCGGCCAAGCCGCGAAGGTCACCAAAACCCGCGAGTCGCAAGCCATTCTCCGTACCCTGCTGAAAAACAGCGGGCTGATGGTGGTGCGCGCATGACCGCCTTCTATGACCGCATGGCCGCAACCGTCACCCGGCTGCTGACCCAGTACGGGACGGCGGTCAACATCGTCCGGCCTGCGTTGAATTTTGATAACACGACGAACCGGCCATTATCGGGCGGAAACACTGTGATTGCATCCACGGGAGTTTTCCGCGAGATAGAGAGGCGGCTGGTTGACGGCACCCGCATCCAGTCCGGCGACCGCGAACTTGTCATGGTGCCGAATGTCGAGGTCAGAATGGGCGACCGCATCGACGTATCCAGTATCGGCGACACGACCGCAACAACCGTCGGCGGCGCTCCCGGAATCATCCTCGGCGCTGGCGTGGCTGGCTCATGGGCGATACAGGAAATTAACGAGGTTCGCCCGGCTGGAACAATCCTGGCTTATGTCGTGAGGGTTCGGCGATGAGTTTTGAATCCGATTTGGAGCGTTTTGCACGGCGCGTCGGCAAGTCGCTGGATGAGACCTGCCGTAGTGTGACGATCAAGTGGTTTTCAGCCACGATCATGTCAACCCCGGTTGATACTGGTCGCCTGCGTGGCAACTGGCAGGCGTCGCGGGAGGTTCCGGCGTCCGGCACGACGGCAGACATTGACAAGGGCGGCGGGGCGACAATAGCAAAGGCGGTGCGGACAATCGGCGGCGCTGGCTCAGTCAATTACCTGGTCAACAACATGGACTACGCCGAAAAGATCGAGATGGGCGGCAGCGGTCAGGCACCTCGTGGCATGGTGCGCATCAATCACGCCCGCATCCTGCGCATCATCAAGCAAGTGGCGGGGGAAAATCAGGTATGAGGTTCGCCGACATTCAATCCGCCCTGTTTGAGTCGTGGGCAACCGGGGCATATGGACTGACCACCTACTATCCGAACCGGGACTACAACCCGGCGGCGGGCGACGACCATGCCCGGTTGTTTGTGCTGTGGGCTGGCAGCGATGCGGCAACGCTGGGCGATGACGGCACAAACGAGGTCACCGGCATTTTTCAGATTGACATCATGTACCGAACAGGGCGCGGCGATGGCGAGGCGCTGGAAAAGATCGACGAAATCTGCGCTGACTACACATCCGGGACTCGACTGACCTACGATGGCCAGCAGGTCGTAATCTGGGGCGCAACCCCCACAACCCTATCAACCGAAAACGGCTGGCTCCGGTCAGTTTTGACAATCAACTTTAGCGCCTATGTGCGGAGAGCGTAACTATGACAATTGCAGGCGGTTCACTGGCTCGGCTCGCGTACATCGCTGAAGTCACCTACGGCACCACCCCGGCTACCCCGGCCTTTCAGGTCATCAACCCGACCAGTCATTCAATCGGTCTGGAAAAAGAGACATTCCAATCGGAAACCATCCGCTCCGACCGGCAACTGAACGATTTCCGGCATGGCGTCCGTCAGGCATCCGGCGACATCGGGATTGAGTTCCGCGACGCTTCGTGGGACGACCTGCTGCAAGCGGTCATGATGGGTACGTGGAGCACCGACGTTCTGAAGGCTGGCACGACTCGCCGGTCGTTTACCATTGAGCGATTCTTCTCCGACATCACCCGCTATCGTCGCGCCGTGGGCTGCGAGTTCAACTCGTTCAGCCTGGAATGTCCGGCATCCGGCATTGTGACCGGCACGTTTAGCGTATTGGGCATGGATGACACCGGTGCAGGAACCGCGATTGCGGGTAGCAGCTACACCGCCGACCCCAATGAAAACGTCATGGATTCGCTGTCCGGCTCCATCACTGTTGGCGGATCGGCTGTGTCCTGCATCACATCCATCAAGCTGACGCTGGAAAACGGCATTGAAAACCTGCCGGTCGTGGGCGAAACAACCCGCATCCGTGGCGCTGCTGGCCGCTCGATTGTGACCGGAGAACTGACCGCGTTCTATCAGGATGACACGCTGCTGGATGCGTTTGAGGATGAGACCGAGGTCGCCATTGTGTTCACCCTGACCGACGGCGTGGCCACGTACACATTCACGCTGCCTAAGGTCAAGTTTACGGGCGGAAAGCCTGAAGTTGGCGGTGAGCGCGAAGTGAGTATCACCATGCCCTTCCAGGCGATCTACAGCAGCAGCGACGCAACCCAACTCAAGATCGAGCGTGCCTGATGAAAGCATCCGATTTCTTCACGCTTGAGGTGGCCAACACTGGTCGCCGCGTCATGATTCCGGGCCGTGATGGGCGATTGACGGCGGAATGGCTGCACATCCATCACACCGATTCCGATTCATTCCGGCAGAAAAAGGCTGATTCATACAGGGCCGCAGCAATGCGCGACCCAAACCTGACCGATGCGGAGAGAACAAAACTTTTCGAGACAGCAATGCTTGGGCTTCTCGTCTCTGCGGTTTCGGGCTGGTCGCTTGAGGATGAGTTTAGCCGCGAAGGGGTCATGAGCCTGCTGGCCAATGCGCCGTATCTGGCTGACTGGCTCGATAAGAAAATATCGGATGCCTCTGTTTTTTTCGGCAACGGCTCGACCGGCTCATTGAGCACTGCCGAGCCGAAGCAAGACTCGAGCAGCCTCCAAAAGGCGGAACCGGACGACTCCGCGACCACCTGACGAGCGTCTGGCGACAGACTGGGAGAAAACCAAAGGCGCTGACGACCCCGGACGCGCCGGAGGAACTGCAATACCTGTGGGCGTATTACTGCCAGATCAAACGCGGGCAGGCGCTGACATGGCAGGAATTGCAGGCATGGTCGCAGATGGTCGGCATCCCGCTGCACGGATGGGAATCGGAAACAATCATGCGGATTGAAGCCGCAGTACAGAGGGCAATGACCGATGACAACGCTAGCTGAGCTGATACTGCGGGCCGATTATCGCCAGATTGACGAGGCGTCCGGATCGCTCGGTGGGCTGACACAAGCGGGGGGAAAGGCTGCATCGGCCATGAAGTCTTTGGCCGTCACGCTTGGCGCTGCCTTCGGCGTCCGCGAGGTGATGCAGGCCGCTGAAGCCTACACGACTATTTCCAACCGACTCTCCCTCGTCACGAAATCAAGCGACGAGCTATACGCCGCACAGTCTGACCTGTTTGAGATAGCACAGCGCACCCGATCACCGCTTGAGGCTACTGCCGAGGTCTATCAGCGCCTAGCCCAAAATGCCGGGACGCTCGGGCTGTCGCTGGCTGAAGTGGGCGACACAACGGAAACCATCAACAAGCTGATGGTGATTTCAGGCACGTCCGCACAATCCGCTGAGGCGGCACTGACGCAACTCGGGCAGGCGTTCGCCTCCGGTACACTCCGGGGCGAGGAACTCAACAGCGTCATGGAGCAGGCTCCGGCCCTGGCCATGGCGATTGCTGAGGGCATGGGCGTCACGGTTGGCGAACTGCGGAAACTGGGCGAGCAGGGGAAGATTACATCAGCCGCTGTCATTGAGGCGCTGAACCAGCAGGGCGCGGCTGTTGATGCGCAGTTTGCGCGCATGGTCCCGACCATCGCTGGCGCAACGACGACCATCAAGAACTCATTCATTGAGATCGTCGGAAAGATGGATCAGACGGTCGGCGCATCGTCGGCTGTGGCTGAGGCGCTGATGGGCATCTCGGACGCCATGGATAACGAGGTCTTTGCGGAATTCACTCGCCTGGCGGCATCATGGGGCGAGACATTCAAGCAGGCCAATGCTGAGATTGACGGCGCAGGCGAGGCTATCGGCGGCGTGGGTGCGGCCATCAAAGCCGTCATGGGCGCAGGCTGGCAGGCTTTTGTTGACATGCCCAACAACATCCGCACCGGCATCCAGTTGCTGACAATCGAGATCACGGACTTTGTTGATAAAGGCGTGAGCGGGTTTCAGACGCTGAAGGAGGCATCAAAAGCCATCTTCACCAGCGACACCATCTCTGGGGCGATAGCGCGTGGTGATGCACGATTCAAGGCCTACGAGGACGCCTATCAGGCATCGACCGCCGCCATTCTTGCCGAAAACGCCAACATCAAAGCGCAGGGCGAGTTCCTGGCGCGTCGGGCTGAACTGGAAAAACTGCTGGACGGAACCGGCATTCTGGATAGCAAGGTGGGTGGCAGAAAGGCATCAACAGCCGCTGCCGAACCCGACAAGAAAGCAGAAAAAGAACGCGCCGCCGCTGAAAAACGCGCTGCTGAACAGCAAATCTACTGGAACAATCAGATTGTCGCGGAAATGGACAGGATTGCCCAGGAATCCGAAATGGAAAACGCGGCGTATGAGGCTAAACGCCAGCGTCTGCAAGAGCAATTCGCGTCTGAGGCCGAACTCGAAAATCTTGAGTATCAGCGCAAGCTCGAAGACTACGCCGTATACGCGGAAATGGAGAACATTGCCAAGGAATCACAGATTGCCTACAAGGAGAAGATGGCCAAGGATCACGAAGATCGGCTGCGCGCTATTGCCGAGGATGCAGCCAAGAAGGACAAAACCACGCTGACGAACAAGCTCGGCGCGGCAAAAACCTACATGGAGTCGCTGTATTCCGCGACCGGCGCGCACAGCAACAAAATGACAAAACTGATTCAGACGGTAGGCGCGGCTCAGGCATTTTTGAACACCTACATCGCCGCCTCGCAAACCCTGCGTGACCCAACCCTGCCGTGGTGGGCAAAGGCGGCGGCTGTGGCCAGCACCATCGCAACCGGCATGGGCCTCGTCAACGCCATCAAGGGCGGCGGTTCCGGCGGCGGTGGAGGCGGTGGCGGTGGTGCAGCATCAGCCCCTGACGCCTCCGGCGTGGCTCCGGCGCAACAACAGCCAGTCCGGGCCAGCGTTATGGACATCCGCATCCAGTCTCGCGGCCTATGGCGCGATGAGGATGTTGCTGAACTGATGGAGGCTATGGGCGAACGACTGGTAGACGGCGCACGGTTTGGCCGAGTGGAGTTTGTACGACAATGAGCAGCACACACATTGCAACAGCGATCACGGACGCAAACCGGTTCCTGCCTCACCTGCTGATTGCGGACGAGGTCAGGACGGCGACGATGACGGCCACGAACAGCAGCAGCACTTCGGTGGCCGTGCAGACCATGACTACCTACAGCCGGTGGACGCCGACGGCAGGCGCAACGATCACGGCGACGTTTTCTGGCTCCAAATCCATCGACTATGCCGCCATCTACGTCACGGCATCCGCTGGCACATATACCCTCGAATGGTACAACGGCAGCGCGTGGGCGGCGATTGGCCCAGCACTGAGCCGCACCGGCGCCGGTTGCGTGGCGTGGGTATTTGAGTCGGTCAGCGCATCAGCCATCCGCATTGTGTGCAGCTCGACGCCAAGCATTGCCGTGCTCAAGGCCGGGGCGCGCACTCAAATCCCGGTCGGTATCGGTGTTGGATACGAGCCGTCACTTTTCAACCCGACCGAGAAGCTGAGCAACACCGTTAGCGTCACCGGGCAGATTCTCGGCACGTCGGTCGAGTCGCAGCGCATCGAGGAGTCGCTCAAGTTTGACA
>OFRG01000548.1_pt1 | contig 13751 bp, 11 predicted proteins | sample 1543071 | NCBI WGS metagenome assembly OFRG01 (sample SAMN07774222, study PRJEB24372) | wastewater metagenome | isolation source: WWTP Verbania (Effluent) | place: Italy: Verbania | collected 2015-12
TTCTATTGCTTTGGGGCTAATTTCAGCCATTTTTGGGGCTTCGTAAGCCACTGCAGGGGGCAAAAGAAAGAGAGAAAATATGGTACTGAAGAAGTACATTATGTCCGAGCCTCACTCGGAATGTCCGTAGTATTCGATAGCTTCTTTTTGGCACCAAAAACAGGTGCCGTCAAACATCGTCATATGCTTCCCTGTCAATTCACAGTAGGGAACTTTCTTGCTCTTCGCCATAAAGCTTAATTATTACCAATTCGCGCTCAACTGTCCAATGAGAAATGCACAGGTTGTCCACAGTATGAATAGTGTCCAGAAGAGGCGGGTGGGCATACTAGATTTTTCCCAACACCTTCCCATCCTCTGTAGTCATCAGGTTCTTGCTCAAATACGCCATACCCGAGACGAGAGCCACCTTAATAAGCTCACCCCAGTTAAAGGTGACATAGTCAAAGCCCGGTGCGCCGAGCACCTGCGCCAGCCATCCGAAGACGGCGGCGAGAACAAAGACGACAAGTCCTTTTACTGCGTCGCGGTTATTAAGATTGAAAAATGCGCTGTTCATATATTTAATTAATTATTTATAAATACTCTTTCACTTTTCTCCAGTACGCCTGCAATTGTCTTTCAATCTCTGCTCGCGGGTGTGGTCGCCATATTACTGCGCCATTTCCACCATTCCAGAGTCGCGCCCTGTCTTCATTGGTTACCTCTCTCCCGAGTCTTTCTTTTGTAAGATACATATCGCAATACTTTCTGAATATCTCCTTGGAGAGTTCACGATTGCCTAAGCACTGGCGAGCTCGATAGTCTGTTCTATATCGGTCGTTTACGTCCTTTACACACGGCCAGCGTATCTGCATTGGCCCATAGGCTGAAAACTCAAGGTCTCTATCACCTATTGCCCAGTTGTTTCCACCACTTTCTACTTGGATGATGGCGTCTTCAATAGACAGGGCGGGTGGTATTCGCCCCAAAGGAGAAGCCTTCTTGAGCATCTCTACTAATTGCGTACACAAAGCTATGGCTTTTACATAGAGTTGGCGAAGAATGTTTGTGCTCGTAATGTCGTCGAGCTTGAGTGGGCTTTTTGAGGCAAGGTCAATGTCTTCCTGCGTCGCATCGATGAGGATAAACATTCCAAACTCTTCTGCCCAACGATTGATAACTTTGCGGTGAATGGTAAACATCCCTCTTGTGCCCGCGTTTATCCCCAGCGAGTTCACCATGATGGCGTTGTCACCGTTCCAGCCGATGAGGGCGACATCGTGCCCCGCACCCTGTTCGGTTACTTCTTTGATGTTGGGGTCGTTCGAGGGTTGGCTGTACACCAGTCCAAAGACGGCACCGTGAGTCTTCTGGTAGAGCTTGTTAAACTTGGTTATGGAGGCTCTGAAAACGTCGAAGGCATCATAGGCATTGTGCGGTTTCACCCACACCACGCTCCCTTTCTTCTGGAGAATGGCTTTCGGCAAGAGCTTCTCTATTTGCCATGAAGCGGGGTCGGCTATAGTGTCACGAGGAGTGGCGAAGGTGTAGGGTGAGTCTTCTTTCTTAAGCGAGCCGACTTTGACGAGCGTCATGGCGAGGTCACGGTTGTTTACCCCGAAGTCAGGTATCTTCATTCCTGCTCGTTGTCGCGCCATCATCCAGTGGAAGTGCGGGTCGAGCTCGGTGCCCTCTTGCATTCCACTCACAAGAGCTGAGCTTGCCCCTGCGCACTCGTCATTGTTGGGGTCAAACTCTACTTGGTTGAATATCCAAGACTCCGGAACGCCTGGATTGTAGTATTGTGGGATGTCTTCGAGCTTCGGCAGGTCAAGTATCGCCCCCACACGGTACGGATGATTCGCTTCTTTGTCCTCTTTAGAGAGGGGTCTGAGTGCGTTTTGAACCATGTTATTGTTTTTGAGTTATTAACTTCTCCAACATTTGAGAGAATTTATCCTGCTCTTGTTTATAATAGGATGCGTGCGACTGTTGCATCTCTTTCGTCATTTGGCGATTCGCCGACGCTTCTTTGGTGAGCTCCTCATCTTTCTTGCGTATGTGGGTTAAAAAAGAGTCGGTGATTTTCTGCACATGTTCTTCACTTTTGGTTGAGCGATTATAGGAAAGCCACGCAAGGTATGCCATCCCTGCTGTGCCGGGCGCGAGTGTGAAGATTTTTGTAAGTAAGTCCACTTCCATATCATTTGTGATGAAAATCCCAGCAATATGAACAGCTCTGGTCTTGCCGTTTCCCCCATGCGTGACAGCTCATGCCCGGTGCTTTACATGGGCACCCTTGGAAGAAATAGAGGATTTTGTTTATAAAGTTTCTCCTCCTCTTTGCTGGTTTGTTCTGGTTTTTCATGTTAAGTGCTGGTTTACGCGGTCTCTCTCACTGAATAATTAACTGCCCCCGACTAATAATGGTTTGCCCTTGATTGATGATGAGCCGGGCTCCGGCGAGGGGTGTAGCTACGGAAGTGGTGTAGGTTATATAGTTTGATTGTATAAAGTCAGACGCAGTCAAAGAACCATCACTTGGATTTGTTGGGGTGGTAAAGTTATTTGAACCGTCGTAGTTATTTGTGTATCCAGAAACACTATCATATTTCCAATCGACACCAGAATCACCAATAAGATCGTGGTAGTAAACATCCCCCCCCGTCAAAGTAGGAGAAATAGAAAATGATGATGTTTTCCACCCGGGCAAACTCGCCGCGCTAAGAGCAGAAGATGCACCAACTCCATTCGTAAGAATTGTACGAGCACTATCTGTCATAACTCCTTTGAAGTTTGCAGACACATTGAAGATTGGGCCATCAAAAAAGTAAACTGTTATACTTTGTACAGATATAGCATTAGAGGGAACACCGGCATCAACTTTTATACCTTCCATTTCGTTTGCCCCATCATTCCCACTTGATGCACCTATGCTAGTGTTTCCAAATGTTGGGTCTACTGTTATTGGATAAGTAGCGTTGTCAAGAAAAAACTGCGGAATAGTAACAGAAAGAATGTTATTTTGAATGTTAAGTTCCCCCCATGTTTCATCACCATTTGCATCAATCGCTTTCGGCCGGTAAATGTGTGCCACTTTACCCGTAGCATAGTTTGTTGAACCAATGCGGTGATTCGCCTTTGTTTTAGAATATACGGCATAGCTTCCCACTACATTGTCAGGACGTTTTGCTCCTTTTGATATTTCTTCTGAAGTAAGGGCTGGCTGATAAAAAAAGTCAAAGTCCTCTACTCCTTCGAGTTTGTACTCAAAAACATTCGTTTCCGGTTTCTTATCTACAGTGAAGTCAATATCAAACTCATTTTCCGTTCCCTCTTTCGGCTCAATGAAAGCGGTTGTATCTCCATTTTTATATTCCATTCTCTTTGAGAGAAATGGACGGGAGGCGGACTTTATAAAATCTCGGCGTACTGCTCCGAATGCTTTTGACGCCGGTACTTGTGGAATGATAGAAATCTTATATTCATCATTCCATCCGATAATATCCATTTGTGCTTTGTCTTTGTGTACTTCTACTCGTTCTTTCTGTGGGATGTCGGATATTAGTGCAAGATCAAAGTGCGTTCCCTTATCTTTATAAGGATTGACTTGATTATCCGCAACAGCAACCCCGCCCGTTCCGAGAGCAAGTGTCGCGCCTATTGTTGCGATTGCTTTTTTGGCGTTCATTTTCTCTTTAAGGTTAAAGCCAAATTCCACATAAGAAGTAGTCCGATAACGAGCCACTGCCACTCATCCTGTGCGCTTTCGGTGATTTTTCCGATACTCAAGTTCTCCACTTTCGTATTCAATTCCTGCACTGCTTTCGTAAGGTACGCCGTGAGTTTTGGGTAATCATACCCGCTTACCTGTCCATCTTTGCCGTAGGACACGAGCTTCGGGGTGGCTTTCAGTGCTTCTTCCGCGATAAATCCGGGCTGGTCTTTCGCTGTGCCGTATTCTGGTTTTAAGTCATAGAGGATAGGATGAAGCGCGAGAATGTTCATCAATCCGCCATCTATCTCGCGGATATTCTCTTTCCACCTGATACTGGAGAGCGAGCACGCCGTTGCACTCTGCTCCACTTCAAACGTCGTAGTGTTCCAACAGAGGTAGTCTCCTGTGTTTGAGTTTGTTGGCCCGGTGATTGCCATTGTTCCCACCACCGAGAGCGTGCGCCACGGAGAGGTTGTTGCGATACCGAAAGCGGTACTCCCACCTTGTAATCGCATGGCATCCATAGTGCTGGTCGCTTGTGTCGCCGCTGAAGAAGTAGCGAAGTACAGGTTGCCTCCCGCGTTCCTCATCTCCCAGATGTTTGAAGTAGGCGAAGCATCGGTGAATGCTAGTTGCGGTTCCGCCGAGTCGGAGATTACCAGTTCGCGATGAGGCGTAGTTGTGCCAAGCCCCCATTCTCCGGCAGTCGTTATTCGTCCCGCTTCTACTGCGCCATTATTTCCTACTTGGAAAATTGTCGCATCAGTCGTTCCAGAGCCCGATGTGGACTTAAGCGTCAGCGTACTCCCCGCACCAGTGCCTCCTATAAGAAGCGGGTCAGTGATATTTGTCGTAAATGTTGGGGTTGTATCAAAGACCAGTACACCCGAACCTGTCTCATCACTCAGTTGTCCGGAAATACCGGACGACAGAGTTGTCGCGGTGAATGCCGAGGTTCCGTTGCCAATGAGAAGCCCTGTGAGGGTGCCGGCACCGCTTCCACCGTTTGGTACTGTGAGCGCCGAGGCCAGAGAAAGTACACCAGCGCTATCGAATGAGGATGTTGCCGTGCTACCAAAACTTGCTTTCGTGAGAGCAGAAAATCTTGTCGTCGATGCATTCGAGACTGTGAGCCGTGTGAGTGTCGGATCGTAATCGAGAAGTCCGGTACTGCTTGCCTGGCGGAAAATTGAGCCGTCGCCGTAGAAGAGACCACCGAAGCGATTGGTGGTGGTGCCGGTACCACCGTTGGCACCGATGAGCGTACCGCTCAATGTGAGTGTGCCAGAAGTCGTAATCGGCCCGCCGGTAAATGAGAACCCAGTCGTGCCACCCGAGGCATCGACACTCGTAACATTTCCATTTCCCGCGCCAACACAAATTCCTCTGATTGAAAAACATCCTGCCGTGACATTAATTCCATTCGCCGCAGTAGAAGTCGCAGATCCAGTGAGGTTGAATGCAGCAAGATTCACTCCGCCAGAGAAAGTAGACGTGGCAGTAGTCGTGCTTACCGTAAGAATTCCCGGCAAAGTGACACTTCCCATGTCGGTAACGGAGAGTGCGGTGGTGGAAGCGCTGTTGGCGATTTCAAAAATCTTTGCACCCGTTGCGGCAGTACTTCCCCAAACGGAAAGTTTTGCATATGGCGATGATGTGCCGATGCCGACATTGCCCGTGCCGTTGAAGACCGCAATGTTGCCCGCACCATTTTGTGTAATCGTAAGAAAAGTAGAGGCACTCGTTGTCGAATTTGCGGCGTCGGAGCGGAGGAATGATGTGGTCGCAAGGCCACCGAAATGTTCTGCTTCAAATGCCGCTGGCACCGTGCCAAGTTTTTTGCGCGGAGACATTTCGTCATCCCACACCGGGTTTGTCGCCGAGCCGCCGACTTCGACACCGAGATACAATGTCTGATTAAAGTTTACACTGAGAGGTGTAGTGCTTCCGAGGAGCACAGAGAAAACTCCGTTGGTCACCGTCACGCGATCATTTGTTGCGGTTTTAATTTCTTCCCAAATATTTGTCGTCGTCGCGCCACCCGAAGAAGTGTAAAGGCGGAACTTCATGTGGTAGCTTCCGTCAGCCACGGCCACGCCGCTCGCATTGGTGAGTTTGCCCTGATAATTTATTTGCCTATTAAACGCCGCCTGCGAATACGCGCGTTCCGAAAAATGCAACCCGATCAAGACGGAGAGGAGAAGGCAGAGTATGAAAATTTTTACGGATTGCCACTTCATAAATTTATTGGGAAAGTTTCGGAGTCGCAGTACTTTCTGCGCCCGGCTTTACTGCATCGTCTTTCGCCACAGAAAAAACACTTCCTTCGGTTTTTTTGTCGACCACGGTGTAATTGTCTCCCACCGCCTGGCTCACAGCCGCAGTTTCTTTTTGTGTAGAACCAGACAATGTCTCCGAAGAGGCCGCTCCGAAGATGAGTCCGACAAAAAGTATCACGGTAGCAAAAGAAAACCACCCGAGGAATTTACCCGTAAACATACTCCCTTCTTCCCTCCTCGATGCTTCTCGTCTTCGCGCACGTACGTACTCTTCCACGGCCTCACGGGTCGTGTACCATCTCCCACCCTTCTTCACAGCAAAAAGGTACCCCTTTCGTATAAGGAGCCCCAGATAATTGGAGTCGTAGGGTGTGAGTCTGCTTGCTTCCTGGAGTGTTATGTAATTTTCATCCGGTGGAGACCTCATTTTTTCATAAATATTGTATTGATTTCATATTGAAAGAGTATTGAATGAAGGAAATTATCCTTGTATCTATTATACAAAATGACAGAGAGCATTTATAGCAAAAAGGTCGCTCTCCTGTGGATAACATTTCCAAATTCAAAACAAAAAACCGCCGAAATTTTGGCGGGGGTGACGGTTTTTTGAGTCTAAAAGTTTATACGTCGAGATTGGCGAGCTTGGCATTGGTCTGGATGAAGCTCTTGCGCGAGGAGACGTCGGTACCCATGAGCATGTCGAACACCTTGTCGGCATCGTGAGCATCGTCTGCAGATACCTGCTTCAAGACGCGGGTATCTGGGTCCATGGTGGTCTCCCAAAGCTCTTCAGCATTCATTTCACCGAGACCTTTGTAGCGCTGGAGGGAGATCTTCTGCTCGCGCTTCTTCTTTACCTCTTCTGTGCCCTCTGCTTCTTCTGACACTTCATTTCCTTCAGCATCGGTTATCTCCGCAAAGGCGGACATGTCTACGTCTGCACCAAGGAAACTGATTTTCTCTTCTTCGGTGTATACATAGTGAATTTCTTTCCCCTTTTTAATCTTGTAGAGTGGCGGGCGGGCGATATAGAGAAAACCTCCATCTATTACTGGCTTGTAGTACCGATAAAAGAGTGTGAGGAGAAGCGTACGGATGTGTGCGCCGTCTACGTCGGCATCTGTTGCGATGATAATTTTGTGGTAGCGAAGTTTGGAGAGGTCGAAGGTGTCGCCGATGGCCGCGCCGAGAGCCACGACGAGGTTTTTGATTTGCTCGGAGCCAAGCATGCGGTCGAGACGAGCGCGCTCGATGTTTAAAATCTTTCCGCGGAGAGGGAGGATAGCTTGCGTGCGGCGATCGCGACCCATCTTTGCTGTGCCACCTGCCGAGTCTCCCTCAACGATAAATATTTCCGCTTCTTCTGCGCTTTTCGTCTGGCAGTCGGCGAGCTTGCCTGGAAGTGTCATGCCTTCAAGTGCGCCTTTTCTGAGAATAGAATCCTTTGCCGCTTTTGCCGCTTTTCGCGCTCGGAGAGCGAGGACGACTTTTGATATAATAGCTTTCGCATCATCCGGGTGCTCTTCCAAGAACATGACAAAAGCCTCGCCAAAAATTTTCTCTACTGCCGTACGCGCCTCCACGCTTCCGAGTTTCGCTTTTGTCTGCCCTTCGAATTGAATCTCGGGAAGTTTTACCGAGACCACCGCGGTGAGCCCCTCGCGAACATCGTCTCCCGTAAATGCGTCTTCGCTTTCTTTCACGAGATTGTTCTTCTTCGAGTAGTCATTGAGTGCACGTGTGAGTGCGGCGCGAAAACCCGTGATGTGCGTGCCTCCTTCGGGAGTGAGTGTGTTGTTGGCGAAAGCAATCTCGCGACTCACGATGTCATCTACATACTGAAGCGACACTTCCACTTCGCAGTCTTCATATTGCTTGTCGACGTAGAAGACGTTGCTGTGCACTGGCTTTTGATATTCGTTGTAGAAACGCACGAGCGACTGGAGTCCACCTTCGAAATAAAATGAGAAAGACGGCACCGGGAGGGTGAGCTCGCGGAGATAAAACACTTCGTCCTCGCGGATCGGGCCTTCGTATTCGCGCGCGTCGATTATTGAAATACGAAGTCCTTTCACGAGATACGCCTGCTCGCGCATACGCCCGACGATCTGATTCCAACTAAATTTTATTTCTTTGAAAATTTCTGCATCAGCCTCAAACGAAACAATGGAGCCCTGCTGATCTGTCTTGCCTGTCTTTTTTACACTGGCTTTCGGCTTGCCCTGCTTGTATTCCTGCATGTACACGCCGCCATCTTTGTGCACCACCGCTTTCATCCAAATAGAGAGTGCGTTGACCACCGAAGCGCCCACGCCGTGCAGACCGCCGGAAACTTTGTATCCGCCCTGGCCGAATTTTCCTCCCGCGTGGAGGGTCGTCATGATGGTTTCGAGAGCAGAGACTTTTGTTTTCGGGTGTACGTCTACTGGAATACCGCGGCCGTTGTCTGCCACGCGCACGCGATTGCCCGGCAGGAGTACGACTTCGATATCGTCGGCAAAACCACCCATCGCTTCGTCGCGCGAGTTGTCGAAAATTTCCCAAATGAGGTGATGGAGCCCTTCGAGCCCCGTCCCACCGATGTACATTCCAGGGCGCTTTCGTACCGGCTCGAGCCCTTCGAGGACGGAGATGTCTTTTGCGGAGTATGAGTCCGTATTTTTTGAATCACTTTTTGCCATAAAATAAAAATCTCTTTAAATCGAGAAATAAAGATATTTTTATTATACCCTACCCACACCCCAAAAAGTACTTGACATAAAGAGTACAGACTGTTGTTTTACCCCCTAAAAAAGAAATGCAAGATTCTTTTGAAGAACCCCTCCGGCTCCGTGACGGTGACCGTAGACGATGCCGCCGGAGAAATTTCTTCTGTTTGTTTTGGAGCGGGTGGAGCGTTGTACACCTGCGCGATACTTTTTGGTGCGACTGCCACGGTGGAAGCAAGAAGTGAAACTTTGCTTTTCACTTCGTCTACTTTTTTTCCAGCATCGGCGAGACGAGCTGCGAGGATCGGGAGCGACGAAGTAGAAATAGCAGGAGTAAAGAGAGCGAGTGTTGAGTGGTCGGGAGCGAGAAGCTCTATCGGATCTTGATCATCGAGAGAAAATCCTAGGGTCTCGCGTGAAAGTTTCAGTGCGCCTTTTACTCCAAGTACTGTATCATCGGGAAAAATAAATTCATGTCGGTCCTTTCGGAGTATGAAGTTGCCCATGTTTACTTCATACGAAGCCTTGTTTGTTATTTCCAAAAAAGATTTTCCGCGCGCAGTACCGAGGCGCATATCAAACAACGGGTCGAAAACTTTTACTTGTACACGGCTTGAAGAAACAGCACCCGCAGACCGCGCACTGAAGACAGCGATATAGTCCCCCGGAAATGCGTACACGTGCCGCACGCTCTGCCCTTGCGCTTTTGTGCCATCACCGAAAGACCACGTGAAGTCCGTGCCACTTTGTTCCCCAGAAAATGTTCCCTCGAAAATTATCGGTGTCCCGAGAGCGACGAGGCGATCTTTCCCTGCAGAAATGCGCGCACTCCCGCTCGAAGTTTTTTCTCCAGAGCTTGAGGATGAGCTCGAGCTATTGCCCGCGCTACTGCTCTGTGTATTCGTGCCCGTATCTGCGACCACAGAATGGACGGAAGAATTTGCCGCCTTCGGAGTCGAGATGGCACTCACCCACGAGCCCGAGAATTTTTGCATCGTGTCTTTTGTCGTATTGTCTCCCGCGGGCCAACCAGTACTCGCATCCACACGGTCTACTACTGCACCGCTTTTGTCGGAGAGTACGAGCACTTCGCCCGTGTTTGAAAGAGAGCCGGTGTAAATAGCATCTGCGGTAATCCCCGCCACCGTGTCATCGCTCGTGCGCTCTAAAAGATAATATCCATTTGCAGGGAGAGAGCCGGTAAGAGAAGTGCTCACCCCGCCGTCTCCTGTAGCGAGCTTCCATCCGTCGAGGCTCACTGGGGCCGTGCCGTCATTCGCGAGCTCGATCCATTCATCATTTGCCGATGCGCTGGTACCCATCCATGCCACTTCACTGATAAATACTTCCGCGGAGGCCACAGATGGAACAACGAGAGTAAAAAAGATAGAGGTAACAAAAGAAACGGGGAAAAGTTTTTTCATAATGCGCGAATTATACACAAGTCCCCTTCTCTCACAATATTGCCAAATTTTTTACTCTCTGATGTTGTAATTCCCGCCTTGCTTTTGAATGCTTTTTGTTTGATAATAGAGAGTATTATGTTGAAAATATTTCGAAAAAAAGAAGCACTGTCTTCACTCATAGCCATCGGAGTTATCATTCTTATCCTCGCCGGATACTGGTTTTGGTCTAGCGGAGGCATAAAGACCGGTACACGTATTATTGTCGCCGCACCTGTCTCGGGCGCAGAGGTGTACGTAGACAGCGTGAGCGTAGGCACCAGCCACTTTTGGGACAAAACTGTCACCGCATCAGTAGCCCCTGGGCCACACAATGTCGTTATCGGAAAGACAGACTACTGGCCGTGGACAAAAGACATCAGCGTAGAGCAAGGCGAAGCCCGTACTCTCCATCCATTCTTCGTACCAAAAACCATTCAAAAAGAACCCATCGCATCAGACGACAAAGAAGTGGTCAAACTTTTCGAGACGAGCACTATCCGCGACGCCTCTGTCCCCCTCCTTCCAAAAGCCAACATTCCAGGAATACGTAGTGCGGATCTCTACCCGGGGCGAGACGATGTCTTGATTGTCGCGGCGCAAAACCTCGTCTTCGCTATTGATGTCGATGGTGGCACACCCGTCAACTACGAACCAATCTACGGCGGGCAAAACCCTTACTCGGTGGTCACAAAGAATGGAACAGTCTACATAAAAGATGGCGAGCAAGTCTATCGGCTCAACATCTTTTAACTATGAAGATAGCTCGCGTAGTCCCCATAGAGCGCGGCACGACGCGTGAGACGCTTTCGTATTTTACCGCGCAAAATATCTCGCCGTACTCTTTGGTAAAAATCCCCATTCGGGGGAAAGCGGTCTTTGGCATCGCTATCGAGATGCAAGATGTCGCACTCGCGAAATCCGAAATCAAAACATCTTCCTATCCCCTAAAAAAAATTTCACGCGTGGGAAAAAACTTTCTCCTTCCGGAATTTCTCGAAGCAGCGAGCCTGACAGCCGAACATTTTGCCGTCACGACCGGGAGTGTGCTCTCCACTCTCCTCCACACAAAAGTCCTCGACGAATACGCGAAAGAAAAGGGCGCATTTACAGACACACAAGAAACACCCAACGAAAAAAAACTTTCAGAGAAGATACAAGATGAAGAGCATGGCGCTATAGGCAAACCCAAAGCACAAAACAAATTCGTACTCCAAGAGGAAGACCCCGATCGCTACTCCACCTACCGAAGTATGATTCGCGAACAATTTGCCGAGCATGCTTCTGTCTTTCTCGTTGTCCCCCGCGTAGAAACTGCGGAGAAAATTTATCGCGACCTGGCACGAGGGATTGAGGAGTACACATTCCTCTTTCACAGCCGCATGCCATGGACCAAGCTCCGGGCCGAGTGGGAGCGCGCCAAATCTCTCCCCCACCCCATACTTCTCATCGGCACACCTTCTTCCCTTTCCCTCCCCAGGCAAGACATCGGGCTCTTTATTCTCGAAGAAGAACACTCATCTTCGTATCACACTCTCGCCCGGCCTTTTTTTGATGTGAGATATTTTGTGGAGCAATTCGCGGAAAAATTGCGAGCCAAATTTATCGCCGGAAGTTCTTTTCTTCGCATTGAAACTCTCTGGCGATACGAGGAGCGTGAGCTCCTTGCCCGCGAGCCACTTCGCTTTCGACTCCTGGGAAACGCCGAGCGGAAGATTATTGATGTGAAGAAAGGTACCGCAGAAGCCACGCAAGAAAAAAGGGACCAAGCTCCGTTCCGCATCATCTCTCCCGCACTCGAAGAAGCCATCCGTGAACGACAAGAATCTCCCGGGCAAGGCAATGTCTTTCTCTACGGGGTGCGGCGAGGGTTGGCGCCCGAGACTATCTGCCGAGATTGCGGCAACATCGTCCTCTGCGAGCGATGCAGCTCCCCGGCCGTACTCCACCGAGGAAGCCACGACTCGGAGAATATTTTCCTCTGCCACAAATGCGGGGCGAAAAGGAGCGCGATGGAGCGATGCCGCACCTGCGAAAGCTGGCGCCTAGAGAGCGTGGGTATCGGGATTGAATCTTGCGCGAAAGAAGTCGAGAAGCTTTTCCCACACGCAAATATCTTCGAGCTTCACTCGGACACCGTGAAAGATGAAGGCGAGGCGCGAGCCATTGCAGAAGATTTTTCAAACTCACGCGGAGGTATCCTCGTCGGTACAGAAAAAGCACTGCCGTATCTCCCCGAAGTGGCGCTGAGCGGCATCGTCTCTCTCGACCCACTTTTTCTTATCCCGGATTTCCGAATGCGCGAGCGAGCCCTCCGAAGTATTTTTGAAATATATTCCAAAACGACCAAGTCTCTTCTCATCCAAACTCGCCGACCCGAAGAAGAAATATTTTCTGCGGCCGTGCGGGGAGACATCATGGAATTTTATCGAAGCGAAATCCGTGAACGAAAAAGATTTTCCTATCCGCCCTTCTCCACTCTTGTCAAAATATCTTGGAGCGGAAGAGAAGACGATATCCGGGCAAAAGGCGAACACCTCCGCACGCTTTTTGCCGAATGGGAGCCGCGCATTTTCCCCGCGTTTACCCAGAAGATAAAAAATCGGTTTCGTATTATTGCTCTCATTAAAATCCCACATGAAAAGATGCGGTCGCACGGGGCTCTGAAGCGAGCGATATTCTCACTCACTCCCGACTTCCAAGTAGAGGTCGAGCCAAAAGATCTCCTCTGATTCATTTGACTCTGCTACCGCACATAACCTACAATATCTTTACACGTACTCGATAATTCACACAAAAAAATATGAACGAAGAAACGAAAAAAGAAATCGACTCAGCGGAAAACACCACTCCCACACAAGCAACAGACGACGCAAAAACAGATGGAAATACACCGGCACTCACGGTGCCCCTCGCTATCGTCCTCGCGGGAGTGATTATCGCTGGAGCAATCCTCTTTAACGGATCTCGCGCCAACAACACTGACGGACAAGGAAATGTTGCCGGAGCCGCGTTGGCCACCGGGCTGAAAAAAAGTACCATCGCCGAAGAAGTTGGGCTCGACAAAAAAGCATTTGCTTCTTGCCTCGAGAGCGGGCGATATGCCAGCAGAATAGAGAGCGATTACCAGAGCGGGCTTTCAGCCGGAGTACAGGGCACACCGCTCACCATCGTCCTCAACACAAAGACAGGAAAGACCTACACCATCGACGGAGCACAGCCTATTGAGGTCGTGCAGATGACTCTTGCAAACGCCCTTGCCGGAAAGAGCGATGGCGCGACGAAAATTACCGTAAGTCCGATCTCTTCCGCCGATCACATCTTTGGAAACCCGAGTGCAGAAGTGCTTCTTATTGAATACTCAGACCCAGAGTGCCCATTCTGCAAACGCTTCCAAGAAACACTCAAGACAGTGATGACTCAGTATGGAGACAATGGAAATGTAGCCTGGGTGTATCGCCACTTCCCGCTCGATAGCATCCATCCAAAATCACGAAAAGAAGCTGAAGCATTCGAATGCGCCGGCGAGCTCGGAGGCAGTACAAAATTCTGGGAATACGCTGACAAACTTTTCGAAATCACGCCGTCCAACAACCAACTCGACCCAAGTCTCTTGTAGAGT
>OFRG01000550.1_pt1 | contig 13742 bp, 14 predicted proteins | sample 1543071 | NCBI WGS metagenome assembly OFRG01 (sample SAMN07774222, study PRJEB24372) | wastewater metagenome | isolation source: WWTP Verbania (Effluent) | place: Italy: Verbania | collected 2015-12
CCGCACCACCATCTCCACCGTCTTTTCCACTTCCTGTATCCATTGAACCACCACCTCCACCTCCACCACCAGACGCACCATTTAGATTAAATGGATAGAAATATGTTGCATTTTTTACTCCGCCAGAACCTAAAGTACCACCAAAAGAACCACCTTTAGTACCAAATCCACCACCATTAGGAGCTGTTAAATCAAGAAATAATTGTGTTCCGTTTGCTCCTGCTACACCATTATTAAGAACGGTTATCTGGCCAGTTCCTTTTACTCCACCCACCAAACCCTTACCTACTGTTGTTATAGTTCCTGCATTTGAAAAATTACCTTTTACTAGAATTACAGGTACTTTTGTTCCAGATGTTCCCCCTGTAAATGTTAATACTCCACCATTATCAATAGTTAAATTATTGTAATTGTATACTGTTTTTGAAGATAGGTCTAAGGTCGTTGTTCCACTTGTAACATGTAAATCTCCATCTGCTCCTGTTCCTCCAAAAATATAAGATATTCTTGGGTCTGAATCTGTAACAAACTTATTTGTTGCACTAGGTGTCCCAGAAGTACCAGCGATAGCATCCTTTTCATCTTGTGAAGGAACTCTAGGGTCATTATCTCCTACAAAAATTGGTGTAGCAGCTGAAACAGGTGCTACAGATACTCTTCCGATTCCTTTTATCGCAGTAGTAGCGTCAGGTGAGCCAGAAATAGCAATATCATCAACATACTTCTTTGTTGCGAGATGTTTGTCATCACTTAGTGTTGGGTTGGCGTCATATTTTAATGGGTCTGCGCCATTTAAGTCAGTTGTACCGTTAATGAGGTTGTTAATCTGTAGAATGTGAGCAAAATCTGTGATAGAAACAGACGCTCCGATGCGGTGAACACGCAAAACTCCAGCTGTTTCTACTCCTTGTCGTGATACTGTTTTGATGTTTGTGAGAGCTGTACCGGTGAGTGTACAAGAAATATGTTCTTTGCTTGAGTTTGAACCATCGAGTGTAAGAAAATATCTTCCGGTCGGTAGCGCAACACCGTCATCATCGGTTGCACTTGAGAGAGTGGCTGTTGTCCCCCCAACACTTAGTGCTGAAGCGAGTGTTGTTGTGAAATCTGCTACGATTATTCCTGTTAATGTTGCCATATGATTATATTATAAGTTAATAAATTGGATTATCCAAATTTGTTTGTGTACCAGATAACGATACATTTTGCTTCTGTCTGAAACGTGAAGGTATCTTGCCCTCATAGACTTCAATATCTAAATCAAGCTGACTGTTGATGTCTACATACCCAACACTAAGTGCCTTGAAAGACACTTGTCGCTTTCGAAACTTAGGCACTTTCTTTAATTTTATTTCAACAAAGTAGTTGTAGACAGCACCAACATCGTCTCCCCCTATCTGTGCCTCTCCTATCATGTTTGAACCAATAGATTGAGGACTACTGTAGTCAACATATGAACCAGAACCAAGCACAGTCCCAACAAGCTGTTCTCCTGCTCCATCATAATTAACATACACTTCGTATGACTGGTCAGCACTTATCTGCCCCATCAAGCGAATCTTGCGATACTTCTTGAGGTTTTCGCTCTCCCATGTCTCTCCTTTACCTGTCCACTTGTTATCAATTGCTCCACCATCATCATCAAAGCCGTTGTATAACTTATACACTGACTCCGTGATAGAAGACCCCATAAAAAGGTTCCCATCATCTTTTGCGAAAGTTCTAGCAGCGTATTTTGTAACATCAACTGTCTTGCCTTCTACATCACAGAGTAAAATGATGTCATTTGTTGTGGCACCGAGTGTTCTACAAGCCACAAGAACATACCTGTCATAAGTATCAACCGTACAATCTGTAAAATCATAGTTTGAAAAATTGAAATGAGTAAAGAGAACCTTTGGTGTCACTTGTCCTCCTATTGGATTTTTCTCAAGCAACATCATCTCTGGTCGCTCGTAGTTAGCTGTATTCATAAATACGATACCATACTGCATCGAAACAGATGCTCGGTAGCATGGTACGCCAAGTTCTCGTCGATACACTTCATTGTTAAAGATAAGGTCGCCACTGTCGATGCTCAATTGGTAGATTGATTCATTCTTAACAGAGTAGTAGAGACCATCTTGCCCTATGAGAACATTCAAAATAGCGTCGCCTCCTGCATCCTGTGGCATGTAGAAACCTTCTCCAGCTAAGCGAGTTGATGAGTATGTAAAATCGGTGAGACCATTACTGTTTGAGTTCTCCCATTGGTAGGTAGCTGTTCCAACACCTGAGTTTGACATCGTGTACGCTCCTGTCATGTAGTTGATGGTGCCTGTGCCTCCAAGAGAGCCTGTCATAATACCAAGACCTCCGTCACTGTACACCTCTCCTGTTCCTGATAAGGTTATAACGACACCAAAACAGTTGCGAAGAGCGCTTCCTGCCTTAAAAGCAAGCGTTCCGGTGAGCGATGTTGTTGCCTCCCCTGTCACTGTTGTGTAGTACCCAGCAAGCGTGTTCTGTCTATCTTGTCGTGAGCCATACAAGTTTGTCTTGTTGTTGACGTTGTTCCATAACAACATCCTTCCTTTATCGATGATTGACAAGCCTTTGTGATTGACTGTCATGTTGTTGAAGCTCCCAGGGTTAGCATTATTCATCTTAAAGATGCCATCAACCCCAGTTGCGAAGGTAAAAGTACCAGCGAGCGATGAATAGTTTGAAAACGAGTAGTCAGCGCTAGATGTTAGGCCTGTCACTGTCGTGGTCCACGTTGAGCCGTTAAGATATTCGATAACCGTTCCTCTTTTTCTCCAATGTACCTTCGTGCCATCTGTTTTGTAGCCAAAAATCTCACCGGTAATCTTACCAGCAACACCTTGCGCGCCTTCTAAAATCTTCCCACCGACAAGTTTGATTCTTCCGTAGTTTGTAAACCAGTTATAAGACGAACTTGCAGCATCTTTTGGGATGATTTCATCGTCAAGAATATTATGAATCCCATGAGTGTATGCTTGTATCGCTTTTTCAGCCATATTAGTTGTTGATGAGCATGCTATTCCAATAAGTTATATCATCAAGCATCGATTGGTATTTTGCTTGATTTTCTTGTGCGTATGATGTCGCTTTTGGTGAAAGTTGGATGATTGAATCCTCCACAGCCATGCCAAAATGGTAGATATCGTCGAATCTTGCAGGTGTGAGAGGCGCCGCACCAGCTACAAGAGCTGGTGGTACCATAATATAGTCAAACTGGTAGGTAAAAGCCTCCGGTGTCTGTGGGAATCGTATCTTTCCATTGACAACATCGTAGTATGCAACGCCTGTGTGGTTTCTGTACTGCTGTCTGTCTGACCAATTAACTATCTGGTATGGTGAATAGTTAGCTCCAACGAAAATAACTCTTGGTGTTGCGTTATTTTGAGGTGAAACAGTGTTGTTTGTGTACTGATTGTTCTCGATAAAGTATGCAAAGTCTGCCGGTGCGGTGATGTAGTAGCCTTCACTGTCAGATGACATAGTCCCTGATGCCGATTTCTTCAAAAACTCCCATGGCCTGTAGTTGCAAATCTTGTTGTACACACGATTGAGAACTCTAAACTCTTCTGATGTTGACAATTCAGTAACATCGGAGACCTGTAATTCAAAGTTTGTGATGATATCATCTGTTCGTGCCATAAATATATTTTAGCATTATTAGTTTGCTATCCCAACCCCCATAAAGGAGCTGAGTAGTAGACTAAAGTTGTAGGTGCTTAGATATTTTTTTTATTTGATTTATAAAATCGTCTTTACTCCATTTCCATTTTAGCTTGTTGCACATTTCGCAACAGGACTTAGAATTTTGTGTCGTATACCCAATTAAATTATCAACTCTATCTATACCCCTACTTTCTTCTTTTCCACAATAGTTGCACGACCCATGAAATATACTAGTAAATTCTTCAACAGTTAAAGTAAATTCATAATTACGTTTTTTAGCAGAATTAACATAATGTTTAAACTTATAAGAATCTTGTTGTTGTCTATTATATTCTTTTTCTTTATTTCTTTTCCTATATTCTTTTTGCCACTGTTTTTTGTATTCAGCAGTTTTTAAGATTATAGGATTGTTTAAAAGTTTTTGAGCAAGATATTCAGCACTTCTAATTCTTCTAAGTTCTTTCTGTTTATTTTTACGTTCTTCTTTAAATTCTTTAACTTTATCTGGGTTTTGTAAACACCATTCTTTTGAGTAAGAAATACCTTTGAATCTAATGGTTCCAGACTCAACTGTTGGTTTTTCTTTATTTCTTTTAATAAGATTTAAAGTTTCTCCATTTTTTCTACACTCTTTAGAACAATACTTACTTAATCCCCATTCTCTTAATGAACAATTTACTTTTTTAGTGAATGCATTATGACAGTTATTACATTGTTTTTGCATTCACTAAGTATACTATGCAACGGATATTTAAGCAACTAAAATCTTCACGTTAAGGAATTTCTTCGCGCCATCGCTGAATGTCTTGATACCAGCAAGGTATGAAGAGAAGACGTTTGTACCACGACGGTCTGCCGTAACACGCATATCAACTGGCTTCATGTCTTGGATAACGAGGTCAATAGCACCCTTCTTACCGAAGTAGCAAAGGAGAGTTGTTGAAGTGACAGCAAAGTTTGTCTGTGTCTCTGTAACAATGATTCTTCCTGTACCGGTTCCGTTAAGAGTAAGTACGGTTGCTGATGTTGCAACAGCGGTGATACCTGAGAGTGCAGCTTGGTCAGCAGCTGATAGAGCAACACCTTGTGCGGTTGTTGTTCCAGGAGCGTTGATAAGCGCAGCGAGGTTCGTGATTGTTGCAGCAGCGTTAGCACCCATAAGTACGTTACCAGCTGTAGAACCAATTGAAGCAACTGTTGTGAGAACTACACCGTTGATTGTGATAGTTTGTGTGTCAACAGCAACTCCGGATGAAGTAATAACAACATCACAAGGGAGGTTTTCTGATGTATAGAGCTGAGCGTTAGAAACGTCACCTGTATAACCATTCTTGAAAACAGCTCCAGCCATATCGATATTCTTACCAAGGAGGTACTGTGTAATATCTGATGCAGCGTATGAGTCAACCACGAGAACCATGTTTGTCATGATGTCTTGGTTGTTTCGGTTTCGGAGTTTAGCTCCAAGACGAGAAACCATCTGAGGTACTGTTGTACTCGAAAGTGTAATAGCTGTACCACTTGAAGCGCCTGTTGTAAGGTCACCGTTGTCAAATGAGTAGAGAGCGTTACGAATTTCAGCGAAACAACGACCATCGAGGTCAAGAGCAACTTTGTGTCCAACCTGCTTTCCAATAACTGTTCCTGGGTTAAGAGGACCAGCTTGTGTAGCTTCACCATCTGAGATATGGAAGACTGCTTCCTTCTCAAGGTTGATAGTAAGAAGCTCGGAACTGTCAGTGATGGCGTCAATTGTTGAAGCTGAACCACGAGAAACTGTACGAACGAGAACTCCACTCATGTCATAAGCAGCACGTTCGACAGAAGCTCCGTATCGGAGAACTGGCTCGAAGCGAGTGTTCATGATTTCTTTTGCTACCAAAGTCCTCTGGAAGACTTCCTGGTATGCATTGTCAAACTGCTTTGCATAATCTGTTAATGCCATAGATTTGGGGTTAAATTAAACGAATAACCCCCCACTTAGATGGCTTTTAGAATCCTGAGCGTAGCATTTTATCGTTGAAGTCTGCTTTGAGTTTTGGGTTTGCCATAACTTCATTAAAGTAAGCAGTATCACGATTAGCTCTGTCAAAATCTAAAGGTGCCGGGTCCTTCCCCCCTCCTGGTGTTGTTGGTGTCATGGTGCGCTTACCAGAAACAGCGTTACCATACGTCTCCTCTATAAGTTGAGTGAACGTCTTATTACCATTGTGAGGCAGTAATGAGAGAGATTTGATGACTGCTGGATTTACTACGCCAGCAAACTCAGGCATGGCACTGATTGCTTGATTGAAGTGAACTTCAAACACTGAATCAATCTTGGCCTGTCTTTCTTTTTCCTCCATTGGCTTAAACTTTGAGTCGAGTTTTGTTTCAAACTCTTTCTCTGTTTTAGAGCGAATCGATTTCTCGAGCTTATCTAGAAAGGTCGGGTCGATGTCGAACTCCTTGGCGATTGAAGCAATATCTTCTGCCACATCACTATGGGATGCGGTGTTGTTTTTGATACTTGCTTCTAGTTCTTTAAGTCTTTTTTCAGCATCCTTACGAGCCATCTTCTCTTTGAGAAAAATGTTTTCTGGCACTGTGTTTACAGGTCTTTCGACCTCCTTATGTTCCATTACATCACCAATTGTTTGTACTGTTGGCTCAGTTGTTGCTGGTACCTCTGCAACTGGAGTAGTTGTTATGTCTTGTTCAGGCATGAAAATAACGTGTTTTACGATTACGCGGTCGGAAGATTATTGCCGCTCTTCAAGCGTGACTTTATTATACGAAGAATCTTTTAATATGTAAAGATGGTGTGCCTTATATTGCTTAGTGTTACGAGTAGGGGGTTTCGTAACTCACTAAGCAATATAAGAAACACTATTTTTGTAGTGTTTCTGCGAGAAGTCCTTTTAAGAAGTCCTCATTACTTTCAGCACGGTTGATAACACGAACAACATCGAGCTTTGCTTTAACATCACAGATAGACGTAACGAGTTCCATGTGCGTCATCGTATATCTGCCAGCGAGCAACGCTTCGATGTTTGAGATGATGTCTTCCATCATCACCGCGACCAACTGCTTCCCCCCAGGGGAGTTGGCCACGGTCACGAGGTCCGTCACCTTTTTAAGGTCTTCGACAATCTCTTCTTCTTTAGAGTTTGACATCGAGTTCTGGTATCTGCTTAATGATTTCCTTCATGTCCTCTTTCTCTTGCTTGATAGCCTTCTTCAACCCCTTTATTTCTTTGCTGTACGTGTTCGCGTGCGCTTTGGCTTCGAAGTACATATGGAGCGTGAAGAGTTCTTCGTCAGTAAACTTGAGAACAAACTTGTGATGCTTTTCAATATTGTCCATGACACTTTTTTTAATGTCATAATTGGATGATAACTCTTTAAGAGCTTTTTCGCCTTTTGCAATTGTTGCGTGTATGTCGTTGAGTGTAAAGTTAGATTCGTACCCCTTCGCTGTAATAATTGCCTCCTCAGCTTTTACCCCCTTCTTCAAAACTGTTGTATATGTAATCATAATTTTTTAGATATAGCTTATTGCTATACCGCCCCCATTGGGCTAGGTTGTACAGGTACAGGTGCTTCAACTGGTGGGAGTGGTTGTGAGGCTTGTTCCATTTGTTGCTTGAAGAGCATTTCGTTAGCTTGTCGCATCATATTTCGAGCGATAACTTCTTTGAGTGAGTCAGCGTAGACTGCTAGTCGTCTAAAGTCTTCTATCTTGAGTGACTCTTGGTTGTTGGTCATGTAGTCGACGATTCTCTGCATGTATGCAGTCGTTGCTGCTTGGTTAGGGAGAATGTTCTCACCATCGAGGATGCGTTCGATGTCTCGTTCTGCTTTCGACATGAGTGACTCAGTGCCAAAGTCTGACATATCTTGTAGCTGTCTAATTGCTTCAGCATCAAAGCCAGCAATCGCCGCACCAAGTTCGTATGCCTTGTTTGGATTCTGTACCGGTGGTTGAACAATAGCTTGTGCTTGTAGGAAGGCAATCTTCGATGCTTTCTCTTCAGCTGATAGCGCGAGTTCTGCGTTAGACGCTTCAACCATGATGCCGAACTTGTCATCCTTACGGAAGATGTCTCGTCGTGACACCATCGTCACATTGATTCCATCAGGACCAAGAATGTCGATGGCTTGCTTCTTAACAAGATGCTCGTCAATACCGTTTAGGTAGAGAAGCGCGAAGCGTTTATACCCAAACGAGTACGACTTGTTGAGGAGACCGAACCGGTCAGCTACCGCTGCTTCATTCCCTTGGTAGATTGCCACCTTCGATGATGACTTGTTCTCAGAAACACCTTGAGCTGCTGCTGTGACACCGGAGGCCTTCTCTTGGATGCTTTCGAGTGTGGTGAACACTTGAATAGGTGTATTGATAGAAGGCACTTCAACTCTCTGGAATGCTTTGTTAATGTCGAACGCTCCCTTGACCTTAATAACACCATCACGACGATACTTCAGCTCAGCAAGATTCTCTATCGCTGTGACATTCACAACCGTCTGTGGCTTCGTTATCTGTTCACCATTGTCGAGCATCTGGTTGATTGAGACTGCTTGCGCCATGAATATTTCACGAACATAGTCACAATAGGAAGGTGTCCAGAACTCTGTGAGGTCGATGAAGGATGCCCATGACCAGTACCACCACAAGTCTGACTTGAACTTATCTTTAAGCTCAACAACTTCGATTGCGTTGGCTCCGTCTTCACATAGAAGAAGGAAGTATCGCTTGCCTCCGTATGTTGTACCCCATCTCCAGAACTTGAACTTGTCTTTGTCTTGCATCTCCTTCTCGGTGCTTGCGATGCCAGTTGCTGTGATTCTATTTAGCTTGTTTGTCTTCTCTTGGTTTGACTCAGTGTTGTTACCGGAGCCGTCGAGCAGTCTTTGTGATTCAGTTTTAAGAAAGGTCCCACTCTTCACACCATCCTTGATGTCATCTCGTGAAAGAACAACGCCGTAATCGCCAAGGTATCGAGCCTTCTCTATATCAAGACCGCCAGCGGATGGGTCAATAAGAAAGTCGTAGACATCGATATTGTCGAGATGAGGTACGTAACCGTTTTCTGATTCTGCGTAGTATGAATAAATTGCTCTTCCATAGATGACACCTTGTTTCTTGCCAGCGATGTCTTTGATGTCCCAATTGTCTCTGTCAGCGTCGGAGGTTCGAAGAGCGTTGAGTTTGTTGACACGGTCAACCTGTGATTCTTTTCGTTTCGTAAACTTGAAGACGAGAGGATTGTCTACCTTCGAAAGAATTGTGTGAACAAAGGATGCCATCTGACCAAGGTCGACGTTCGCTCTTGATTCAATACTCTTCGCTTTGCGTCCATAGTATAGGTCTTCATTCAACTTCCAGTTACCGGTCTTCGATTGCTTGTAGTTACGAGCAAATGCTACTTCATTTAACGCCTGACTAATAATTTTTGCACGAGTTTCAAATGGGATTGTTGCCATAATTTGATTATATGATATTTATTTCATTTTACAAACCTATACTTGCATACAATGCCTCTGATTCTGTCGACTTATATCCATTTCTCTCTTCGTATGGCTTGTACGCTATCTGTTCAGCGTATGCAAGTGAGTCGAGAACGTCATCATTAAGACCACGAGGGAACACTCGCATCTCATTAAAGAGTGCGTCATTGTCTCCTACGAAGAAAATACCCTTGTTGGCCATCCTTGGTATCAATCCTCTGATGCGTTGCTCTTTGTTCTGTCCATTGTGCTTGAGTGGAGTCACCACGAACCACTTACTTCTGCGTGCCATCTCCTCTTCTAGGAATGGTTGTACCGCTAGTGTGAAGGTTGTCTCTTCTATGCCTATCAGCTCCGGTGCATACTTCTCCACAAGGTAGAACATGTGATTGATTAGCTCAGCACTGTTCATCTTCAACTGTTGCGTTGTAACATACCACTTGTTGTCTTTGGTCACCTTGATGATAGAGACACCGGTGTAGTCAGCGTGGTCCTTCTTGGATGCCGCTGGGTCTATCGTGATGAAAGTATTCACTTGCATATGTTCGAGAACACTTTCGTTTGTCTTCTGCATCCACTCTCTCTTAAACTCAGCAAGCGCTTCATCGACCGGTTGGTTCATCATCTCATAGGAGAACACATACGGTCCAAGCTGTCGCTTCTTATCTTCAATTGATACTTTCCCTGTCGCAAGCGCTTCCTCATCACTGAGGGCATATTTAGCCTCCCAAGAGGGCTTCCCATCGACGAGGACCGGCACGTTGAGTATTTTAATACGATGGTCAGTCTTAGCTCGGTCAATAAGAAACTGCACGTTAGCAAACTCTGAGATGTAGTTACCAAGATACAAGATGCTCGCTTCCGGACTCATACCAGCAAGTGCTTCTGAGATATGTTCCCTGATTTGTTTTGTGTAAGCTATCGAGTCCTTCGTCTTGTTTGTTTCAAAGTCATCCAACAGGAGAAAGTCCGGTCGTTGATTCAAGTGTATACGACCTCGCATCGACTCTTGCGTTGAGTGTGCCTCAACACGAATACCGTTCTCAGTCATGAAGTTACTTATCTTCGTTTGCTTGATGTCATCCTGTGACTTCTTACGAGAGAAGAGAAGACCATAATCTTTTATGAGTCGCTTGTTGTTGCTTAACTCAAACGCAACGTCAAACAAAATACGTTCAGCGTTTTCTTTATCAGCCGAGTCGACGTTGATATACAATTTTTTCTTAAAAGCGATAAGCCATATGATGTACAACTTTGAGAAAGTTGTCTTCGCACTTTCACGAAACATAATGAAGGCCAACTCTCGTATTGTTTTTCCTTCTTGTAGCTCTTCGAGAGCATCAATCATCTCAAAGCGATACGGTGCTAAGGCATACTTAAAATAATCTCTGAAATAATACACAGCAAAAAGACCGAATGATTCTTCAGCTAATATTTTACGTTGCTTATCGGTACCGGTAAGCATCATGTCGATTGCTTCTTTGCTTATCATTTCCCTAGTAGTGCTTTAATTTGATTTCTCTCTTCTTCTGTCACAACTTCCGGTATCAAGTCTTTACCATTAGCGCCAGTCATCTCTTGTCTTTCAGACCACTTAGACTTCTGTAGTCCTTTGAAAGTAAACTTAGTCATATCAGCGCGTATGCTTTGTAATTTTTCATCATCAGTACCAAGAAATTCTTTGAGATTAACCATCGCTTGCTGTAATAAAGCGGTGTCGCTGAGATTTTCTGAGAGCCATGTAGTACCCTGACCAGTTATGTTTTGAGCATACTCATCAGTATATCCTGCTTTTATAGCAGACTGATACGCATTACTCCATGTTTCACTTTTAGGGTCTAAATAGTTGGCAAGAAACATATCCTGACGAGGGTCAGGCTTATACTGATTGTAACCTTCAGGATTTGTTATTCCGTTGCTCATTTTTTCTTACGTGCCTCTTGCAAAGTTTTAATAAGTGTGTTCTTATCTTCAGCGCTCATGTTGCGATGTCGTGCCAAAGCAGCAAGTCTACCTTGCTCTGACCTCTCCTCCGGTGTCTTCGACATCCAGTACATCGCTTTTGCTTCTGACTTACTCATCTTCATACCAAAACTATAACATATTTTGTTTTGTAAGTACAGAAAAACCCTCTCATCGTGCTTACAACCATCAGCGGAGACGTTTGTGGACCACCCCCCCCTCTGTGGACCACCCCTATTTCTGAAAAACCCTTATGGCATATAGAAATGGATTTTGTGGACCACCTAAACCCACCCCTCCCAAGAGGCCCCCACAGGAATATATATATATCATACTCTTTTAGAGAGAAGAGGTGGTCCAGGGTGGTCCATGGAATTTGAGCCTTATCTCGTAACGGTTTTTTCGTGGACCACCCCTCAAAAAAGAGGTGGTCCATGGGGTGGTCCATTTGCCTAGGGGTGGTCCACAACTCAGCTTACTGGTGGCTTGTGGATAACTTGTATGCACGATTATGTAAGTATGATACACTCATCTTGTTCCCAATTATAAACCTAGTCGTATCTTGTATGTTGCTTATCGCACGACTGGTAAGCAACATACAGGAGTTAAAAACAATGCAAGAAATTATAGATTATGATTCAGACAGCGTTCCATTCATAACAGCGTTCTCAAAGTCAACCGGAGAAGTTGTTGTTAGATGTCAGGAGAATGTACTTGTAGCCTTAAGAAATGACCCACAGCTACGAGGGAAGTTCAGATACAATATGTGGCTTGAAAGAAAAGAGACAATGCTTGAGTGGCATACGTGGAGACAGGTGCGAGATAATGACTACAACCTCATTAAAAGCATCCTTGCCAACACCTATCAGCACCAAGCGCTCATTTCTGCCTCTACAGAGTTCGTAATATCAGCAGTTACTCAATACTGTGAAGAGAACTCATTTGACCCTGCTAAGGACTATTTCAGCTCTTTGGTGTGGGATGGCGTACCGCGCATAGATACATGGTTGGTATCTACCTATCACACTGATGACACCTCAGAGTATCGTGCCTTTGGTTCTCAGTGGCTGAAAGCCATGGTTAAGCGTGTCATGGTGCCTGGGTGTAAGTTTGACCATGTACTGGTGCTAGAGGGCGCTCAGGGTGTTGGTAAATCCACATCACTGAAAGTCTTGGGTAACATACAGGAAGAGGACTGGCACCTAGAGATGACCACCAACCCAAACGATAAAGACTTCTTCATGCTCATGAGAGGTAAAATGATAGTGGAGTTCTCAGAAGGTGAGATTCAAGAGCGCTCATCGATGAAACTTTTGAAGAGCATCATCACGCAACAAACTGACGTGTATCGCAACCCATACGGAAGAGAGACAGAGGAGCATCCGAGGCGCTGTGTGTTCGCCATGACAACCAATGACAGCAAGTACCTCAAAGATGAAACCGGCAACCGTCGCTGGCTACCAATCGAATGCAACGGTAATGTGGACATAGAGTGGCTGAAAGAAAACAAGGAGCAACTCTACGCGGAGGCCTATCACCGCGCCATCACGCTCAAAGAATCACTCTACGAAGGACTCTACACTGACGAGGTGCGAGAGCTACAAGAATCACGACGCATCGAACGCGTTGAAGAAGAACTCATCGTGGACTGGTACATCGGTACCTCATACCGTGATAAAGAGAATGGCTTCACGCTTCGTGAGATATACGACCTTGCTATTGGTAAGGGGAGAGAAGGCATGGTGTTCAATCAACTTCACAATCAGGTACTGCCACCTATAATCACCAACGTGTTGAAACTAAAAATGGTAAGAAGACTCGAAGACAACGGACAGCGTTTAAGAAAATATTATCCAACAGAAGCAACTTATAAAATATTCCCAAAGGAACCGGAACAATTATTCTAATATGATGTACTACAACAAACCAACAGATGACTTCACACTCATCATCGACACCAAGCTCGGGTTCATCGCTGAGATAATCACACACGACGAACTCGACCGGTTGCAATTTCTCAAAGAGAAAGAAGCGCACCGCTCATGGTATGACCTTGTGAAAGATTATCCGACGGCGATACCATCACTCAAGCGACAACTGATGGAAGACATACGCAACAAAAAGGATGTGAAGGATGCACGGATGAAACTTGCACACCTCTCACCGTATAAGAAAGCCGGAGCGGTGACAAGAGAGAGCATCGCGAGAGCGAAGGATAGACAGATACGAGAGTTCGTGAAGGTACCGGTATCGAAAAAGATACTGTGTCTTTTTCACACAGATGAGGTTGCATCGATGCACATTTACCCACGCTCATACTACTGCTTTTCGTGTGGCGCGCATGGCTCCACAATAGACTTTATTATGAAATTGCACGGAAAAACCTTTAAGGAATCAGTGTTATTTCTAAATTAGAAGTTATCCACAATAATACTTGCAATTTATTTGTAAGCACGATACAATAGGGCGGAGAGGAGATAACCCACCTCACAAAAATACAATGAGAATAAAAGAATAGATTGGCTACAGGAAAAATACTTTTCATCAAAATATACAATAAAAAAAATAATAATAAGCCAGGGTGGTAAAATAAAAGATTATGA
>OFRG01000553.1_pt1 | contig 13707 bp, 19 predicted proteins | sample 1543071 | NCBI WGS metagenome assembly OFRG01 (sample SAMN07774222, study PRJEB24372) | wastewater metagenome | isolation source: WWTP Verbania (Effluent) | place: Italy: Verbania | collected 2015-12
CCAGCGCTGCCCCCACGCAACAGGCCCCCAGCGCCCCTCAGGGCGCGCCGCGGGCGCAGGATGATGGCGAGCCCGCCCCGCGCGCTGGCGCGGCGCCTGCGGCCCCTGGGAGCGCGCTGCGGCACCCTTCGCAGGTCCGCGTGATCACCACGCGCGACGACCTGACGGCGAAGCCCAGCCAGATCAACAGCCACACCATCAGCATCCCGTGGAACCCAGACGCGAGCCGGGGCGAGGACAACGAGGTCAACGTGCCGCCAGATGCGCACCGCGCGCTGCGCACGGGCCTCGCGTTCCACGTCGCCGCGGGCTACGAGGCGATCGTCACCTGCGCGGGCGGCGAGCCGGGGCACCGCATCCCGGTGGCGTGGCTGCAGGGCCGCGCGAAGGACGAGCTGGTCATCCGCTTCCGCAACAGCAGCGTCCAGACGCGCACCTTCCTCGCCGGGCAGGAGCTGGCCCAGCTCACGCTGCGCAAGCTGGAGGCGCTGGACATGGCCTTCAGCGACCCTCACGCCGACAAGGCCGACGCCGACAAAGAGTAGCCTGCCTGCGGCTACCTTCCTTTCGTGCGAAGCCCAACCACCGTCGCCGAAAGGAAGGCAACCATGTTCGTAGACCTGCCTCCCCTACCCGATCCTCCGCCGCCCGCCCCCGGCCCCGAGCCTGATCCGATGCCCCCGCGCCCCAGCCTCGGTTAGCACCCCAGCCGCAGCGCAGCCCGCAGACGCCAGCAGTCTCAGCCGCAGTGCGTCTTGTAAAGGAAGTGGCCCGCCTCACACCCGTCGGCGGCGCTACCCTCTACGCATGAGGAAGATCCTTCTCCCCTCTCTGCTGTTGCTCCTCGGCTGCGCGGAGCCGCTGCGCCATCAGGAGACGCTGGGCGCCCTGCACACCCGCTACGCGGAGCAGTGCAAGGCGTCGCCGCCGGTGTGCGCGGTCCTGCAGCCCTGCACCGACGGCTTGACGCGGGCGATCAGCGTGTGGCAGGGCGTCACCGAGGCCACCGCGAAGGGCGACGCCACCCTGGCGTCGGCGCGCACCGCGGACGCGCTGATCAGCGAGGGCACCGCGCGCGGCGCCTGCATCGCCACCACGCTCCCGGCCCCCAGCCTCCCCGCTCCGGTTACCTCTACTCCGGCGGGGGTGCGCTGATGCCAGTCGGCGCCGTCATCATCGAGTTCTTCTCCGGCATCGCCGACGCCTGGCGCGCTCGCCGCGCCCTCAAAGCGCAGGCCGACCTGCAGGCGGGCAACGACATCCTCAAGACCGCGATCCGCGAGGACGCCGAGATGAAGGCCGCCGTCGCTCGCCAAGAGGCCGCCAAGCGGCTCGACGCGGACCTGAGCAGCACCCCCATCGTCCCCGCGCTGCCTCCCGGCGTCACCCCAGCGCCGGTCCAGCCGCAGCCGATCCAGCCGCAGCCCGTGGCGTCCAGCGCGCCGGTGCTGACCCTGGTGCCCGCTGCGCTGGTGCCCGCCCCGGCGGTGCCCAGCGCGCCGCCCGCGGCTCCCAGCGCGGCTCCGGCGAGCCCTGCGCCCGCAGATGCGCCTGTCGCCGGTGTCCCCGCGCCGCTGTCCAACTAGGAGGTGCCCATGCCGGGCGATGTCTCTCCTCACTTCTCGCGCCATGAGTTCGACCTGTCCGACGAGAAGGCGCGGAAGCGCGGGCTCGACGCGGGCGTCGAGTACCCCGCGGAGTGGATCGAAAGCCGCCTAACGCCGCTGTGCGCGGCGCTGGAGGTCATCCGCGCCGAGTTCGGCGGGAAGCCGGTGAATATCATTAGCGGCTACCGCCCCTTGGCGTACAACCGCAAGCTCGGCAGCGACGACACCAGCCAGCACGTCCAGGGTCGCGCCGCGGACTTTCAGATCGCTGGCGTCGCGCCCAAGGCGATCTGGGACCGCATGCTCGCGCTCCGCCACGTCGGACGCATCGAAATCGGCGGCGCTGGCGTCTATGACGAATTCTGCCACATTGACGTGAGAGGCGGCAGCTTGCGCACATGGGACGAGCGGACCCGCAAGTAACAGAACCGCTCGCGCCGTTGCCGGTGCGTCTGGTGGCGCTGTTGGCCTTCCTGGCGCAGCTTCTGACGCCGACGCGCGACAGCGCCGACGTGCGCGGCGCGATCTGCGTCTCGCGTCGGCGTATCGAGTGGGAGACGTGATGGTCGCTCCGCCGTCAGAAGCGCCGGAGCCCTACGCCGACTACGAGGTGGACGCGCCCGCCGCGCCAGCGCTGCACCTGCTCCTCGTCGCGCGCGTCACGCCAGAGGGCGTCTGCCTCACCTGGGAAGGCGTCGGCGATGGCGTGGGCGGCACTGCTCTCGGCACCCTGGACGAGGCCGGGCGCGTTCTCCTGCACGCGCTAGCCGCCCTGCTAGGGCATCCGCAAGCCGCTCTGCCCAGCGGCGACACCGCGCCCTCGCTGCGCCCCACCTAAGCCAGCCGATGCTGCCGTGGATTGGGGTGGGGTTAGAAGACGGCGCGAAAACCCTTGCCCTTGCTGGCCCACAAGGCGGCGCGGCGGTTGGCCTCGGCGATGACATACGCCGGAGTTCCCTCGCACTTGCTCTGGGGGATGTTCCAACGCACGCCGCCGGAGTCGTGAGCGGAGTTGACAAGCAACTCGGCGAAGAACCCGTTGGCGTCGCGGCGAACGTCAACAGCGAACATCCCGCCTTCGTGGGCGCCGAGGAAACTGCCATTGGAGTCGCGGGAGAAGGTGAAGCCGGGGTAGCGAGCGCTGGTCATGAGTCAATCTCCTTCGCAGCCCGGCGAGTCCATTTCGCCTTGTTGCCGCCTGATAAATTCAATCTAAGCGATCACTGATAACCTGTCAACAGGCTGTTTAAGAAATTTGCGATCGATCGCTTTCACTGAACGCTAGTCAAGCACACATCCGCTACCTTCCCCGCGTGTCAGCGCCAACCCCTGAAGACGCCCGGTGGTCGCTGCGGAAGCACCTGCTAGCCGCCGATCTGCTTGTCGTCGAGGTGAAGGACGCGCGGGGCGCATATTTTACCGGCGTGATGCCGCTGAGGATGAGCGTCCCCATCATCAGCATTTACGTCGAGATAGGCCCCGCGTCACCGACGCGCGAGCGCCAAGCCATCGCGACGGGCTGGCTGTACATCACCTACGAGCCGGGCAAGGAGGAAGAGGTGATCGCGAAGCTCCGCGCCCGCAAGGCGACCCTGGTCAAGCTGCTGCGCCCGCTGTAACCCCGCCCCGGCGTCCGCCGTCCGGTACTTCGCACAGGCTACCCTGCAGCCAGGTCGCCCGCCGACCGCAAGAGAGGTGCGACTTGGCCGTATACCTGCAGGACTTCTCCATCACGTCGTCGCTGGCCCTGTGGTTCGCGCTGAAGGAACGTGCCAAGCTGACGACGGGCGTAGCGGCCAACTGGACCGTGCGCACCGGCAGCACCGGGTCGGTGTACAGCGTCGCTGGCGACCCCATCTCCTCGCTGGGCCTGCTGGGCGCTGGCGCGTGGTGGGTCCAGAGCGGCCACGGCTTCGCCGACAGCGGCGCCGTCCACCACCGCGAGCTGTGCTGGCAGGTCAACGGCAGCGGGCAGGTGCGCGCCAAGTACAGCCCTCGCGCAGGCTTCACCGGCGGCAGCCCTAGCCCGACGCAGGTGCCGTCGGCGACCGACGAGCGTGTGTTTCTCGGCGGCGGCACCGACGCCAGCCCGACCTACGTGACGCTCTGGCCCAGCTCCGGCGCATGGGCACAGGCCCGCTTCGACGAGTCCACCGACGCCACCTTGATCTTCACCTACCCCGTCGGCGGCGGTGCGGTCTCGTCGGTGTTCTGGCTGGAGACGACGCCGCTGGTCTACGACGGCACCCGCCTCGTAGACCCCGATCCGCTGACGCTGCACTGCACCACCGGCAGCACCTGTCTCACCGACGACCTGGGTAGCGACCTGACTGCGCCCCGCGGCCTGCTCAGTATGGGCGACAGCGACGAGCTGTGGGCGCGACTGCCCCTCGGCTTCAGGATGAACAAGGACAGCAGCGGCACCTGGCGCCGCATCTTCCCCGGCGGCCTGCCGCAGGACCCCGCCTACCCCACCGCGGTCTACAGCCAGGAGAGCGCTCGCTTCGGGCGCGGCGCCTACGCCGCTGGCACGCTGGGCACCGGCGAGGCAGGCAATTCCAACACCTGCGGTGACAAGGGAAAGGGCACCGTCTGCCGCCTCAGCGGCACCGCCTTCGCCAGCCCCACCGCGCTCGACGGTCGCGAGGCATCCACCGGCAGCGCCACGACGCGCACCCTGCTGGGCCTCGGCTACCTCGTCTACCCGTGGGGCGGATACCAGCCCGCGATCTAGTCCCTCTCGACGTGCCCGCAGTGCTTGCACGTCCGCCGTGAGGCGCCAACGCCGAACCACGGGCCGTACTCGTGGTCGCAGGCGTTCTGCGCCCGGCGCAGCGTCTCCGCGGCGCGGTCTGGTGCGCCCGCCTTCAGGAGCGCGGCCACCTCGGCGTGTAGTTCTGGCGTCATAGCGTCAGCAGCTCCCGCTCGAAGCCCTCCCAGAGGTACATGACCTGTGGGCGCTTGCCGAGCATCAGCGTCACCGCGGTAGCGGCAGTCATCTTGCGCCGGGTCATGAGCCACCCAGCGACGACGGTAACGGAGCGCGAGGCGCCTGCGCCGCAGTGGACCAGCACCGGGCCGCCGGGTAGGTGCGCGTCGATGAACTCCCAGATCGGAGGCGCCTTCGCGGTGAGGCCGGGCTGCCGATCCTCGTGCTCTATGAACAGCCACTTGCCCGGCGGCGGATCAATCTTGGCGCCTGCGGCCCAATGGTGCTCGCCGTGCGTCAGGATGGACGCCACCGCGACGAAGCGCGGCTCAGCGCGAGCCATCACGCCGGAGACCCAGAGCCTCGGCGCCATCTCCGTCGGCACGGCGTGACCCTCGCCTTTAGAGGGGCACCAGTCGCGGTGGCGCTTCACCAAGTTCGCTTCGTAGGCGCAGTAGGGGCAGACGGCAGGAATCAGCCGCGCGCTCATAGCCCCTGGTACTCCCAGCGCTGCGGGTCGCGGGCGGCCAGCTCGGCGGCGAGGCTGTCGGCGGTCTCCGATGCGTAACCGTTGTCCCCCGGCAGGCGAGCCAACTCGCGCAGAATCTTTGTCAGGAACAAGCGGTACTCTGCGTACTCTGGGTTCTGGGCGTCGAGCTGGCGCTGCAGCACCAGCGCGCGGTTGAGGGCGGTGCGGGCCGCCGAGCGATCGGCGCTGGGGTCGGTGAGCGCCAGCGTGCGGCCCAGCTCGTAGTCGGCGATGGCGAGGTACTCGCGCAAGGTGGGGTCTCTGCGCACAGCGCCCTCTAGCCCGACGTTGGCGCGCTGGACGCTCTCCAGGGCTTCAGGAGCGCGTTTCAGGCCGCGCAGGGCCTCCGCGCGCACCCATCCGGTCAACGTGGCTTCCAGGCCCTCCTGCGCACGTGGCAGGCCATCCAGGAGCGCGAGCGCGCCAGCCGCATCCCCCGCCCCGGCCAAGACCCGCGCGAAGCGTCGCCCGGTACGGTGGTGTGTGGCGGGGTCCGCGGTGCGCGCCACAACCAGCGCCTGCGCGCAGACGGCGATGGCGCCGCGCGGCCCGCGCAGGTTGTGCTGCAGGCCGCAGGACCGGCGCAGCACCTCGGCGCGCTCGTCCGGCGACCGCGCCACCACAAGCATAGCGTCGAGCAGCTTGCGGTCGGCGTCCCCCGCTCCGGCCTGCTCTGCTAGCTCAGTCTCGACGGCGAGAAGCGCCGTGACCGGCACAGCCGCGGGCGCACGCCGCAGCGCCGCCCACATGGTCAGGTTGCCGAGCGTCATCGCAGCGACAGCGACGATAAAGTAAGACAGGAAGCGCATGTGTGTACCTTGGCGTTGTTGGTGTCCCTGCAGCGTAGGATACCTGCGCCCGCCTGTCAACAGGCGATCGCTAGCCCACGTTCCGCCGTCGGTGAGCGCGCTCATGACGTGCTCAGGATGCCCTGCGCCAGCCGCTGCATGAGCGGGAAGACGAGGCAGTAGGCGCAGCGGTCGCAGCCGCACTCGCGCTCCAAGCTAGCGGCGAGCCGGGCGTCCTCCAGCCAGGGATCCGTGGGCTTGCGCGGCAGGTCGCGTGATGTCGCCCAAAGCGAGGCCAGGTCTTTCGCCGGGACGGGGGTTGCTGACGCGGTGACGGTGATGCGGTAAAGCGGCGTCAACGCTTCCCTGGCGCGCTCCGCGTCGGTGGGAGGCGACCGATCGAGTGGCGAGCGGCGGACAGGCGGCGACGCCGTGTCGGCCTCGTCTACCGCTTCACCAGCGAGCTGCGCGGCGGCGTACTCGTCGAAGGTGAGCGGCTTGACGGCGGACAGCAGGCGCTCGATGCGCAGGATCGGCGTCGTCTCGCCGTGCGTGGGGAAGACCACGGCGCCATCGCTGCGCAGGATGAGGACGCCGGTCGCTTCGTAGGTGCTCACCGACGGCACAGGCCGCAGCGCGCAAGGGCGCAGCTCCGGCGGGATGATGCCACGGTACCACCCATTCTGAATTTTTCTTAATACATCCGCTGTGGGCGCGCTTACGTCGCCTGCCCCGGTCGCCGCAGGCGCCCCACCGACGGCGCGAGCCATGTGGGTTTTTATCCGCGCGGCTCTGAAGCCGCGGACAAGCAATTCCTGTGCCGTGGGCCGGAGCAAGGGATCTTGGGGTAGGGTCTGCGAACCCCAGGGCGTGCCATCTGGGGGTTCTGGACCACTACAGGTGACCGGAACGTCCCGTGTCTCCTGCGTTTGGCTGGCGGGCTCCGCGCTTGGATCAGGGGTTTTCATCGAGGCTGGCGACGTGCTCATGACTTGCATCTTACCACGCTCGGTTCGACCTGTCAATGACGCGCCGCGTCTTCACACAGAATCGGAGGAATTGGTCAGACCTTGGGCTCAAAACTACGAAAGCTGTCCAAGATCGGCCACCTGCGACAGGTGGGTGTAAGTGTAGTGTAATTTTTTTGTTCAACGATTCTAGGCAGTTAGCGCATGAAGCGCCGAGCCTGTAAGTGTGCCCTGTAAGTCTGTCAACTGTTGAGAATCGCTGGGCTTTTTCCCATGAAGACCCTGTTTTTTACACTATTCCCTAGTTCACCTTCTAGATCACATTCATATGATACATGTATGGTCATGTATGCTACGTATATAGTATAGAATGCGAAGTGCCTGTACATTGTAAAAGTGCTCCCTTCATGTGGAAAAACCGCTGGAGTTCTCAGCGTTTGACAGACTTACACCCCGCCTCCGTCTTCATGAAGATCCCCATTACAACCCCGCGCAACTCTTCGGTTTTCAATTTACAGACGACTGACACGGACCTGTAGGTTTTCACCTAAGGTCCGACCAATTATCTGCAAAATCTCGACAGGCTACAATTCCTGTATGAACGAAAACCAGTAGATTTTGTAGGAATCGTAGGAATCGGGCGCGTCATTTTGCCAGCCTGCCTCCGCGACCGCAAAGAGTTGGGCCTGGCCCAGCGTATGCGGACGTTTCCCGCCAGAGCCCCACATACGCCCGGCGCCCTGCGGTACCTGCACACCCGCAAAAAAAGCCCTTGCGCGACCCTGGCGCTTCGGGCTACCCTTCAGCCATGGCTGAAAGCCTTATCTCGGATGCTGAGGAAGAGGCGCTGCTGGCGACGGTCCCCGGCCACGGCGCAGCGACGGTCTACCGCTCCGAGACAGCGCTGCCCGGCTCCTACGCCAGCGTCGCGGACCTGATGCGCGTCAACATGCCAGAGGACGCGAAAGAGGACTTCGCTCAAGAGACCATCGAGCAGTGGCTGAAGATCGCCAAGAACGACGTGGACACCTACCTCGGCCAGCGCTTTGAGCTGCCGCTGAAGTCGTGGTCCGAGATGGTCGTCTGGGCGCAGGGTGAGCTGGCTGTCTGCGGGATGCTGGGCCAGCGCGGCGTGCGTAGCACCGATGAGGCGCTGCGCCTGCGCATCCGTAAGAACACCGTGCGCGCGTTCCTGCGCAAGGCCCGCGACCGGCAGATCACCCCCGACAAGAGCCTCAGCGATGCGCGTCTGGGCACCATGGCCCCGCGCTACCGCGGACGCGGCGCCGATCGCGGTTGGGACACCCAGGGTCGCATGGCTCAGCGCGTCTACCGCGGGCGCGGCGACTGATGGCGAAGTCCACGCCGGAGCGTCTGCTGACGCGAGGCACCATCGTCCCGGCGGTGGTGCTGATCATGAAGGCCCTGCAGGTGATCTACCCGCGCCGCACCTTCCCGGCGGTGGACCCCGCCAGTGACCAGCTCCGCGAGGCGGTGCTGGACCCCGCGGGCTGGGTCCTCGGCGGCACGTCCCCCGGCGGTGCCTACCTCGGACCCCCGAAGGGCAACTACTTCATCGGCGATCCGAACGTCGAGCGCGACGGGCCGCCGCCGCAGCGCATCGTCTGGGCGCCGCCAGAAGAGGGCGAGGAGCGCTACGTCGCCCCGCAGCGCATCGGCAACATGATCGGCGGAGCGCCGATCCATACGCCACAACTTCTGCGTCGCCCGGACGAGCCGTCCGACTGGCAGCCTGGCGCCGCTGCGCGCCCGCTAGGTCCGCACGTCGGGCGGCAGGTCTACACCCGCACCATCCCGATGAAGGCGCACTGCTGGGGCAGCGACCTGGACGACACCGAGGAGCTGGCCGACAACCTCGCCGCCGCGACAGAGCTGGTGCTGGGCGGAACGCAGATGCCCCTGAACGCCCCCGTCGTCTCCGGCGGCGGCTTCATGCGTGACATGCTCGGCAACCGCGGCGTGTGCTACGTCCTGCGGGTGAACTTCTACGCCCCGATCTTCTCCCCTATGCTCAGCGCCGCGCAGATGAAAGACTTGGCCCTGGTCATCAGCGCCAAGACCGGCGGCAACGGCTAGCGAGCCGACGCTGCCCCCGCGCCAGATCTCCCACCACACGACAAGCTAAACCGATCGATCGCTTCGCGCTCGCTGCGCGGCGCCTGCGGGCCGCTGGGTGTCGCCACCGCTGGCCCTCGCTACCTTGTGCGCATGGCGCAGACCCCGAATCCCTCCGCGAGCGTTGGCTTCAGCTCTGGCTCTTACCGCCCGGAGCTGATCCTGTCCGAGAACGTGGTGCTGAAGATCGGCACCGCGATCGCCGGGCCGTATCTGGTGCCGCAGCGGGCGTCGCAGCTCTCCAGCGTGCTCGGCTACCTGCATGGGCCGCTGGTGCGCTCCGCGGCGCACCACGTCGCGCGCGGCGGGGCCTGCATCCTGGTCCGCTGCCGCGCGACCACGCCGGGTGCCACCGGCAGCGTCACGAAGCTCCCGGCGGCGGCCTCGCTGGGGTCCGTCGCGCTGAGCCTGCAGAGCTACACGCTGCACGCGCAGGTGGCGGGCGGCGCGGCGCTAGCGCTGTCGTCCGGCTGGACCGCGCCCCCGGCGCCGCTGCCGGTGCGCATCACCAGCGGCGTGGGCACCGTGGCGCACGTCCAGACCTTCACCTACCGCGACGAGGCGGGTGCGGTGCAGACCGCCGCCGTCTCCATCAGCGCGGCGGGCGTCGCCGTCACCACGTTCGAGGCGTCGCAGATCATCAGCGTCACCTCCGACATCAACCCGGTGGGCACCCAGGACTACGCGGCGCGCTTCGCGGGTCCGAACGACCGCTACCAGATCCGGCTGAAGACGATCACCGGCGGGCAGGTCGGTGTGACTGGCGCCACGACTCCGCGCGTCCAGCTCTCGCTCGACGACGGGCGCAACTACAGCCGCACCTTCACTCTGCCGTCCACGGGCCTGCTGGAGCTGCAGACCTACGCGGGCGGGCAGGTGGCGCAGCCCACGGGCCTGCTGGCGACCTACTCGGCGTCCGGCCTGACGAGCACGATCTACGGCGCCATCCGCGTCGCGGGCGCGACGGTCAACGGCGACGTGATGTACAGCCTGAAGGCTGCCAGCGTCAGCGTCACCCACGTCGTCCCGGTGACGAACTCCTCGTCCCTGGCCGTCGCGGTGGTCGGCACCGACATCACCGTCACCGGCGCCACCAACTCCGCGGGCGTGCGGGCCTTCAAGCAGCTCACCGCGCTGCGCCTGAACACCGTCTTCGAGCTGGCGACGCAGGGCACCGCGGGCAACGCCGTCACCATCCGCACCGTCACCGGCGGCGCGGCGGCGGCCACCGCCATCGGCAACGCCGTCACCATCACCTACGTCGATGGCGTCACCACCGTCGCCAACATCGAGGCCCTGTTCCCGGTCGCCGTCACCGCGGGCAGCGTGCGGATCAAGACCGCGGGCACCGCGGGCAACGTGCTGGCGGACCCCGGTGACACGATCGCCGCGACGAACCTGGCGGGCGGCACGAACGCCGCGGGCACCAGCACCGCCGCTGACGTGGTGTCGTACATCCTGACCAGCTCCGACGCCGGGCCGGTCGCGGCCCGCGCGCTCCTGACCCCGGTCGCCATCGGCACGGGCCTCGGTCTGCTGGCCTCCGCGAGCATCGCCACCGGCGCGAACGGCGGCATCGTCTGGACCGGCCTCGTCGAGGGCGCGCAGGTGCGGGTCATCGCGAGCGGCGCGTCGTCCCTGCTGCGCCTGACCTACGCGGGCGCCCTGGTGACGATCTACACCGCCACCGACGCCGACGGCGCGAGCATCAGCACGCCGAATGAGATCCTCGCCAAGATCGCCACCGACGGCGTGGTCTCGACGCTCATCTCCGGCGCCGCCACCGGCACCGGCGCGGGCCTCATGGGCACGCTGGGCACCTACTACGCGCTGGCGGTCTCGTTCGCCACCGGCGACGTGTTCACCGCCGAGACCACGCCGCCCGCGTGGTCCACAGCGGACCTGAGCGAGGTCTTCGTCAGCCTGCTGAAGAACCAGACCGCGCTCACCCTCTTCGGCTTCGCGCACATCATCGGCGACGCGGACCAGAATACGTTCGCCGCCGTGGACCAGTTTGCCACCGACCTGCGCGCCCAGCGCCGCCAGTTCAAGCACGCCTGGATCGAAGGCGCGTACATGGTCACGGGTTCCGTCGAGAACACCTGGAAGATCGGCCTGATGTCGGCCTTCACCACCACCAGCGACTACGTGGGCATCTGCGCCGGTGAGACGCTGGTGCCGAACGAAGCCTACGGCACCACCGACCGGCTGGGCGCGGCGACGCCGCTGATCGCCCGCCTCGCCATCTGCCCGGTGAGCGAGCTGCCCTCGCATGTGGACTGCGAGACCAACCTGGGCACCCGCTTCGCGCTCGACGGCGTGCAGATGCGCAGCACCGACGGCACCACGCCGCCGCTGTTCCAGAACGATGACACGCTGCAGGATCTGCACGCGGCAGGCTTCTCGACGCTGACGACCCACGCCAACCGCACCGGGATCTACGTGCGGCAGGCGATGATGTTCGCCCAGAGCGGCAGCACCTTCACTTTCGCCACGCAGCGCCGCGTGGCTGACGTGGCCGCCGCCGTCACCTACGACACCATCCTGCGCAAGCTCAACGCGAACCTGATCGCGGTGAACGGCTACCTCTCCGACATCGAGCGCGACAACCTCGCGCGCGACATCGAAGAGGCGGCGCGCAAGCGGCTCATGGGCGGCCCCCGCCAGCACATCACCGCCGTCGCCGCCACCATCGACGAGAACCCGTCGTACAGTGAGAACGGGCGGATCACCGGCACCGTCGCCATCGTGGGCCGCACGCCCGCCACAACGATCGCCTTCAACATCGCCCACGCCAAGTCAGTCTGATGCCGGTGAGCGACGACAGCTCGCTCTCGCCGTCCCCCGCTCCGGCGGCGCCAACCTCTGCGCTCGCCGCTGCACCAGCGCTCGCCGCCCCCCTCATCCACGCCGAGGACGCATGGGCCTGCCGCTTGCCGCGCATCAGCCGCGCGCCCGGCGTCTACATCGTCCACTGCGCCGCCGACGGTCGCTGCTACATCGGCAGTACCACTTGCTTGCGCACGCGCTACAGCACCCACTGGTCAAAACTCCGTCGGAGGGACCACGAGAACGCCCGCCTGCAGGCCGCGTGGGCGCAGCACGGGCCGAACGCGGTGCGCTTCGGCGTGCTGGAGGAGCTGCCGGGCGCCGCCGACGACGCATCTGAGCCGCTGCGCCTCGCGCGGGAGAACTACTGGCTCTCGCGCATCAGTCGAGCCAGCCTGTACAATGTCGCCATTCCGGCGACAGCGAGCTTACGCACTACTCCCGCCAGCAAACGCACAAAAAAGAGTGCTCCGTAGCGCTGCCTGTGTTAGACTGCTGTTGGTGTTTGGCGTCGGAGGCTGAGGCAGCGGAAGCGCCGCTGTGGATTTCAATTACAATTCGCCGCGCGCCATGCGCGCGAGTCCTGTGATTGGGCAGCTTTCCCGCTGAGGCACTGCAAGCCGACGTGCAGATGCCCTAGCCTCTTTAACTCCTACATGTCAAACTTCGCGCCAATCGCCACAAGGCGATCGATCGCGTCGCCGGTGTGTTAAGATCGGGTCATGCCCAGCCCGCCCACGTCCGCGCGCACCAGAGCCCCCAGGAGCCCCGCTGCGCGCGGCGCGGCCTCGCCTACCCCGCAGGCCCTCAGCGCGGCTCCTGCGGGCGCGCAGGCCCCGCCAGCGCGATCTCTGGAGGGCGGCGCGGAGCCGGATCGGGTGCCGTCGAGCGAGCCGGTGATCGAGGCGATCCTCAAGGCGACGGCGGAGCGCGACGCGCCGAAGCTCGAGGAGATCAAGGCGGCGGAGGAGTCCGGGCATAACCGGCCGGACGTGATGACGGCGGTGAACGCGGCGATCCGTCGCGTTCACGGCCAGGAGCCGGCGGAGGCGTAGTGGGAACCACGCATGGGAAGCCGGGTGGTCCGAAGCGCGCGTTCCGCAACGCGTACGTGCCCCCGGCGTCCTGTGTGTGTCCGCGGCCGAAGCCGGTGCGGGAGGACGAGGACGGCGAGGTGGTGCTGCGGTGCGTTGGCTGCGGCAGGACGATCGAGGAGGGGCGACGTGCAGACCGATGAGATGATCGCGGCGGTTCGGGATCAGGGTGGGTTCGACAACACGTCGCTCGCGACGTCGCAGGCGGTGATCCTGTCGTGGCTGAACGCTCGGTACCGGGAGCTTGCGGCGGAGTCGGGGTTCATTCGCGGCGTGCGGAATCTCGGGCCGACGGTCGCTGGCCAGCGCGAGTACGACCTTCCCGATTCGGTGGTGCGGGTGGTGCGGTTGCGGTGCGGGACGCTGCGCCCGTTCGCGCCGATGCAGGTGGATGACCTGTGGCTGCTGCACACGGGCGCCGCGACGCTCGAGTCCGGACTCGACGGGGCGTTCGCGCCGACGTGGAGCGACGAGGGCGTGGAGAAGGTGATGATCTACCCGGAGCCGTCGGCGGAGGAGGATCAGTCGCTGGGGGTGGACGAGGAGATCGAGGCGGTGTGCGTGATGCTGCCGACGGCGCTCGCCACGGGCGACACGGGGCCGGTTGTCCCGGACGACTTCCATGAGGCGATCGTGGACGGTGCGATCGCGATGGGGCTGCTGCGCGATGACGGGTCGGCGGCGTTGGCGCAGCCGTTCGAGGAGAAGTTCCAGGCGGCGATCGTGCGGCTGAAGAAGCGCGCGACGAGCCGGGTCGGCAAGGGGCCGGTGCAGGCTCGCGTCTCCGGCTATCAGGTGAGGTAGTCCGGTGCCGCTGCCGCAGATCG
>OFRG01000554.1_pt1 | contig 13702 bp, 24 predicted proteins | sample 1543071 | NCBI WGS metagenome assembly OFRG01 (sample SAMN07774222, study PRJEB24372) | wastewater metagenome | isolation source: WWTP Verbania (Effluent) | place: Italy: Verbania | collected 2015-12
GTGCGTGTGACCAAATAGCCGTCCACGTCCCTAACGGCAGCAGCTACTTGTCCCAATGCGTTAGCGAAACTGATCTTCATGGTGATATAGGTGTTCACGCCGATCTTAACGATTTCTGCTTCGGTGGGAGTCAGCTTCGCTATATGCACATCGGGACGTTGATGCACAGACTTCCCGATTTCTATTACCAAATCCGATCCAGTCTTCTGATTAGTTCCAACCAGAAACAGATCAGGGTTACGCATATCGTTCAACACGGTTCCAAGAGCAATGAACTGAGGCGAGTACACCAACGACAATCCACCGAACTCGATAGCGAACTCGTCCACAGAGCGACGCGAGAACCTCTCTAGAGTCTCCACAATGTCGCCGTCCATCGAACCTGGCATGACCGTAGAGCACACAACCACCGTATAGGTGTCCGCTCCGAGACATTTGACGGCTTCACCGATTTCAGCGACAGCTTGAACAACATACTTGTTCGTGAAGCTGCCGTCCGGAAGAGAAGGAGTTGGAACCATCACGTAAGCTATCTCAGAATATTCAACGCATTCCTGCACAGAGTCTACGACAGTCAACGTGTCGCAAGTCGACATTTCTTCAGCCAAACCAGGCTCATCAACCGTAGGAACTTTTGACTTTACGAAAGTACGTACGTCCGCGTCGACATCATAAGCAATGACGTTATGACCGGCTTTAGCAAATGCCACGGCCATCGGCTGTCCGAGTTTGCCAAGTCCTATAACGGCGATGTTCCTCACGACGTCTCCTTAACCAAAGCTTGCATCCTAGCAGGATTGCTCTGCGCTTTCTTGTACCTTCGGTACAATGCTCTGTTATGTTCAATCATCGGAGAATCGAAGTTCTCGCCTTTTAGAATCGGATGCCACAAATGCAATCCCTGACCCCACTGGATTCTCTCATGCAGCCCCCACAACGTGTTCAAAGCGCAAGTGAAAGCGTTATCCTCATATCCCCACCCGATGAACCGTTCGTCGTATCCACCGACAGCTTCCCAAGCCACTCTTGGCATCAGTAGCATTCCGGCAGTGGAATCAACTTTGTGTTCCCACTGGCCTTCATGAATGATGATCTTTTGCTCTGGACTGCCCCGAAGGATCTGTTCGGTGATCTCCTGCGAGATGTTAAAGTAGTCTCCGTAAGGAACCACCCAGGGAGCGTCTTGCCGTAACCGCAAAAGTCCACAGCCCAACGCTGCGGTTTCAATTGCCGTGTCAGCATCAGCGACAAGGAAGTAGTCTCTTGACGCTTTCTTGTAAGCATCGTTTCGTGCCGCCCCACGGTTGAAAGGCGTTTCGTTGTTCTCACCAATGCAGATTTGGGCTTCCGGAACCAACAGTTTGTACCTGTCCAGAACCCATTCGAAGATCCTGTCTCGCTCAGGAGACACGCTGTGATACGGGATGATCACAGAGAGATTCGTAAACACTCAGATCCTCGTCTTCCTGATCTGTCGGTACACTTTCGAATGCAAATCCACGTTCGTGTTTCTGCTTTCGGGACTGACGTGTACCCGATAAATGGCGTCGGGGACTTCACCTACAGTCGCGCCGTTAGCGATCAGGTCGCGCCACAAAGCCCAATCTTCCAAACAGGGATAGTCCCTGAAGCCTCCGACGTCAAGGAACTGATCTCTTCGGCACATGGCGCCAATCACAATACAGTTCGACACGTTCATGTCGGTTTGAGGGATCATGACCGGAGCGTCATCTTCAACTCCGTCCACCACACCCAAAGTTGCTGGTCGCCTGATGTCTCCATCTCCGGCCAGCATCGCTTCTACGTAGCCGCTGTCCAATTCGTCGTCGGCGTCCAAGAAGATCAGCCACTCGGAATCAGCCATCTTTGCACCAAAGTTCCGAGCGTTTTGTAACGTGTCTTCATGAATTCGGATGATGTTCGACGCCGGAACGGTCTGATTGCTGGCAGATGCCGCTGCTCTAAGAGCGACTGACCTCCACGAAGAATCACCGAACGTTGCGATGATAATAGTTACGTCGTTGTTCATATCAGATTCAACCTAGCATACTCTCCGTGTAGTTGTCGGGCGGCAATATCGTAAGCCGCTGCTGCTTCCACTTCATCTACAAAATCACCTAAGTAATGTGCATCTCCGTCATGCCTGATCCTCGCTCTCCATTTACTGCGACTTTCTATCCATACCACACCTAGATATTGTGAACTTGACTCACGCGCTGACTTTCTATTCATTTGATTCTGTCCACTAGTTGTGATCCGCAAATTGGAACGCTGGTTGTTTAACCCGTTTCCGTCTATGTGGTCACCTTGGCGTTTATCTCCAAACTCAAGCCCCAAAACAAGCCGGTGCATTGACACTGTAACTCCGCTCACTGACGCGTGAGCATAAACCGTATCCCGTTTACAAGGATGCCATTTGTAAGCTTGCACCAAGTCGTAGTCACCATCATCAACCAACGCAACTAAGTTCTGCGACAACCTAACTTCCCTCATCGCTCACCACGCCAAATCTTCGGAGCGGGATCACGTCTCTCCACCAATGTGGGTTTCTCCATGATCGAAGCGATGTGTTTCGGATTGTGACCATGATTCTTCATGGACATATACCGTTCATATCGGGCTAATCTATCCTCTGGAAGAGCATAACCCCAGTGTAGCACACTTATAGCGTGGATGCTAGTCAAAGGATTGTCGTTCTGTTCGGGAGTCGAACCGCAACCCATTTTCTTGTTCCTGAAAGTGCCGTTAGGCAACCACTTCACGAACCTTGGCGACTTATTCTTCCAAAACCCATCCACTCTCACATACAGCTTGTCGACATGTTCCCAAACTTCAGGTACGGCAATCATGCAACAATTGTGTTTAGTGGCTTCTGCTGATTCCGCTAACATTTCGAGTCCATCGCGGATCGAATAATGGAACCCTCCGGTAGCGAACTCGTCTGCATCAAACGCCAAAATCCAGTCGCCGTCAACAGGACACAATGCTTCTTCCATGTGATTCCAACAGTTCTGCCTGAACTTGCCTTCGTGCTCCAAGAAAGAAGGCTCGTCTTCGGAACGCACTTTCACGTGCGGAGTGTATTTCAAAGCTATCTGCAACGTGCGATCAGTTGAACGATCATCGTACACAAAGATGTCGTCCAAGAAGTTCTTCTGCCAAGACAAGCTGGCATCAAGCCACCTATCCGCTTCGTTCCTTACCGGCATGACCCCAAGGATTCTCATTGTCCGTGCTTCTCTTCTTGCAACCTAGTGAACAGTTCCCCCAGCTTAACCGCTAAAGCATCTTCGTCGTAAGACCAAAGCGGAAACTCGTGAATCTCACGGTAGTACCGTCTCTGAGCTTCGGCGTTCTTCTTCCGTTCCTCTTCGGTGCGAACCCTGGTCTTCGGAACGGCCTGAGCGTACTTTTTTCTCTTTTTCCGCACAGGAGACGCCGCCTTGGCTTTAGCGCACAGATTGCACGCACACCCATTTGTCTCGCACAGAACGCTGTGACGGCCACTCAGGCACCTATCACACGTAAGGAACTTCACGGTCGAATCAGTCATGGTCAATGTCGTGTCTCTGGCACATTCTGCGGAACACCTTCCTGCTTTCGGCCATCTGCTTCTCTGCCCAACCGCCAACCGGTGACGCTTTGTGCCACTCGTGAATCATGGACGATTGACCGAAGTAAACAACTTTCCAACCGTGAGCACGAGCATGGTACGAACACCAAGTCTCTTCATAGTAGTGCCTCGTAGGCAGGAACGCCCCCTCAGCAGAGGGATGGCACTCTCTGAAAATCGAGCAGTTGGTTAGTTCGTTCCAAGCTTCTCGTTTAACAAAGTAAGCTGAACCCGATACTGTAACTGCTTCTATGGTGTCACGGAACTGTTCGATTCTACGTGACCGCCATCCTCGCATATGCGGATTGGAATTTGTCCCATCTACGCCTGCGGAAGTGATAGCACCGTTGCTGTTGACTTGCAACGGGCCGAGCACACCCCAATCGTCATGACTCATGAGGGCGTCGTGACACTCTTTCAATGTGTTGTCGAACAACACGGTGTCAGCGTTGAATAACGCAACGACTTCCCGATTCCCGACACTAGCACCATAGTTTGAAGCCACAGCGTAACCGCAGTTCACTTCAAAGTTGTGTACGAACGCGTCTTTAGGGGCTTCGAAATGGGTGAGTGGAGCGACGTTCATGATGGCTAAAGAAGAATCAATGCCAGCACTACCGGTTTCATACGATTCACAGAATCGGCTCAAGTCGTCTTCGGTCCTGTAGTTTGTGACAACTACATCTACGCCGAAATCAAAACCCGACACGATCATCCACTTCCTCAAGAGCGTCAACGTCCATTACATGCTTGTTCGCTTGTCTGCCGTCCCACCCGAGTTTCAATCCCGCTGCTTTGCAGGCCAGGGACCAGCCGATGTCTTCTCCGTGGCGTTGCATCTCATAGTTGATGTTGTAAGCTTCAGGAGTCATTAGCTTGATAGCCATGATGACATCGACAGGCATCACGTTCTCTGAATCCGAACGCAACAGTCCGGTGCTGTGACGTTTCATCATGGCATAACTCGGAGCGTGGGTCCCACGTCGAGTCATGAACGTCTTCCCGCCAACCCCAGCCCATCCTCTTTCATCTTGCGTATTGATCAGATTGTTGATCGTAACAGGATGCAGCAAAATGTCGGAATCCAAACTCAGGAAGAAATCCGGTTGAAGCCTTCTTACCGCTTTCAACAACGCGTTCCTCAAATAGACCATGTGTTGAAGGCGGTCGGGGGTCCAAGACCTTTTGTCCACTGGTTCACGGTTCTCTTCCGTGAACACCTGCTTCAACCCGATGTTCCTTCTGCGGCACAGAGATTCCAGAATCGGACAAGTTGGATCTCTAGGGTCCATGACGACCAGAAATTCTGGATCGAACCCGGCGAAGTTGGCTGCAAGAACCGTGTGGTCAAGCCACTCTTTGATGATCCATTCACGGTGCCAGATTGGCGCTCCGATGAGAAGTTTCAATGCAACTTCCTTAGCTTCCGTTCCGACGCGGGAACATGGTTGTCTGCAAGCCAGATGATGAACTGGTCGATTGTCTTGGTTCCACGGTGACGGTTGCACCAGTCGCAAGCCAAAACTAGATTGTCCAGTCTGTTATCCCCACCTTTGGAGACTGGCAGGAGATGGTCTATTGTGGGAAGCACTTCCTCAGTGAAGTCTTCACGGCAATAGTAACACACATCACCATCTCTTTGCAATAGTCTAGCGACAGCTTTCCGTCGGTCGCCGGAAGTTACTCTGCTGTTGCCACGTACAGATGTTCTAGTCCTGTAACGACTCATAGATCCTTACCAGTAAACCGTTTGTGCCGCGTTCCACGACCGGAGCGAAGAACTTGATCCAACCTAAGAACTGAGGGTTGTCGTCTTCGATTACACCGGCGTCTATCAGGCCGTCTATCGCTGCTTTCGCTGCCGTGACGCAAGCCGCTGTGTCTTGCAGCCTGCGGTCACCTAGTACCGGACACACTTCGACATTGATGAAGGCTAGTCGGGGAATGAAAGCGTCTCTAGCTAGATCGTTGAAAGCTTCTCGCCATTCCTTGATGTGCTTGGCTCTTTCGTGTGGATGCCAGTTCCTGTCTTTGTTGATAGTCCAGGGCCGGACGGGGTAAAACAGAGTCCATTCCCTCACACTGCTGCGCGATCGGTCAGGATTGTTCTGGCGATTTGAACTCTGTTCTTAGCGAGCAGTAGTTCTTCTTCTTCTAAGTCCAGTACGGCAATGAGTTTACCCAACTCGACCAACAGTTCGCCGTCATCTTTTGATTCATCACCGGCGATGACTCGCTCCAAGAACCCTCGGACCTGCACTGCCGTGTATCCGCCTGGAACAGTAGTGATCTGAACGCGAACGGAGCACTTGGCGCAGTTCCCGAACACCCCGTCAGGGTATTGGGTGATTTCTTCGATGACGTGCTTCTCTAAACACTCGAACGGTGAGTGCATATTTGGATCTGGATGGACCACAGGATTGGTTCCAGTGGAAGGATAGACTGGTGAGACATATCTGTCGTATTGCCATTGACTGCCCCATTGCCCACCGCCACCGATTATGGAGTTCGCAATAGAAGTAGAAACCTTCGCTTCCTTCTCTTCAAGGAAACTGATCTCTTCGGCTTTCACCATTTGATCCATGACCCTATCTCTCTTCTTCTTACGCATGTGGCACCCCGTCACGCAACCATACCACAACAGGGTGCCACATGTTACTACTCCCCGTCACCCTCAAGAGAAGCCAACAGACCAGCGGTTCCCTCTTGCGCTTCACGGATCTGGAACGACGTCGCCTTCTCGGACCGTTCGATTTCCTTGTCGATGTCCGTGAACAACACACGAAACGTGATGTCAAGATACTGGCCGCCCTCGACGCGTAGAGCGTCAGGCACCCAATCCTCGGCGCGATCGTGGAACCGCTCAATGCCATTCTTCACGATCCTTACAACTGCTTCTCTCTGGTCATCAGCCATGTTGTTGTCCCAATGCTCCTTTGATTGTTTGGCTCTTTCGAACCACTCGTTTTTCTCGTCCCAAATTTCCTTCGGCGTTGTGGCCCCAGCGACAACAGAAACCTGTTCATCTGGAATCATTTGCACGAAATCTTCTCTAACTGTCATTTCGCTCCTTTTCAGTTCGGTGAACCATACCACTAATCGTTAGACGTGTCAAATCAGTCGAATAACGGTTTTCCCTCCGCCATCTTGGCTTGCAGATTCTCGTAGCTATCAAGTGGTGCTTCTTCCATGATAGCCAACACGCATGCTTTGTGCAACAGGAAGTAACCGACGTTATGGATCGTGTGCAACAAGATCACATCTCCCGGTCTGGCTACTTTGCGACAATGCAAGCACTGTATTCCCGCTGGCGGTTTCCTGCCGTCAGGAACTACCAAAGTTCTCATCGTCACCCACTTCCGTGGTCGGGAACATCGCAGCGAGCAGATCATCTTCGTCGGTCACACCAGTGAGCTTCTCCTGAACCTTGTCCCTCATCAGTTCTGCTTCGGTTGGCATCAACCGGCGAAACTCCATGTCGGTTTCGTGCTGAGTTGGGTTCTGGACTCTGGTGTCGAACGCAAGATCACCGATAGTGAACTGCACCAACAGAGCGAACTGTGCTTCCCCGTTGTCGATCATCTTCTTGACGTCGGGGTTCTTGTCCAACATGTCGGAGTCGTCTCCGACCAGATCCTCGTTGTCGGTGGCAACGGTGCTCCCAACGACGTACAAACCCAAGTGCTTGGCTTTGTTCATCAACTCATCTATGATGGCAGTAAACTCTTCGTGCATGGTCAGATTTCCTTTCGTTGGACTCCACTGTACCAGACCAGACGCCATCTGTCAAGTCGAACTTGCGCCGAGAACGTGAACAAGAGGGCCGAAGCCCTCCTGTCACCCAGCCGCTCGACGTTGAACGTCTAGTTACTACTACAACCAAGAAGGATAATGAACCCACCCTGTCTTGTTCTGCCACATACGAACCGATGATGATGTCATGATATCACTCCTTGGTAGGAAGGGAAGCTGATCATTGTATCGGCTTGACACCCACGCAAATCCATGTTGGCATCTTTACCAGCAAAGCCGAGAACCGGTGATCATAAAACGCATTCAACACGTTGTCCTCATAGCCGCACGATTTACAGAACACTTCCCAATAACCATTGTCTTTGAACTTCTGCTCTATCCCGCGGCTCCCACAGATATTGCAGGCAACGTCAAGATATGAAGCGTCTTCATCGTCTTCAGGGTATGACACGATGAAATTCATCAGAACAATCTCGGATCTCTAACCGGAGCGTGGTTCCAACGCCAAACCTCAGGATCGACAACGTAATACTTCGGGCCGATCTTTTTCAGTCTGCCGCCCTCTTTCATCTCTCTGAAGATGTGAGAGATCGTGAAGATCGTGACACCAAGCTTGTCTGCCAACACGGTCTGAGACATGGACACCATCCCGCCCCTCGCAGACGTCTTCCACAGGTATTCGTGAAGCAGATCACGGTCAACTTTGTCCTTTACGGGTCTTCCCCGTTTCTTACCTGTTGGTTTAGCCATCAAAGAACTCTCCATTTTCGGCTTTCTCCATCAACATCTCGTACTTCTCTTTCAGGGCTTCGTCGGCCGCTTTCTGCTTAGCGAACATTCTCTCCGACATTCCGAATCCCTCCCTTACGCAGACTTCACAGATGTAACAGGAATCCATGTCTTCTTCTGCTGTGTCCGACATGATCATTTTCGATGTCTTCTTACGAGGAAAGAATGAACTGCAAGTGTAACAGAGGCGGTACATTGGAAGCAGCGAACACGCGAAACATAGCTTGGAATGAACGTAAGGTGATGGCAGTGACAGGACCGCTTGATACTTAGCATTGGGAACTGGTTCTTTGCAGTGGAAACACTGGTTGTCCCAATTCCTGTTGAGTTCCTTTACTTGTGCGCCGTCCAGAATTGTCTGCACACACTGAACGTGAAGAAACCACTTTGAACCTCTTCGGCTTCCGTTCCGGAACTTGTAACGTCTTCCGTTGCTGTACACGACTACACGATCTGTGTCTGCCGGAACGATGTCGTTACACGCGTGACAGACAGAAGCTCGTTGTCCGTGATCCAAAGACAGTATTACATCTCCGTATCCGCGTGGCATCGAAATGCCGTCAGTGTTCTCTTGAGAAGGGTAACTCACCGGTTCACACGGCCTTTCATCGTTGCGGAAGGAATGAATCTTACAACACGTTTAGCTGGAACGTCAACCAGTTCACCGTTCCTGGGGTCACGTCTTTGAACGGCTTTCCTGTTGTACACTTCGAACTTCCCGAAACCGGATAGCAGAACGTCTTCTTCGCAAGACAGTGCCAACAGAATGGTGTCAAGAGTCGTGTTGACTGCCGACTCGACTTCAGGGATTGTTAGATCAAGCTGGTTGTAAACCGATTTGATCACGTCACGCTTATTCACACGAACCCCTAAATGTCTAGATACAGTCTCACTTTATCACACTTGGCTCCCCGGTGTGTCCACTTGGCCTATCGGCCAGCAGCAACACTCGCTGCGCTCGTTAGCTCGCTAAAGCTCGGCTGCAAAAGCCACACTCAGAACTTTAGTTCGTGGTTAGCAGTCATTCGGTTGATAGTTGCTTTGTTAGTGCTGTTTAGACATAGGGATGGTAAGGGGAAATCCGAAAAAAATCAACTCTGAAGCTGCAAACAACGACCAACGCGCGCCCACTCCATCTACGGGAGCTTAACCTCGGACAATGGTTCCCCTTTGTATGAAGAAGGGGAACCCGAGGAACGCAATGGCCGCCTGCATATCCTCAGATATGTCTTAGGGCAGCCAGACTGGCTACGTAACCAAAGCTTCTTCTCTCAGATGCATGTCGCATAGGACTTTACCTTTGCCGCTGATAGCGTACGAGCAACGTTTCCCGCCGTCCAAACTCCGCAGGCAGCGACCGAACCTTCCGTATTGGGAGTGCAGACTCTTCTTTGGCTTCGTAGTCGCAGGCGGTCTTTGCAGTTGCTTTTGACGTCTTACCTTGTCCCAATTCATGCCAGAAGCCATCTGATCCTCAGACCTTTCCATTTTCTGGTGACGGTTTATGTGCCGAGTGGCACCCACCACTTATAGCACACCGGCAGCGAGGTTCCCCGGTCGGATAGTTGTAAACACGATCATAACGTAACATTCTTCGCACAGCAGGATCATGGCTGAAGCGTCAATGCCGTCGTCACCGTCTATAGGCGGATCGTCAGGATGAATGTAATCCCAATGCCAACGCAAGTCCGTATCAGAGTCGCATCTCTCATTATGGTACCTGAATGGATGGGCACGCCGCTTGTGGTCTTCTACGTCGTAAGCGTTGTTCGGTATCGGAGCGCCACACACTTCACCCGACATCAGAACGGTGTTGCAGTTCCAAAACCCCATACCTTTGGTACCTTTGGCTTCATAGTAGCCTTCAGGCATCTACGAACACTTTCACAACGTTGTCGGTTGACATGTGCTTACAGGTCCCGTCTTCCAGCTTCAAATCCACATCAAACGAGTCGTACCGGACGACCGTGCCCACCCTGGCGGTATCATCGTCCATGATCAAAGTCACTTTGTTCCCCGTCGTGTACGCTTCCCTGAGAGCGAGCAACGCCCCAGGGTACACTCCTGCCGGGGTCTTCCCCCACACCATGTCGTTAACTTGAGATTGGTTGACCATGCGAGCATGATACCACACCGCCACCAATCCGTCAAGTCGACGTTGACGAAGGGTCCTGATGTGACGGACAGCAGCATGGTATACTGACCAGACACAATCCACGACTTCAAACCGGACGGTGTTAACGCCGATGAAAGGCACAGATGAATTTCCGTGACGAGCTTGCCGAATTGCCCAAAGAGCAGTCTGCTTGGAAGATGGATTTCATCTTGCGGCAATTGCCAGAAGACGAAGCCAAAGAGCTTGAAGAGATCCTTGCAGACGAGTCAGTCAAGAGTGTCAATATTGCCAGGGTGTTGAAGAAGCGCAACTTTTCCATCAGTGAACGTGCCGTCCAGAGATACCGGAGCGAGAATGTCTTTTCATGACGACTTGGCTGAAGTTGAAGCCACTGACGACCCGACTATGGTGGCTCTAGCCACACACGAGAAAGTCAAGCGGGACAATACCCGTTTGAAGATGGCGTTAGGCAGGGAACAAGCCGCCACAGAAGACGTACAACACCGTTTGGACGTTCTTCTCAACATGACGAACACCGTAGCCGACCCCCCAACTTGGGCCTTGCCGAAGAAGAAGAAGGATGATCACAAAGGAATCGTTTCTCTCTTCGTATCTGACTGCCACTTCGATGAGGTAGTCGAACCAAGCGAAATTGACGGACTCAACGCATACAACCGTGAGATCGCAGTCATGCGGTTAAAGAAAACGTTCGAGAACTGCATCATGCTCTCCCGAGACTATCTCTCAGGGTTGGACTATGAAGGTTGCTCCCTTTTCCTGGGTGGCGACATGGTTACAGGAACCATCCACGAAGAGTTGGCGCAGTCCAACGAAGCTTTCATGCCAGAAACAATCCTGTTCTGGATTGACCAGTTGGCTGCCGGAATCCACATGCTCCACGAAGAGTACGGCAAGGTTCATATCTCCGGTGTAGTAGGAAACCACGGCAGAAACACCCGCAAGCCAAGAATGAAGGGTCGGGTGCGCGACAACTGGGACTGGTTGATCTACAAACTGCTCGCAAGGGACTTCGCTGATGTACCTGGGATTACTTTCCAGATCCCCGAGTCAGCGGACTGCGTGGTCGAACTATACGACACCAAGTTCTTGTTCACTCACGGCGACCAGTTCCGTGGCGGTTCCGGCATTTCCGGCATTCTCGCACCTTTGATGAGGGGTGACCACCGGAAGCGTAAGCGCCATATGGAAACCGACATGCCATACGACTACATGCTTATGGGTCACTTCCACCAGTACATGAACGCCAAGCGCGTTCTGGTCAACGGAACGAACAAGGGTTACGACGAATACGCTTACATGGGGAACTTTGATTTCGAACCACCACAGCAAGCATTCTGGATTACAACCCCTGAGCATGGTCCCACTTTGCACGCTCCGATTTTCACTCAGAACCGAAAAGCAGAGGGCTGGTAATGGACGAGTTAGACGAGTTCCACGATCCTGTTTCCGAGTATCATGTAATCACTCTAGTCGTCAACACTGACAAGTCCGCGCCAGAGTTGGACATCGGAGACATTCCGCCTCAAGCGGCTATCACGTTCTTAGAACAAGCCGCTAGCTGTCTTCGTGAAGTGTTGCACCCGCCACGCATCACCTACGATGATGTTGTGATCTACGATGTGTGCAGTCACGACGACGACGATTAGTCCGTAGGGTGTGGACGTTGAGGTACCCAACCTTTACTGGTAAGTAGCCACGCCTGTTCGCATCCACGACAGCAACAAAAATCTTCATCAAAGATCATCTCTCCGACGTGGTTGTGTTTACTCGGAGCGAACGTCGGTAACGGCTTGCGACGATAGTAGGGTTTTGGCTTCCTCGGCGGCATCAGTAGTCGCTGTTTCTGCCGAACCTGTCGTAAGCGGCTTGTCTTGTCATTCCGAAGACGTCACCGATCTGCTGCCAAGTGGCACCTGCGTGTTTGGCATGCACCGCGGCTTCGTTCGTTGCTCGCTTGGCTACTGACTGTTCGTTGATCCTCAAAGTCAGTTTCGTCAGTGCCGCTGAGACTTCTGGATGCATGGTAGACTTCATGGTTGAATCATACCACACTAGACACGAACCGTCAAGCAATGGTTGGCAGAAACTGGATAGAATAATAATCCCCGTCTACAAAACTAGGTTTGTTTCAGCTCACAAAACCCCGCCAAATCCCTGCCGTACCAACGATTTTCCAATATCGGCGGAAACACCAAACCTACAAAACATGGCGTAAGACAAAAAAAGAAGAGGGACCGTCCGAAGACAATCCCCCCTCTTCCACCACATAATTGTCGCCACTCGTTGCGCTGTCTGTCCGCTTGCAGAAGAAAGGCTTCCCTAGCGACTTACTTCTTCCAACAACAGAACGTCAGATTCGCTGACACTGGACGAATAATCAATCACTGCAATAAACGCTGCCACTCTTACTATCGGATAACTGCCGCTTCAGTATGAACACCAACCGAGTTATCCACTTTACTTCCATCAACCAAAGTCCTATTGACCATAGGGTGCTCAGTGTCGGTAGGACCCCAATCGCTATCCGGATGGTAAGCGATCACATCAAGCTCGTCGTCCGGACCGGTCTTGAACCGATGCTTACCGTTGAACGGGATATGGAAGATCAATCCTGGCACCAAAGGAACTTCCCCATACGGAGTGATACACAAACCTGAACCGCGAGCAATGCCGCCACTGCGATTCGAAGGATGAGTGTGTTCCGTCTGATCAATGTTAGGAGGGAAATGCAAATGATTGAAGCAAGGATCACCGAGAAGCGGCGGACAAGCCAACAGTGTGTCCGAGCAGCCGTCAATGTACTTCAACCGGCCAAGCGGTTCAATAGGACCACCCATAGCCGCCACGCCGGTGAACCCAACCTTCTGAGTGATCACCATTTTCGTCACGCCTTCTTCTTGCAACTCGAACGAACACCCGTAAGGGAAAGTGAACCATTGTCCGGCTTTCACATTGAACTTCACGAACGGCTTAGAAGAGAACATCGGTTCCGAAGACACGGTGGCTCCACCCTGCATGACGTAGCCATACACGGCACCAATCTGAGGCACCTGATCGTAGAGATACTCTTCATCCGACTCGTTCTCGAAACCGTAGATAACCGTCTCACCGGCCGGATCAACCAGCCGTTTCAACTCACCCCAATACTCTGACCATGCTGCAAAATGCTCGTTATCTACTGCTGACATGAAACTCTCTCCCAATTAACTGGTATGACTTGATTATGGTACAACGAAGGATTTGACTTCATTCGCGACTCGCGAACCAACGTGTTAAACGGTTTACGGTGCCGTTTCTCTAACCTCTTCTGACGTCTCTTCGACATCAACTTCTCGTACTTCTGGCTCATCAGTAGGAACCCATCCCTGGTTAAACACCGGTAACGACCCACGCTTCAACATGTTGCCGTG
>OFRG01000555.1_pt1 | contig 13696 bp, 14 predicted proteins | sample 1543071 | NCBI WGS metagenome assembly OFRG01 (sample SAMN07774222, study PRJEB24372) | wastewater metagenome | isolation source: WWTP Verbania (Effluent) | place: Italy: Verbania | collected 2015-12
TTTATTCACCCATTATGTTTATTTGTTTGATGAGCAGGACAGTAACAGTGAGACCACCATTACGATTTTGAAAAAAGAGTTCAACGAGGTAAGTTTTTCCTTCGTGAACAACGTAGACTTTGTGAATCATGGAAAGGAGGATTTTGACGTTTAAGGAGATAGCAAATAAATATCACAAAAGCGATATAGAGAAGTATAGAAATTACAAGGTGCATACCTACTTAATTATACACCCGATATCAAAAACCCCATCATAGCGATATGGATGGAGTTTTTGGAGAGATGACAAAGATTACTAATTTCAAAAAGTTTTTTCGTATATTTTTTTATTTGTTGATTCGATATTTGGTTGAGATGAGACGAAGAACAATCGCTACTTATATATTATACTATTATTACTTGTGGAACGCTTGTGGATAAACCAAAAATCCCCTTTCGGGGAGCTCTGGTCAAACTAGACTTAGTGGTGTCGAATCACTACGACCAGTCAATATAGCAATTAGTTAGTTACACAAATCGCTTGTAATGTGTCCACTATGTTTTATTAGTGGACTTAGACCAACAAGATTTTGATTCAGACCAATGGGATTCTCCACCTTTACCCAAAAGATAAACACCAGCTTCGATATTAAAATGAGGGTCAAACCTATTAGAGTTTACAGGTTCACCCATTTCTACCATTGTTCCTTCCCAAGTTCCTTTAATAAATTGAAAAATACCCGATGCACTTGATGTCTTTGATTTAGCCGTAGGCAATAATCCACTTTCACACTTAGCTATCGCCACAGCCCTCTTAGGTGAGTAGCCATACTTCATAGCTCTAGCTTCTATGTATTCGGCTATAGAAGTAGTCGAATTAAGCTCTATACGCCTCAAGGTTGATATATCATCAGTGAGTGTGTAGTTCGTAACGTATGTAGGTATTTCTGTACTAGTTGGTTCAATAGGAGTTGAAGTTGCGAGCAACAATCCTAAGCCAAGCATTGTCTCAAACATAAGTATTATTATAACAAAAAACAACAAAACAGGGCGATATGTTTTGTCCCTGTTGTTGGTAACTGTCTACCTGTCCTACCAAATTAGCCGTTGTAGCCATTTTCCAAGCCCTTGACGAGATATTCAGTAGTATGTTTATTTTTTTAGTCCTCCTAGAGTAACGTCGCCTTTGCTGAATCTACGGATTGCTATCCATAGAGCAACAAAACCTGTAACAATAGTTGTTACCTCTTCGTTGCCTATATCTACACCAAAAGCCTTTAACAAACTCACAATGACGATGACTATTGCACCTACGTATTCGTGTGAAAATGACATATTTTTTAAATTAAAATCCTATAAAAATTAACTGGCAAACCATACTCTTTTTGATATCTTTTATACCAAAGGTCAAAGTTTAAATGATTCGACCATAGACCAGTGAGTGAACTATTAGACATTATAGCAAAAGAATCGTCTACTATGCCACAATGACCAACTTTACTACCCGATGTTGGAGATACTATTATATCGCCCACCTTTACATCTTGGAGTAATACTTTTTGATAACGGACACTTGATTTTAAAGTAGTGTCTAGGGTTATTGTAGAAGCTCCTTCACAAAAAGGTTTACCAAAACACTCAATACCTATTTGGTTAATTGCCTCAACACAATTCAATTCTTGTGGAGCTGTATCTGGTATTCCTTTTTTCTGTTTACCTACTTGAGACTTTGCATAACGATAAAGTATTTCTCTTTTACTTATACCAAAGGCTTCCAAGAGTTTTGCTATTTGAACAAACGGGTACATATTGTTTTGATTATTTCTAATAATGACTCAAAGAAACTTTTTTTTTCCATCTGAGATATTTCTTTTACCGTGTATCGCATACCAAAATCTGAGTTGTAGAATGGTTCTCCTATTTTAATATATGGTGGATATGTGTCTAGGTAGTGAGGGCGATTCTGTTCGTCTACATAAATACAAAGAGTAAGGTGATTGTCATAGGTTCCTTCTGGTTTTATGAACACTCCATCTTTTTCAAACCATCCATGAACACTTACTGGCACAGGGCTTCTTTTTAAAGCCTGTTTTAATTTAGCGTATTTTACTTTCACATCCTCATCACGCTCAAAGACGATATAGTTATTGAGCTTCCACTTCTTTAGGAATTGTTTACCCGCAACACGGCACGCATGTTCGTCTGCTCCTTTCCATGAGTGGAAATCTTGCCATGACATAATATCATCTGAGAATCGCATCATGTCCTCTACGATTAGACCATCATTTCTTATTGAGTCTGCACCTACGAGTGGGTCGCCTCCATCTGGTGAACCATCTGATAATAAAGCATTAAAACGTGCAGAGTAGTTGGAGTCCACTATTCCAAACTCCTCCTCCTGAATAGTACATACCGCTTTTTGTTGAGCCTCTATGTAACAAGCTGACGACTCCACGCCATGTCTATTCTGTGCCTCAAACTCTGGTATAAAATCTCTCCAATCACCATTCTCACGAATAATCTCTCCTGCGTTACTTGCTCCAAAAACATAGTTCTTATGTTCTGGTTTAATTTCTGGGTATTTGAAGTTAGGATTTATAGCGTAAGTTTTCATTTAAAAAAATAATGTTTTAAAAACATTTACCAACTCGGAACCTTTAAGTAAAAGTGTCGTGCCCAAAACACAAGCAACTATCAGTAAGTTCCTTTCCAATTTATTCACTCTCCCGTTTGTTTTTTCTACTTGAAGAATAATTTTGTCTAATTTTGCGTCAACTGTTTGGAACATAATATCTATTTCTCTATTCTCATAAGGCTTAGTCATTGTTTTTATCCTTTACACTCATGCGTATCACACCAATTATTTTCTATCGTTTCAACCTTTGGATTAAGGTTCTTTATCTCTGTATATTCATATTCCTTGTTAATCTTTCTCATAGAAAAAATTGCTATGATGATGGCTACTATAATGATGGGTATGAGAATATATTTCATATATGTAATTATAACACATTGTCCTCTACATTTGATAAATCTTGTATAAATCTGGATTTTAATCTTTCCAAGCTTTGTTTTCTTGGTATTTCCATTTCTGGATTATTGTCTATCGTGCTTTGAATAGAAGTTATATAACTAGCAATTTCTTCTGTGTTTGCACTATACACAAAAGGTTCACAGACAGTTCTTTGTATTTTTACAACGTCACTAGATAATTGTTCGTATGTAGGGCTTTCTGTTTCTGGTAAAGCAACTGTAATCAAACTAGCTACGGTAGCACTCAAAGCTCCAGCAAGTATTATTTTTTTATCCATATTAGTTAATTATCATTTTACCGAGGTTTATAATAAACTTGCCAAAGTTTTGTATCATCAAAGGAAGACTAGTAACCCCAGCAGATGGTGTATAAGTGATAACAATTATTCCTTGTGCGGCTGGAGAACCGTTACAGTTATAACCACCCCATTGTCCACCTCCTCCGTATAATCCACCAGTTGCATCGTTGCCCGTACCGCTAGATTGCGTACACCCAGCTACTCCCCCACCAGAACCATGAGTTGAGTCCCATTCTTGACCAGCACCTCCAGCACCGTTGTTAGTTGCAGCATATCCTTGAGCTCCACCTCCACCTCCAGCTGTTCCGTCTGTTCCATCTACAGATATTGCTCCTCCAGCTCCACCTCCTGTGTTCAAATAATTGTTTCCTCCATTTCCTCCTGTAAAACCACCCGGGCCATTTGAACCATTATATCCACCTCCATTACCTCCTCCACCCCCTCCAGAGTAAGTTCCACTAGAATCCCCTCCATTGCCTCCATTACCATTAGGGCCTGCCGCACCTCCTCCTCCTCCGTTAGTAGAACCATCAGTATAAGAAACACCGGGATTGCCACCAGAATACTTTGTGCTTCCTACACCAGAACCTGCCGCTCCTCCACCTGATGATGAGCCTCCTTTAGCTCCAACAATTACAGCTGAACCACCAATAGTGGCACAGTTTGATGTGCTATTACATAAATAGGTATCTCCACCTGCTTCGTCATTTGAGTTTCCGCCATCCCCTACCTTTATTCCTACAGTTCCTGAGAGTGTTTGATTGGTTACTTTTGAATAACCTCCTCCACCCCCTGCGGAAGTAGATGTAAATGTAGCACCTACTCCACCTCCACCAATTACCTCTATAGAATTATTAGAATTATTCCAGTCAGCTGGAACATCCCACGTAGTGTTTGCTATGTTCGTAAGATAAATAACAGTTGCGTTTGCAAAATTAGGTAGGAGAAGTATTGCGATGACGAGTAATAATTTTTTCATATTAGTAATCAAAGAATTGCCAGAATGACATTATTATTGATGTAACCGCCTCTGGAATCTCTACTGCATAAGTAGCCCAAGCACCTGATGAGTGGGTAAAGTTTAGGGCTGTTGGAGAAGCCACACCATTTGAATCAGCTTGACCCTGAGAAGAAGCACCCGAACGCATGGTGGTATTAGACCCTGCTGATATAGCCGAAGCGTCATTGCCTCCACCTCCTACAATCCATGATGTTGAAGCAGGAGCTGGAGAAGCTGTAATAATTGAGGTTGCACCAGAACCTGAATTGGTTACGTTGTTTTTACAGTTTCCTGCACCTGTATATACAGATACTGTCATAACTGATGAACCGGTAATACCAGAAGCGGTAAATGTTTGAGAACCAGTACCTGTTGGAACCAAACACCACAATACGTTGTACCTACCAATAGCTGCGAAGTTTACTGTTACAAACTTTGTAAACGCTTCACCATTCCACGTAACGCCAGAGATGTTGTCAGTTGTGTCTCCTGAACCAGAAAAAACGATTACTCTATTTCCTGAACCTCCATCCATAGAGAATGAGAAGTTGTTTGTTGCGTCATACGAAGCATAATGAGCTATCGCTGCAAACGATACGTTCGGCAGAAGAAGTATTAGTAATGTGAGTAATAGTTTTTTCATTAGAAATTAGCCGTTATTGTTCCGAACACCTTTAATGTTGAAGTACCCATCGTTCCTAAGAATGAATACACATCACACTTTTGAGCTGTCGTTGTTTGAGTTGGTGCAGTACCTCCAGCCCAGAGAACTTCTGTACCCCATGTAATTGTTCCTGCTGTTCCTGTTGGTGGATTACATTTTACTAACTGCATCTTTGCTCCATCTGTAAAGTTGGTGAATGTAACAGTAACCGCAGCTGAACCTATGCGGATATTTTGTTGATTACCTTTAGACCAATCAATAGTCTGTGTAGTTGATGTAGCAGGTCGATGTTCTGCAACTAGGATAGATGCTGAGGAACTTCCATTACCTGTACCTATAGAAAAACTGTAGAAAGGTGAACTTGTGCCAAGTCCAAAATAAGGAGTACCGCCCGGTGTATATATTAGTCCCGCTGTAGATGTTGACACCATAGAATCAGATGTCGTAGCCCAATAGTATTTTCCATCATTCCAGAATGTACCGAAGTGCTTTGCGTTTGTTGCACCGTTTGTATCAGAGAATATGAATGCTGGAGCGGTTGAAGCTATGTTGAGTCCTGACAATTTATGAGGAGTGGTTGTACCGATGCCAAGTCCAATATCAATACCCCCGTTTGGATAGAGGAATAGGTTATCTGATGAAGTGGCGAACTTTGAGTTACCACCGCCTGAACCAGAACCACAAGCCGCACCCGCACCAGATACTTTTCCGTTTGTATCAACTTGTAGACACTGAGTAGAACCTGATATGCCAGAAATTGTAAGGTTGGTAGTGGTAGCGTTAGTGGTTGTACCGTTTGTTACTGAAAGGCTACTGATAGAAGAAGAAGCGTTTACCATTATTCCTATTGTCGTTGTTGGCGTAAGGTTTGAGTTAACTATTCTCCAATCTCTGAAAGTAGAAGAACCATCAAACGTAAATGTACGTGCTGTTCCTCCGTTATAAGTACCGCTTGATGAAAGACCTGCACCTGCTGTCAAATCGTTTAGGTTAGAGCCGAGTGAGATGCCTGAGATAGTTGAGTTGGCCAAGTCTGTATTAGCTACTGTTTGACAAGTTGCAACCCCTAGAGCTGAAAGCGACCTGACAAATTGGTTAGTACATGAAGTTCCAGTATATTCCGCCACGATACCAGTTGACCCTGTGAGTATGAGAGCCGATGTCATTTGGTCTACATCAAGAGTTCCTGAAATAGACACATTAGTCGACGTAGCATTTGTTGTCGTTCCATTTATTACCTGTAGGTTTGTGATTGTTGATGTTCCATTGTTGATGAGAATGGCTCTGGATGTAGTAGGAGCTAGGAAAATCGGAGAACCTTGTAATGACCAATCTCTAAAGAGTGAATTGTAGTAATCAAGCGTGGTTGTAGGGGCAACTGAGTTTACTGTTACTGCTCCTGTAGCACCTGATATAGCAATGTTCTGACCAGCAACAATAGATGTTACTCCTGAGTTGGTTAGAACCCCAGCACTGTTAGAAAGTCCTGTACCTGTAAGGTCAGTGAAGTATTCAGAATTAGTACCTAGGGTAGTTGCATATAGCGTTGTAGAAGTTGCGTTGGTTGTGGTTGCATTTAATCCTGTGAAGTTTTGGAGTGTAGTAGAACTATTCATCAAAACATCTCTTGTTGTTGATGGCGTTAGTGAACCAGCAGAATTAACTATCCAGTCTCTAAATTGAGAATTATAGTAATTAGATGAAGTGGTAGCCCAAGAGCCTCCAGCACCTCCTGTAGAGTTTATGGTTATAGGTGATGAGCCTATTACAGTGAAAGCTGTACATGAAGCATCGCCAGTACAAGTTACTGATGTTGTAGCAACACCTCCTAGTGTAGCTGGAGTTCCGTTAGTTGAAGTCCAGTAAGGGAGTTGCCCTTTTGTTTCTGGTGAAGATGTAGCCACGTTTCCAGTACCACTTCCACCAGTACCATTTGAAGCTGCCGTAATAAGTCCTTTACCATTTACAGTAATGTTTGCGTTAGTAAAAGAACCGACATTTGGATTTACTGTTGCGAGAGTAGCTGCTGCTGAGCCGGGGCCTGATGCTGTTATATCGCTAGTAAGAGCGGTTATGTAGTTTCCTGCCGCTTGTTTGTTGTTGAAAGTAGTCCAATCTGTTGAGGACAGAAGACCTTTTACAGTTGCACTTGCATCTTGGAAAAGAGAAGACGTTGCTATTGCCTGAACGTTTGCTGTCGAACCAGTAGGGTTCCCAAGAACAGTGTTTGCTCCAGCTTGTGCGAGCATACCTACTGTTACCTTATTAGCCCCTATTGCTGTGGTTATTGCGGTCGCTCCTGTTCCTGATACATCACCTGATAGAGTTATAGATTGGTTTGCGGTTAAATACGTTGCATCTAGAGTACAAATTGTTCCGTTGCAAGTCCAATCACCAAAATCTGTAGAGGCAAGTTCTGTAGGGCCTACTGTAGCTCCGAAATTAGAATAGTCAGTACCTGATGTTGCTGGTACTACACCGCCAGAAGCTGTGGTTTTAAGTAGAGATGAAGCTATACCTGTTATACCAAGGCTCGTGGTTGTTGCACCTGATGAAAATAGGTTAGTTGATGAAGCTGTGGTTGAGAATATCTTAGTAGTCGTAGCGTTAGTAGTAGTCCCGTTATTTGCAGTGAAGTTTTGAAGTGTTGTTGACCCTGTAATCAATAATTGACCGCCAACTTTTGCAAAAGTGGTATTTGGGTCAAAGAAAAACTCTGCTGTGGTAGATGAATTAGAACCAATTGTTATTACATCATCATTGTTGTTTGGGTAGTTGAAAAGGACACCTGTTACTGGTGAGGTAGTTGTAGACCACGTACCACCTGCTCCTCCTCCACCACCTGCTGGCCATGCTGTTTTACAATCTGCACTTAGACATATTTGATTTATATGTAGCTCATCCCACGGAGCAGTAGATGTTCCGAGGTTCTCTGTTGAGTCTATTGGAACAAGTGAGCGTTGGAATGTTTGAAATGGAGCACCAAGAGTCATCGGAGTATCATTACCAAAAAGCTGTTTTATCCAATCAAAGAATCCTGCATGTGTTTGCAGTGGGACAAGAGCTATAAAAGCTATAACAAGTAAAAGTTTTTTCATTATGCGAATAATTTATTATGTATCACAAGCACTGTTTGCCCCGCTGATAATGTCGTTGAGGCATCTATCTCATCTGTAAAAGTAATCTTATTACCATTAAGGGTAAAGTCAGTTGTTTTGGCAAAAGCTGTAGGAAAACTAGAACCCATTATAGCAATATCTCCACCAGCAAAGTTAGGTATTGAAAACTCTTTTAACACACCATTCAATTCTGAATTGAGAAAATAAACACCCATTCCACCACCTCTTCCCACTCCTCCACGGCTACCTCCAAGCCCTAGACTTCTAACAAAAGGTTCAACCCACTTTTTCCATCCTTTTATGTGATCAAAATCAATCTGGTCTTCTTCACGAATAGGTAAAACGTTTATTTCATCAACGATTTTCTCCCCTGTTATTTTCGGTATTTCTGGTATTTTTATTGAAGATATACGATTTTCAATATCTTTAATGACGGAACTAAACTTATTCTCTATTTGAGTTGAGTCGTATTGTGGTATTTCTGAGATAAGTTTTTCTAGTTTGTATACCTCTAAATTGACCAACTTGTATACTTCATCTTTTGTATTCTTATCTACTTTGTTTACCAGCTTTGAAATATCAGCCTGTATACTATTAACGTAATTTTCAATTTGTTCTTTATCCGCTTTTGCATTTAGCTCATCTTTTATCTGACTCATGCCAGACTTTACCGCTGCCATTATTTTACTCAAAACCAAAGCAACTTCTCTGGCGGAAGCTTTATCTGTATTGACTATTTCTGCTATCTTTTTTAACTGAGCTAACTTATCCATTTAGTTTAATTATAACACGAATTACTAATTAAGTGGCTCCTTCCACCATAATTTAGTTCTAATAACATGAAGCGTTGATGCTTGGCCTGCGGCTGCGGGACTTACAACTGTTGTAGAGACAATAGGAGTGATAACTGTTTTAAGTGGTATGTTTGTTCTGATTATTGCTACAGGAATTGACGATGAGGCTACTGGGAAGTTTGGAGTAACAATATAAAACTTTGCTGTTGTTGATGACACCTCTACTCTTAAATCTTGGAATCTACCAGTTGGTGTTCCTGTGAATACAGAAGATGTTGCAACTCCTGTGTTTACTGTCGTGGTAGCGTTTGAACCATTAGTACATACAGCCATCCAGTTAGCTTGAGTTGATGAAGCGGTAAGCCAACATCCTAAAGTTGGATATCTGAATCCTCCCGCTGCACCTCCAGCCACACCTGCTGTCCCTGAAATAGTGTAGTTACCAAAGCCTACTGTAGTTATAGAGCTAGAAGCGTGTTGCAAGTTTGAAATCCTAACTCTCGCACTTACGACAGGTGTATTTGTGGCAAAGTTTAAGTATGAGTTAAAAGGTCGCATAGCCATACCGTCAAACTGTACCGTCGCTCCACCAAGTCCAGTAGCTCCTGCTGCTAAGAGAGTATAGCCACCAACAACTGGGTCTGTAGAAACGAACGATGCCTGTCCATTTGTAGCCTCATCAAATCCCCACATTCCACAACCAAAACCAGTCGCAACAGTTCCAAGAGAAAGACCTGTATCTGTTACCTGTGCAACACTTCTGTTTAAGGCTAGTCCTTCACAACCGCTATATGACCAATCACCCGTATTTATTCTTCCGTCTACATATAGTTGGTCTTGTTGGACACTTTTAGTTGATGTGCCGACAGTTACTCTTGCTCCGTCAAACATTCCACCCTCAAAAGAAGTAGTTGTTGATACTGCTTCAAAAATATCTGCTGTTGATGACGCAACTTCAAATTGTGGAGATGTGGTGGTTGCAATATGTAATGCGTATCTGAAACTATCAGCCAAACTTTGACCTCCAGCCATTTCAATTCTTCCTGTTGTTTTATCGAAATCAAAACCACCAGCTCCTGCAATAGCTGTAGAGTCGTTATATTGCACCTCTTGGTTATTACCACCAGCAGAAGCTGATGCGGTAACTGCCTGACAAGAAAGTCCTGCTGTAGCACTTGGTTTTAATGCCTGACCTGCGGTACAAGTTCCTATACCTGTAATAGCAAACTGTGATGTCGTTGAATTACCACTTATAGTCAAATTACCCACAAGAGTTGATGTGCTATTTCCTAAAAGCAATCTCTGTGTTCTAGTTGTGAGTGCATCATTTATTGAACCAAACTCTAAAGTACCTTTTGTTGTTGAGGCGTATAGGTGTTTTGAATCTGCTACTGCATCCATGTCTGAAAGTACAAGAAGTGGTTGAGACCAAGCTCCAAATGTACCTCCTCCTGAAATGTTTAAAGCACCAACAGGGGTACTAGTTCCAATTCCTACACCAGAGTTTATTAAATCTCTTATCGTTACAATTTCTGCTGGAACTGAATTAGTATATACATTAAGGACGAACCTTCCTGTATTTAACCCACCATCTGTTAAAGCTCCAATACTTCCTAATATATTTCCATTTGCTGAAAATGTTTGAGCTGTTCCATAACCAGAAGTAGGTATAGTACCTTGACCAGTTACTTCTACATCTTGAGTTCCGTATAAACCAGCGATCGGATTATTACCTGCATTACGAGTAAATCGTGCAATACCCCCAGATTGAGTCCCGTAGACACTAAACAATTTACTTGGTGTAGTTGTTCCTTGTGTAAAATTACCTAAAACATTTAGGTTAGTTGATGTGGCATTGGTTGTCGTTCCATTTACCACTTGTAGATTTGTGATAGTGCTTGTTGCGTTGTTTACAATAATTGGTGTTGAAGTTGTTGGTGCAAGATACGCTTTTGAATCAAAAAATGACCAAGATTCTCCGAATGAAGCACCTCCTCCTGCTCCACTATCATCGTTAGAACAGGTGATATTTCCATTGGCATCAGCAGTCAATGCTCCACCATTAGTATTTCCAGTACAGTTAAGTCCTGTGAATATGATTGTACCCGTAGCGGTTAGATTACCTCCAATGTATGCTCCTCCAGCCACTCCAAGTTTAGTGAACGGAGAACTTGAGCCAACTCCTAAATCAACATTTCTAAAATTGGATACGCTATCACCAAGTACAAGTTTTGGATTAGCAGCCGCACCAAGCTGGAACTCTGGGGCAGAAACAAATACTTGAGCAATTCGATTTTCCAAACGGATATTTCTTTGGCTATCAGCTGTGTCGTAATCTGGTTTGAATACGAAATCAACCAAACCTTTTGCAACACCAACAGCAGCATTTTCAAAGAGAGCACCATTTACACCATTTCTATTTTGTAGTTTTAATCTTACAGTACCATAAGTATCACCAGTTTCTTCCATTACGAGTTCAGTGGCCGCACTTGTTATTGTGCCCCCTGTAGAACTAAAGTTTATATTCCCATCAAAGCGTGCATTACCAGTGGTTGTCGCACCACCATATACCGTGAGTCCTCCTCCACTTAGACCATTTCCAATAGTAGACGAAGCGTTTACGATAATACCCACAGTTGTCGTAGGAGCTAACCATGCTTTGCTACTAAATAATTGCCACGCCTCACCAAAAGAAGCTCCACCACCTCCACCTGAAACGTCTGCACTACAAGTAAATACACCTGCGGCCGTTACACCTGAAAACTTATCTGTGCTTCCGCAAGTTAGGGCATCTATGAGAGTGTAATCAGTTCCATCTGAAGCTGCGGAAATTGCCGTACCATTACCTTTAAGAACACCGGTTACTGAGGTTGTAAGAGTAAGGGCTGGAGTTGCACCGCCTGATGATGAACCAGTGAACCCGTTAGAACTAGAAACTGTAATAGACGTAACGTATGTTCCTGCCGCTTGGTAGTCTACCCCAGCAGTTGCACCAACTATTAAACCATTTGTGTCTGTTTTAAGAATCTTTGAAATTATAGAGGAGATAGCGAGATTGGTTGTGGTTGCGTTGGTTGTCGTTCCGTTTGTAACAGTGAGTGCTCCTATGGTTGATGAGGCTGAAATGAGTACACCGAGTGTTGTTGTTGGACGTAGAGAACCACCAACAATACTCCAGTCTCTAAATTGAGAGTTATAGTAATCCTGTGATGATGTAGCCCAATTACCAGCTGATACTCCACAGGTAGGGCATGATATTTCTCCAGTTCCTGAGTTATAACTTATTGGAGCTAAAGCAGATAAAGCATTTCTAGCCTTAGAATCTAAATAGTAAAGATTAGTACCCTCAATTAAATCAGAAGTAGTTTTTGTTGTAAGCCAGTAGTTAGAACTTGTTGTTGAGAAAGTAAGCCCTAGGGTTGAGGTGGCTACTGGGGTATATGTACCATTGGCGTTTCCCCGTAGCATAACACCAAAACCTGTGGACTGAGGTACGGTTATGTTTATTGCACTCGCTGAAAGTGGCAATAAACCTAGTATTAAAATTAGTAGTAATCTATACAAAACCATAAATATCATCGTTAGGGGGTACTGACATAGTTGCGGTTGGGTCTGACCAAGTCCAACCTTTATTCTTTTGATACCAAGCACCATCAGAAATTATATACAAAGGCTCCTGAGTAAAGGTAAACGCTGTGTTAGTTCCATTCACGGTTCCTGTTGCTGTTAGTTTAGTAAAGCCTCCACCTCCACCAGTACCATCAATCAAAATATCATTTCTACCAGAAGAAGCACTGTACGTTAGGTTGATGTTAGTTCCACTTATCAAGTTTATTGAACTTACTAATCCTTTTTTTGCACCGTTTATATATAGCTGTACCCCTTTAATACCACCACTACCACCTAAAATAGCTGGTTTAGGTAGATTCTTTATATGACTAGCGTCAATTTTAGCGTCATCTTCTAAGGGTAAAGCATTTATCTTACCCACAATAACTTCCCCACTTTCTGCAACCGCTACTTCTTTAATTACTTCCGTATTTGTAACAATAGGTTGTTCTTTAATTACCTCAATCTTTTCAATTACCTTTTCTACTATCGGAACAACAACAGCTTTAGCAATTTCCCTTTTATCATCTGAGGTTAAAACATAATCTTTTCCGTCTTCGTAGTCCACACCTTTTTGAGGAGTATATCCTGCTGGCCCTTCCTGTTTCTTTACTTCCTCAACAATAGCTAGAGTCTCATCTATTTTCTCTGCAAGCTCCTTCTCTACTGTGTCTACTTTTTTATCAACACGTTTTATTTCAGACTCCAAAACCTCCTCAGTTGTTGGTTTATATGTAGTTTCTTTAAAATCATTTATTATGTCATCGAACTAACTCATTTATTTAAGTTTAACATTATTTTGACAGCTTCTCTACGGCTTTAAACATACTTTCTATTGCCCTATTAGGATTATTCAGGAACTTAATATACTGAGTTATAGCTTTTTGAGTTACACCAGAAGCAATAAGAGCTGGGTTAAGAGACACTATACCGCTTACTAATTGTCCACCTGATAATATATCGGTAAAATCTATCAAACCTTTTACGTTTTTCTTTGCATCACGCATTGTCGCCTTCACAACGTCTTTTTCAATAGCTTTTAGTGAGCCATATTGCTTTTTCAGTGCTTGGTATGCTTTTCCTGTTAGACCAGAAATACCCTCATCAAGAGATTTCTCATAAGGTTTGCGATAAGAGCGTCTACTGCTGCTTTTGAAGCACTTTCATAGCTTGGATTACGATAAAATGCTTCCAGACTT
>OFRG01000557.1_pt1 | contig 13606 bp, 11 predicted proteins | sample 1543071 | NCBI WGS metagenome assembly OFRG01 (sample SAMN07774222, study PRJEB24372) | wastewater metagenome | isolation source: WWTP Verbania (Effluent) | place: Italy: Verbania | collected 2015-12
CTCCCAGCATTAGCGGCATAAGATGCGTTGTTATAGGCAACATTGTAGCCGACAACAGCAAAATATGTTGCAGCATCTTCTGGTAAAACACTTCTTGAATTACCGGATGTTGCAGCACCACGAGTTGAATACAAATTGTATGTAGATGGAGATATTGCGTCTCTGCGAATTTCAATAATATCCCCTAAATACCTTGCGACACCAGAATTAAACCTTCCAGTGGATGGTTCTTCTGATGCTCTAAATTTACAACCATATTTTCTACCCACCCAATTGTCTGTAATGGTTTGAACGCTTGGGATACCCGGTGTTGATGGTCGTTCTGTTTGCCAGAAGATTTGGTCAAAAATTCCATATGAGCCAGGATAATATACTTCTTCAGAGTTGGCTTCAAGAATAACCTTAAAGTAGACAGTAGACAAACCACCGTTTGCGGATAAGGGCCAGTTGTTAACTAGAAAGTACCCAAGAAGAGGGCTAGTTAACGGAGATGTCTCGCTTTTGACCCCCTGTGGAGAAACAGTGTCTGACGAGAAGAAATATTCTGCATCAAATGAATAGGCGTAAATACTTGAGCTACTATACACACTTGGGTCTTCTGGCCAATCGGTTATTTCAATAGTAGAAGGTGCATCAAAATCTGGGTCGTTTGAGATTTTTAGAGATTTGATTCTCGTCAATTGAACTGGCTCTCTCGTGTCAGAATCAACAAGATTGAACCCAAACACAAGCTGGTGTCGATTGTTGTCACGTGCAAAAACATCACTTTGCACAAGTGTTGTGTATGTTTGGCCACCATCAATAAAGTCACCCTTTAAAAATGTGCTTTTTAGATTATTTGGTAGGACAAGATTTACTTCAATTGACATAATAAAACCATCACATGGTTAAGCCTTTGGTTTTCGACTGCTTCTTTTGTTTTTCACTTTTTTAGCATCCGAATCCTGTGTATCGCCAGTTAATTTAGGTTGTACAGCATTTGTTTCTACACTTAGTGCGTCAACGCCCACTACAACATCTTCAACGCCACCAGAAGCTTCCTCAATTGCGATTCCATCATCATTCTCATCCACAAACTCCGAGCCATCAGATGAGACCTGAAAAGTCAATGGAAGATTTCTTTGAATTCTTAATGGCATCTTGACTGACAAATATGCAAAACCATCCACGTAATTTACTGTATCTTCTTTGTGAAAGTCGTATTCACAAGAAAATACATCGTTGGTATCAAAGGTGTTTACGTATTCTAGATTTACACTAGCTGTTTGCTCTACGGTGTCTGTGCCAGATGGAAGGTCTATTTCCAAACTTAAGTTGTCTCTTAAAGATACATCTATTAATTGGTCACTTATAATCAAGAAAAACATTTTACGTGTCGGCGTACCAACACCAAGCTCTAATAAGTCCTTGTCTTCTTGATAAAGCGTTTCACCAGACTGTGGCAAACTTGGTACCGTGGAAATCACTGGCACGCCGAATCTCAAAGGTCTTGGGTAATTGTTGTCGGCGTCATCATAAATAGAAATGATAAATTCTGGTATTCTTTTTGAAGCCGGGATAACCATTCTGCTTTCATCAACACTTTGTATTGCAACAGATGACAGAGAACTAACCGAAACTATTTGTGTAGAAAACTGAATGGTCGCATCAGAACCACTCATTGATACAGATATAGAATTGGCATCACTATTAACAACTTGACAGTCTTTCAAATCAACATAAATTAACACACCATTTATGTTGATTTTAAGTTGATTTTCATTATTCTTTGTTAGCGAAGTTAAGTGTCTAAACTTCACACCAAACACCATAGGAATATTAGTTTTTTTATTTAAATACAATACAACATTTCCATCAGAAATAAAAGATGTGGCTTTTATTTCATCTGACGCCTGGAAAATAATAGCAGACGTGGTTTGGCTCGTATACTCCGTGTTTGGAGAGTCTTCAAAAAGTACATCAATTGAATAATTGGATGCAGTCGTAAGCTTAAATCCAGCTTCTCCGCTTAATGTTTCAAATGTTAAACCTAAATTCGATTGCATAATACCTCTTATTCAGACACCAACAATGTGCCGTTTTCCAACACTGATAACCCAGTTGGGTGTGTCAACAATCCATCTCCCCAACTCCATGTTATTTTACCAGATGTGTTAATTCTGGCAAGCCTAGATGCAGAACCAGTCGCAGAACGGTCGTTTATAGCAACCCAATATTCCATAGTGTTGGTGTAAGGAAGTGCTTTAACTGGGTCTCCGTCCACAGGGATGCTAAACAATGGTACATTGCCAGTGGTTCTATTAACCAGCATCAAAACACCCTTAGCGCCATCAGTATCAGTCGCTGGCGCTGCAATCAAAACATTTCCATTAGACAATAAATATGCAGAACCGCCATACCCTTCTCTCATTGCAACGAGCGTAGATGGTATTGACCAAGACAAAACACTTGTTGAATCAAATTTAACAACAGACTCCGACCCTGCGGTTGCCGCCAACCACGAACTTGTGTCTTCAAACACCTGAATGCTTATAGGATTAAACAAATTATAGTAAACAACATCTCCCCGAAAAACATTCAATGTTATATTGCTAACCTGACCACCCGGTCCTTGTAATACGCTGGTTATTTCTCCGTCACCATTAAAGTCACCAGAATCTGCGCTTGCGGCGAGGGCTTCCAACCCGGTAAAGCACTCAAGCACACCAGTTAAATCTCCAGAACCAAGGTTTTCATACAAGCCCGTTGGTGGGCAATCTGTTCCACTGTCTGAGCCACCCCCGTCGCCGCCACCAGAGCCGCCACTGCTTCCAGCAGATGATACTGCTCCGTCTAGAATTAAAATCTTAGCTGGGCTTGTCCAAGAGTTTATCAGTTCGGTCAAACTTGATGAAAATGTAGCTTGTATCGTTGCACTTTTATTATCAATCGGCGCAAAAGGAACACAGTTTACATCTGATAAACTAAACGAAATGCTATTTTGGTCACTTTGTAGATAGATTTTTGATTTGTCAGATATTGTAATGTTTTGACTAAATGCAATCCATAGCTTTCCGAGTCTTTCATTATATGTTGCAGTAAGCGCAACAAAATCTCGGTCAATACTTCGTAGCCTAATGTTGCCCTGTATTGCTCTAATAAAATTGCCGTCTAAATCAAGATGTACCAATCTGTCATTATCTGTGTCGGCAAAAACGGTGCTTTTGTCAGAAAGCACTTCAAAATCTAATGGATTTTCAAAACCAGTTCTAACACTTCCGCCCCACGCTTGCACTGGTGTCGTGTAAAGCGTTTCGCCGTTCTGATATGATGCTTCGTCTGAACCATCCAACTGGAAAGAACTATAGCTGTTGTCATCTCTAATGTATTGAAATTCTCCAACACCAGAGCTACTTTCAAGCAATAATGAATTCTTTGTTAATAGTCCGTCAACATAATCATCTCCGACTGTAATGTTGACAAACTTCCTACCTTCCATCCACCCCGTCTGAGATGTCGATGAATCAGTTAGTCTTTTGTTCCAGGTTTTTATTGCTGGAGCGCCTGCGCCTTCAAAAGCTAAAGAAAGCGTTTCAAGAGTTGGTGCGGTGGCAAGCCCTGGCGCAGCTATAAGTTTTACGTGAACGTCAAAATATTGACCCACAGATGATAACGAATCAATTAAGTGTGTGTCTGGGTCAACATCATAATACACGCCCATGCTGACATCATTATCACCAGCCCTTGTTCTAAACTTAACCTGAGTATTAGACGGCGTAACAACATCCCAATTCAGCAAGCTGTATGTAGTTGTAGTATATCCACTGTCAAATCTGAAAACAATTTCAGCAGTTTCGGCATAAAGCGAATCATTCCAAATGAAAACAGCAGATGTAGTATCTGGAAGAGTTTGCCTTTCTTCAACCACTGCGAGATTTGGACTTACATCAGTGCTAATTTCATCATCGTTTGGATAAAGAAGGTAAAACTCTACTTCATTTCCATCCCAACCAGTAGCTGTTTTCCAAGCCACGCCCATTCCCTTAATTTTTGTCTTATCAGTTACATTAAATTCAGAAAGATTAATGGAGCGGTACATTCGAGTGGTAGATGTTTGTAAATCACCATCTCTAAGCGTTACTAATGACGATATGTTGATTGTGGTGCTCACACCATTTTTAATGATATCTACTGGTGTACCGTCATCATATATGAGATATATGTAAACATCGCCAGGAACGCTAATTGACGTTAAACCCCAACCGATACCAAGCTTAGTTCTTGCCGACCAATCTTGAGTGTTATTAAATAATCCGTAATAATATCTCTCAACAGCATAGTTGTCAATAAATTCATTATTAAAAGGTGGAATAACAACCCAGAGCGGTGGCGGTGGCTGAATTGTTCCTTCAGCTTTGTTGTCAATAAATTTGTAACCACCATCCCAGTCAAATGAATCGACTGAAGCGCCCAGGTTGGTTGATGTAATCCCCTTATAGTAAAGCGGGATATCTATATTAATTTCACCATCAACACCCGTCCCCGATACAACAATATCATGAGAATATGGCTCTGGAGAATTTACACGAGTTTGATGGTCTTCTAATGCCGTAGTAAAGTCAAGGTCTGTAGTCCAAACTATTACATCGCTATTGATAGACGCTGGATTTGTGCCATAAATTTCATGAATATTTTTGTCAACTACGGCTAAGTCTACTTTGCCAGCACCGTTTGGACCAGGAACAAAATCTGCTACGACACCTGTTAGTCCGTATGATGCAAATGTCGAATAGTATGCGATTAAATGGTCATCAGCATTATAACCAGGAGCATAAAAAACAGCATTAATTAGCTTTTCATCTATTGTATCTAATCCAGATTGTTTTTTAAGCGCTAACACCAACTGAAGCAAGTTGGCTATATGCAAATCTGACAACCTGTATTCGCTAGGATTTTCTAAAGATTCTAGCAGTGAATCAATTTCTGGGTGAGTAAGAGTGCCTATGTCTGATAGTATTGTATGACTGATAAGCGGCAGTCTTTCTGGTGCAAGGTTGCCCTTGGTAACAGTTCCCAAATCAATATTTTCGATAAACGAACCGTCTAATTTGCCCTGAACATGCAGCCCCAAGTCAATTCTACTTGGGTTGTTTGCGCCGCCGATATGCTTATGTTTGTTTATGAGAGAAGCAAGTGTGTTAAACAAAGAAATATTAACACGACCATGTTCTGCATCATTATAACAAGTTACAGTTGGGGGACTTGACGAATAATCAACGACGACTGCTCCCAAGCCAATATAATTATCTGGGTCTGCAATTTCAACTGTAGACGCTACAAAATCAACCGTGCGCTTGTCGTGTGTAGTATCATTTGCTCTTGCATAAAGCCAGAATGTATATACATTACCCGTGGTTGAACCAGTTGGCGGCGGTAGCTTTACTTGAACAACAGTAGTTGTAACAGCAGATTTCCAAGCAACATGTCCACCACCGGGAGTTATTTGAACAACTTGCCCCGTTTCATCGCCTGGAACATTTTGAATTCTCCAAGACGGATTTAATGGGTCATCATCTAAAACACCATTTCCAAAAATGGTATAAATCGCATATGTTTGAGCTTCAATCGTGCGAAATCTACGCTCATCCATGTCGATGACTTCACCGACTTTTTGATAAGCTTCTAAAAATCCAAGTTTGTAAATGCTGGTTTGACCCATGTTGTTACATTCTAGTGTTTTGGTTGAAACACCTATTTTTAAAAAACTTTTATAGAAAGAAGGTGTTAATATAAATTCACTGAATAATAATATATATGCTGAAAGCTTTCAAATACAGGATATATCCAAATCAAGAGCAAGTCGAAATGTTCAAAGAGCATTTCGGAGCAACACGATTTGTTTATAATTGGGGACTGGAAAAGAAAACAGAGGCATATCAACAAGAGTCAAAAACACTTTCTTTTTTTGATTTAGTCACAGAACTTAAACAATTAAAGATTAATGAACCTTGGATTAAAACAGTTAACAGTCAGTCTCTTCAAATGTCGCTAAGACATTTAGACAATGCTTATACTAGGTTCTTTCGAGAGAAGAAGGGGTTTCCAAAGTTTAAATCAAGACATAACCCAAAACAATCATTTCAATGTCCACAACATTGTTCTGTTGATTGGGAATGTAATACAATATCCATCCCAAAAATCAAAAACATTAAAACAGAACTACATAGAAAATTTGAAGGAACAATCAAAACTGTAACAATTAGTCGTTCCACTACTGGCAAATACTATGCTTCAATCTTAGTTGAAAACTGCGCCAATCCTCCAAAGAAGGCGGAACTAAAAATTGAAGATGCCGTGGGTATTGATGTGGGGTTGTCGAGATTTCTTACTACATCGGAAAGAATGATAGTGGAAAATCCAAGATATTTTAAAAAGTCTGAGAAGAAACTTGCCTATCAGCAATATCGACTTAGTAAAATGAAGAAAGGCTCTGCTGGCAGAGCCAAACAAAAGAAGCGAATTGCTCGTTTACACGAGCATGTATCAAATCAAAGACGGGATTTTTTGCATAAGGTGACAAGTAAACTTGTAGGCGAGAGCCAAGCTACAACGTTTTGTATTGAAGACCTTTCCGTTAAAAACATGCAGAAAAATCATTGTCTGGCTAAATCCATAGCAGATGTAAGTTGGGGGATGTTTTTTGACTTCCTCAAGTATAAATGTGATTGGAATGGAAAAAATCTTCTTGATATTGGAAGGTTCTTACCTAGTTCTAAAATGTGTAGTGCCTGCGGCACTGTCAACAAAGAACTAAAATTGTCTGATAGGGAATGGACTTGTTCTTGTGGGATTAAGCATGATAGAGATATCAATGCTTCTCAAAACATTAAGAGAATGGCTTTTCAACGTCAGAATATCATCAGATGTATAGGGCTGGAACAGCCCGAATTAACGCAAGTGGACACTGTAGCAATAGCTACGTGAATGAAACTTGAAGCCCCACCCCTCGTGGGTGGGGTAGTTCACAGATGCCGTGAATTCCTCAAACTAACACAACCGGGAAATATAACGTAGAACATAAAAGCCCGTTTAACGACGGGCGCTTTTACAAGCGACCTGGCAAGGTTGTGAACTAAACAACTGAGAGACTCGGAGTAATCCGAGCCAGTAAAGGAGTGACAAAACAATGCTACCTACGGTACTTGCGTTATGCATGCAGGGCGGAAGCCCACAGATACAGATTCCCAAGGCAGAAATGCCCGTGGTTTCTTCTCATCAATTAGCTCAGACTTTTACGTCTTTGCTCAATCTACCTAATCCCACACACCCACCCCTGAACCGCCGAAAATTACAAGTGAAGCGATTCTCAATACAGCAGAAGAGCAAATCGGAATTCGTTACGTTTGGGGAGGAACATCACGAAGTGGTTTTGATTGTTCCGGTTTTGTAAAATACGTTTTTGCAAAACATGACTTTAAACTTCCACGCACTTCAAGAGAGCAGTGGAAAATCGGTGACAACGTTCCTCGCTCGGAACTCATTCCTGGTGATTTGATTTTTTTCAAAACTCGAAATTCACGTGTAAGTCACGTGGGAATTTACAAAGGAGATAACATGTTTATTCACGCCAGTAGTGGCGGGGGTAGAATTCGTGTTAATGAAATCGAAGGATACTACGCCAACAAATATGCGGGAGCACGACGTGTTTTAGACACAGAGACAAATTAAGGATAAATATGATAACATCAACATTAGCTTTGGTTTTATTGCTACAGGCAGGAAAACCAATTCAAAAACCAACTGACATTAAGAGCCCCAAAAGCTCTCACGCTCAGTCACGAACAAAAGGAACACCTTCTAGACATAAGTCTGGTAGATTTGTTAAAACATCTCAAGCTACTTGCTATACAGTAGCCGAAAACGGTCGCTCTACAGCGAATAGCGAAAGATGTTTCTCGAACGGTCCAGAATATTTGTGTGCAATGCCCACGAATTTAAACCCAAGAGCAATCTACTGTCGCCATAAGAGCAAGGTGTGTAATCCAATTTTTGTCTTGACAAAAACTGGTGAAATGATTACTGTTCACGTCGTAGACCATTGTCCGCACCCTGGTGTGATTGATTTCAACCCGGCTGCTGCGAACAAAATTTTCTTAGACAAGGATAGTAGCACCCAAGACTGGTGGTCTCGTTCATCAGTGAAATGGGCTCGATGATAACTTTTTTCAAAAAAAGTTTCAAAAAAAGTTGACAACGGCTTCCCATTCGTGTATAATGATTACACGAGCTGAGAAGTCAGCAAATGGAAAGCAAATCAGAATTCCTCAAAATCATTTGAGACTGGTGTAAAGCTTCCAAGTACATTGAAAGTTTAATAAATTTCGGCAGTTTGGTGTCGATAAGATATGGTTCTGAGAAGAATCGAAAGGGGCGAACTTGTTCACAGTCCCCGCCAGATGTAGAGGCTTGCTTCTATGTTCGGTCAGCCAAACAAGCCCAGTTTCTGTGAGCTTCAGCGAAAGTTGGAGATATAACAGTAGATGGGAAGGCGAAATGTTTGTTACGGCGAGGATAACTTCGTAGTTGTAACAAACCACGACCGCAAATCGTAAAGTCTTCCATGCAAAACATCGGTGTTTAAGAGACGAAGGGTAGTCATAAGGTTTGAGTTTTTGCAGACAAAAGCTTTATGGAGTCAGCTTCGGCTGGCTTTAGCATGGTAAGAGATGAGAGCTTCAAACTATTCGTTCCAACGGATAGTGTAGAGCTGGAGTCTTGAAATCAGGTTAAGTAATCTCGCAAAGATGAAAGACATAGAGGTGTGTTGTATTCTGTACGTTAAAAGCGTATGGAGCGATGGCACTCGCACATCTCAGTGAACTTGCAAAACATAGCTCATAGGTAGAGCAATTCCTCTTTAAGGAATAGGTAGTTGGTTCAATTCCAATTGTTTATTATAAACGCAAAAGTCGGGTGCTGTATGGTGTGAAAACCGCTTCTTTCCAGGGCGTAAGCGCTTGGAGCGATAAGACTCGCAAGGTCGAATCGTAGTGTGAAGATGAAAGACGTAGGAGTTTAGCGACTTCGAACTGCTCGCAAGGCAGGCGGCAAGTAAGAAATGCACAGTAGCATCATATGTAGTTCGGGACGCCTTCCGAAGTTAAATAAAGGCAGCGGTGCTATCGTACTATGGGCAACTGTAGTGGATAAGTCGAGAATCTGAGCCGCAAGCTCAGAGTAATGCGATGCAGAGCGATAGCAAGAGTGGTAAATCTAAGCCATTCAATATTTAAACGAGTTATTGTCCAAATGGTGCTGGAAACAGCGGACAAGAGTTGTAGTAAGAACCAACAAGACTACGCCCCTGAAGACTGACAGTGAACACAGGTGAGAAACGGAGAAAAGCCTAAGCAGTCAAACCCGTGACAGTTCGGAGAGACGAACGCTCTTTGTAAAGGGGAATCAAACTCAGTAGTCGTACTGCAAAGTATGACAAGCTGCTGGAAAACCCTTTACAAGTAAGATTTAGCATCCATTAGATGCGACAAGAAATGCGACTGAAGAGATAGCCTGATACGTAACGTCTAGACCGTGGCAAAGCAGGTAAAGCATTAACCTCACTCTTCCGTGAATCATAACACGAGAACAACTGTGACACTCTGGAGAGACAGGGACTAGATTTGCCTTGTTCAAACGTAGTAATACGGAGTAATGGCAACGCCCACCTAAGATGTGAGATGAACTAATAAGGTGAAGCGGCTTAATCTGCGAGCAGTAACGAAAAACTCTGATACGGAGAAAGGAAAGCAGACAAGTGTTGGCGCTTCGGAAAGACGAAGACTAGATTTCCCCGTGGGGTCACAACCTTTCGCAAGAAAGAATACAGGAAGTGCTTAGTGCCTGGACGCAGGAACACATTAAGGCAAACTAGAGACTCGGCGTAGTTCGTAAGAACTTTGAGCGACTTACAACCAGATGGAATAATGGTCGCACGAGATACGTCGGCTGGTAGAGCGGGAAAACAAATTCAAACATTCGAAGAAATTTAGAATGTACCTTGCCAATCGAGGTTTATAGGGATTGGGCGTGGCCACCCAGCGCATTAGCGGGCATGCTTACAAATGGAGATAAGGCGCTGATATCTCTATCAGCGCCTTTTTTGTGTTTGACCTATTGATAACAAGACTACTTCATCTTGATGTTTCCGGTATCTCCAGGGGTCAAGCACTATAGAACCTGGCGGCAATTTCATGTCGGCAAAAACTTCGTGCTTAGTGCCAACAAAAAACAAAGCTGGTTCGGAAAATTCCAACAATGTGTCTGGATTATTTGGTGAATAATCCAAATAGGGGTCATACATTTCTGGTTTTAAACCACGCTCTTGCAAAATGTTTTTCAACAGTATGCTTGGACTTCCAACAGTTAAATTTGTCTCAGGTTTGAAAGCCTTGCCTAAAATAACGATTGGAAGATTTTCACAATTTTCGCAGATTAAATCCGCCAACCACTCTGTTTGTTTTTCTCTTGCCGTCATCATCTGGTGAAAATAGTCGAAACTTAGATTCAATTTTTCTGATAAAAACGAAAGAGCAATATTATCACGAGGGTGACATCCACCGCCGTCACCCATCCCACCAGACATATATTTTGGGCTGATAACTCTGGTTGTAGCCATAGAAAGGGCTCTTGTTACGTCATCTATGTCGCCACCCATCTTGTGACAAATTTCCATAAGTGTGTTAGCGAAAGTGATTTTCATTCCAATGAATGTGTTGTATGACACTTTAATCAGCTCTGCGTTGAAAATACTTGTTGTGAACACTGGTGAGTCATGAATCGTGTTGTAAAATGTCGAAACTGTTTTTGCGGTGGCGTCGTGTTCGCATCCCAGTAACACAAATTCTGGGTTCTTGAAGTCATCAATCGTCGTTCCCATTGCGATAAAGAACGGGTTGTAGCACAAATGTATCAGCGGGGATATTATTGGCAGAACAAGTGATTGAATCGTGCCAGGTAGCACAGTAGAGATAATCACTACAATTTTCTCGGTCTGGTGTTTCTGAACAATGTCTGATATCTCTTGTAGTGAGTTCAAAAGATATGAATAGTCGAAGTCACATGTCTCTTCTGGGATGCGTGTAACGCCTTCATACATCGGGTCGTGCGGAGTCTGAACGGCAACAAAGATAATGTCGCTGTTTACAACGGTGTCTTCCATGTTACATAGTTCAATATTGTGATGCGCTAAGTAAACGTCAGCCAACACTTCTTTGTATGGCAGGATGCGAGATTTCAGGATTTCGGCTATTTCTGGATTGATGTCATAACCGCGCACTTTATGCCCGCATCGCTCAATCTCTAAAGCGCACGGCAACCCAAGTTTTCCAAGTCCTATTATTCCTATGTGCATTTGTCACCGAAAATGTGTTTGTAAATTTTCAAAGCATCTAAATCTCTTTTTGTTTTCATTTCTTCGTTGTGATACGCAGGACTGGACACTGAGTACACCGACTGTGTTTGTCCCTTTGTGTCGTCTTCGATTTCATCTCGAATATGACGAGCTTTAATTCCAAACAATGGAACATGAATACGAAGTTTGTTTGCTATATCCTGCACCCATGAATCGCAATGGTTTGCCTGCGAATAATGCCCCATTGCTTTATACATCGAGCGTGATATAATCGGGAACAGATTGTGGTTGAAGTTCTCTGGCGCATAGAAATTGATTACTCTTGGTATTTTAGAATCAATGCGTTCTATTTTTTCGCACCAATCATCTGTCTCCATCACTGCGTCATCATTCCACAGCAAAAACCAATCACCTGACGCTTGTTCGCAAAGAAAATTTACCATGATGTGGAAATTCAAATACCCAACTCTGGGTTTGATGTAAATTTTAACATGCTCGCCAAGTCCGTGATTCAAATAAGCTTCCATTTGCGGTTCATCTTCATCAATCCAAACAAGTATTTCGGCACGCTTGCCCAAAGACTCTGCGCTTTTTCTCCACATTTCCGCTCGATTTCGAGTGGGCATAATTATTGACACCATTGAAGAATATTTCTGCTTCAAGAGCCTTAAATCCTCATAGATGTGCTATAATGAATCGAGGTGTTTTAAAATAGAACAATTATTAACTTTGTTAATATATTATTGAAAGGCGGCGAGTGAAAATCGCCGCCACAACATTTTCCTCAAATCCGATTTGGTGTGCTATAATAAAACATGCCAAGAGTAACAGTTGGAACAAAAGAAATCGTCGTTAACTTTCAGCACGGCACTATGCCGAGCAATTACAACGGACAGTCAAACCGCCCAGACACAGATTACACTAAGTGTGTGATTCTTTCTGGCGAAGTCGGATGCCGAGATGAACAGAAATCACCTTCGGGAGAAGCTGTTGTCCGCCGATACTACAAAGACCCAACAAATCGCAAGCTTGCTAGAGTTAATGCACTTAACCTAGCTATGGAGCAGGGTGATTTAACCAAGGAAGAGCGAGCGGCTCTTTGGGCAACAATCCGTAAGTAAACAATGTACGAGTCCGAAAAACTGATATTACCAGAGTTCCCAAGAACAGCCCACCTTCCGGTGGAGCCAAATGCGGAGCATGATGATATTGTTGCATCGGACTCGTCTTTGTTTGAGTTTTTATAAAAAACTCTTTACGTAGAAGAAAAAATTGACGCCACCAACTTGGGTATTGCCGTTGTTGGTGAACAACCAATAATTCGAAATCGTTCGCATATTTTACGCAAAGGATATGACAAACGAAAAACTCCTTCTCAAATTCAATATCAAAGAGTCTGGACATGGCTTTATAGTGGGAAGCGGGAAAACCCCACCCCTCGTGGGTGGGGGTAGTTCACTGCCTATGATATTTACAATTCTAATGAGAAAAAGTTTTTACCACCAGGCATAGCTCGTGAAATGCTTTTAAAGGCTGGTTTTAACGTCGTTCCGCTACTTTCGATAGGGCAATTCACCACTAATGACCTTATTGCAATTAGGGACGGAGAAAGCGTATTTTCAACTGTATCTCCACGAGAAGGAATTTTCCTAAAAAGTGAAGACGGAGAAGACAGATACAAGATGGTGAGTCCCTGGTTTAAAAGCGACGACGACTGAAACAAAAAAGAATTAATAAGAAACACTATTTGTAAATAGTGTATAATGGTGTGTAGTGAGAAAATCGAACAACAACAACTATAACAATCGTAAGCCTAAACAGCAGTCTACTAAAGAAGACACCCTTGAACTCGAAGGCGTTGTTATAGAAAATTTATCCAACGGACGATTTGATGTCAAACTTAATGACACAGACTCGCACGTCACTGCTCACATTAGTGGAAAAATCAGAACTCGTTATATACGAATTTTGCCGGGTGACAAAGTGAAGGTCGAAGTTAGTCCATATGATTTGACTCCTGGCAGAATCGTTTTCCGTGCTCGTTAAAGATTTTCATCAAAAAAGTGCAGTTAAGTGTTCTGAAAGATGATGTATAATTAAAGTGCTATGGATTTAAGAAAAGAAATTGAGAACGCCATTAATCGCAATAGTGCAGAAAACGGCAGTGATACTCCCGATTACATTCTTGCTCAATATCTTGTAGATTGTCTACAAGCG
>OFRG01000558.1_pt1 | contig 13602 bp, 28 predicted proteins | sample 1543071 | NCBI WGS metagenome assembly OFRG01 (sample SAMN07774222, study PRJEB24372) | wastewater metagenome | isolation source: WWTP Verbania (Effluent) | place: Italy: Verbania | collected 2015-12
TTCGTTTCGTACCCGTGCTGGGGGAGCGCTGGAAGTACCTTTTGCCATGGTCAGCGGCTCGCGTTGAATCGGTCGGTGTAGTAGCGCGCCTCGCGCTCGAAGAGCTCGGGGAACTTGCGCTTGATGAAGGCGACGACTGGTGCGTTGATGCGCCGGGTGTTGAACATCTGCGGCACGTCGATCGTCTGCACCGGCTGGATCTTCTCGCTGTGCTTGTCCTTCATCAGCGTGCCCGGCACGCGCTCGAACACCGTGCGGCCCTTGTTGCCGATGAACGCGCCGCGCTTGTACTTGCCCTGGATCGACGTGCGCCCGCCCGACTTCCTGATCCTTGCCGTCAGCGCAGCCTTGGTCTGCCGTGCGCCGAAGTTGATGAGGTTGATGGCCCGCCGCCGCCCGCCAGGCGTTTTGGACTCCAGCACCGCCTCGATGCCCAGCCGGCCCGCCTTGAAGCCCGCCCTGCGCAGGAACATCTTCTCGCGGATCTTCGATTGCGACAGGTTGAACTCCCCCGCGATGGCGCGCACCATCTGCGTCTGCCCCTGCGCCATCGTCTTGTTCACGGCCGAGCGCAGCGCGCTGTCTGCCACGCTCTTCTGCAGCCGCTCGATCTGCCGCTGCACGTCCGCAAAGTTGGTCGATATCTTCAGCTCCATGATGGCGTCGCCCCCTCCCAGTTGCCGAAGCGCTGCAGCGCCCCGTCGAAGTACAGGTTCAGCGTGTCGGTCGGCCCGTTGCTCTGCTTGCACACATGCAGCTGCGCCCAGTGCTTGTTGTCCGGCGTGGGCTTGCGCATCCACTCACGGTGCAGCATGCCGATCCAGCGCGCCGCGGCCTCGATGTCGCCGCTGTCGCGCAGGTCGCTCATCTGCGGCGGGCCGCTGCGCTTGTCCGCCTCGCGGCTCAGTTGCGATAGCAGCATGAACCAGGCCCCCGTCTGCTTGGCCAGCGCCTGCAGCCCGTAGGCGATCTGCCCCAGCTCGCGGTTGCGGTTCTCGCCCTCGCCGTCCATCATCTGCAAGTAGTCGACGATCACCAGCGCCGGCGCGCCGTGCCGCGCCTCCACCTGCTGCATCTTGCGGCGCACGTCGGCAACGCGCAGCGCAGGCTGCTCATCCACCCACACCGACAGCGCGGCCAGCTCGTCCATCGCCGCCGCCACGCCCGCCCACATGCTCTCGGGCGCGCGCTGCGGCTGGCGAATGTCTGCCAGGTTCACGCCGCCCGCCGCTGCCAGCATGCGCTGCGTCGCCGCCTGCGCGCTGTCCTCCATGCTCAGCATCAGCACGCGCCTGGATCGGCCAACGTGCCGCGCCAGCGACAGCACGAACGCACTCTTGCCCATGCTCGGCCGCGCGCCCAGCACCCACAACTCGCCCGGCCTGCCGCCGCCCGCAGTCAGCTCGTCCAGGTCAGCCAGGCCGGTGGCGATGCTGTCGCTCACGCCGTCCGCGCGGGCCTGCAGCTCGTCGACCGCCTGCACCGCCAGGTCGGCCAGCGCCTGCGGCTCGTCCTGCCGGCTCCCGCGCTGCAGCGCCAGCAGCGCCGTCAGTGCGCCCTCGATCAGTTCCGGCACCGGCAGCATCGCCGCCAGCGCATCCTCACGCTGCTTGCCGGCCAGGCGCATGATCTCGCGCCGCATCGCGTGCTCGCGCACGATCTGCGCGTAGGCCGCCGCGCCGCGCGCGCTCACCACGCACGCCGCCAGGTCGTTCAGGTAGGCCAGATCGTGCCCCCCCGCCTCGAAGACCGTGATCACGTCCGCCGGCCGCGCCGCGCCGATCAGCCGCGCGATCGTGCCGAAGATCGCGCCATGCGCCGGATCGTAGAAGTCCCGCACATCCAGCCGCCCGGCCAGCGCGCCGAAAGCCGCGTTGTCCAGCAGCAGCGCGCCCAGCACCGACTGCTCGGCCTCCGCGCTGTGCGGGGGCACGATGGCGCCGTCGAGCGAGCGCTCAGCCATGCCGCCGCCTCCCCGCCGCCCGTGCCGCCGCCTCGCGCACCCGCTCGCGTGCAGCGGCCAGCGCATCCGCGTCCGGCACCGCGATCGGCACCACCTTGTCGGCCGCCTCGGCGCGGCGTCGCACCCGCTCGCGCAGCGCGTCGCCATTGGCGGCGAATCGCTCGACGTGCGCCTCGTCGCGCAGGATCAGCTCGAGGTCGTCGAATGCCCGGCCGCGATCGTTGTCGCCCGCGTGCCAGGCGCTCGCCGCGCAGCCCTCGACGGCGAGCAGCAGCGTGTCCTCGTCGTACAGCGCCAGCATCTTCTCGATCGCCTTGCGCCGGGTCGGCCCGAGCGCGGCGCGGCGCTTGCCCAGCATGAACACCCAGTGATCGAACACCCGCTCGACCGGCGTGCGCTCGACGGCGACCGCAGCGGGCGCGCTCTCGTGCGCGGGAATCAGTTGCAGCTTGTGACTGTGCATCGAAGTCCGTCCTCAGATCACCACAGAATCGAAAATCCCACCCAGCGGCCCCCCTACCCCCACACGAGGGCAAGAGGGCCACCGCCACCCCCCGAACGGGGCTCCCGCCTGTGCCGACTCCGTATCGACACCCCCAGGCGCGGGACTTGCGGCCACCTGCCGGATTCTTCGGGGAGCTGCCCCCCTAGCCGCCGCGCGGCATACCGGCACCGTTTGCATCGCTCGGGGTCGGTGCCCCGGTGTTCCTTGCCCTGACCGCCCATGCAGGCGCATACCTTTCCGCGGGGCCCACGGTGCGCGAGCTACGGGCCCATCGCCGTCGCCCCCACCCCGCCGCCGTAGAAAAACCGGGCCGCCGCCGCCGCGCGCTTGACGGGCGGGAGGAGCAAGGAGCCACCCGCGCCGACGCCGGCACCGGGCGCGGGCCCGGCACCAGGCCCGAAACACCCAGCGCAGGCCGTCGCCAACGCCGCCTGGGTGAGAAGAACAACCGCGTGCGCGATGCGCGCTCTGCGCCGCGCCGCACTCGCCTCCAGGCCAATGTCCGCTGTCGCACAGACGCCAACGCGACGGCCTTGCCAGAATGTGGCGGGGCGATGCGTGCCCGGCTGCGTGCCACCGGCCGAAAAAAATGCGCCGACGGGGTTGGGGGTGGCTCTCCCCCTAGCTTGCGTCTTGCTGCGGCCCGCCTGGCGGGCGCAGCATTGGGCGATGGAATGCGTCACCTGCGATCCAATCTCAAGCCGCTGCCTGCGCAACGGGTTCGGGGACGGCCGGCGCGCCCTCGGCGCCGATCAGCTCGGGCCAGATGCGGTGCCAGTCGTCCGGGCGGAGGTCCCAGCGGCGGACGGCGCCGGCGGCGCACTCGGTCTCGATCTCGCGCGCCAGCGCGGGGTGGGCTGTGCGCACCCCGCTGGCGATCTGCGACAGATAGGCTGGAGCGATGCCAAGTCGCGCAGCTACACGCGCGCAGAGCCCACGTTCGGTTTGGAGGTATTCGGCGAGCCGCATGCGCACACGATAGCGCACGCTATCCGCTCATGTCAATAGCGCGCGCTTCCGTAGCACGCGCTACGCTGTCGTTTATGGACATTCGAGAGGTCCGCCGCGAGCGGCTGCTTCAACTCCTGCGCGAGCAAAAGGGCCGGGGGAAGCAGCGCACCCTTGGTGCACTCATCGGCAAAGCGCCGGCTCAGGTGAGCCAGTGGGTCAACCGCAAACGCACGATCACCGAAGACAGCGCGCGAGACATTGAAGTCAAGGCTCGGCGCCCAAGAGGCTGGATGGATCTGGACCCCGACGCCGACAACGTGACCGGCCACTACGCGTCGCTCGGAGCGGCGGCGCACGAGCACACGCCTGCAGCCGCACGAGCTTTTGCGACGCCGCCGCCACTCCCGGCTCGAAACTTTAACGACCGACGTGCCGTGAGCGAGACAGACTGGGCCGTGCTGCAGGCCGTGAAACTGGTACTGCCCGAGCCAGAACTCGAACGGATCAAGAGCGAGGCCGAGCGCATCCGCCGGATGGCCGCCGAACAGATCGAAGCCGCCAACGACGGGCGCGCGAACCCAGGCAAGGAGTAGCTCATGGCAGGCGAAGTCGGCGGCGTCCTCTACATCGCGCTCGTGATCTTCGGCCTTGTCCTGCTCGTGTGCTGGATCGTGCTGCCGTTCGCGCTGATCGGCACCAAGGCGATCCTGCGCGAGCTGGTGCGCGAGCAGCGGCGCACGAACGCACTGCTCGAGGCCGCCGCGCGGGATCGCGCCGAGCGGCCCTGATGCTCCCCTATCTGGTCGACCTGGACGTGCGGCCGACAGCAGGCACGCCGCAAGCCGACGGCCTGGCCGGCGCCCACGCCCTGCTTTGCGTCATGGCGGACTCTGCCCATCAGGCCGAGACCCTGGCTCGGGCGTACCTGATGCGCTACTCGTTTGTCGTGGATCGCGTGGAAGGCGTCGCCGCGACGCCGCCCGAGCGCTGGCCCGATCTCGATACAACAGAAGCGGCACTGGTCCGCAAGGCCCAGGCAGAAGGCGTAGCTCTACTGCTCCAGGCATGGCCGCTGCAAGAGCGAGCACCGGACAGCGGTATCGAGATTCGCGCATTGCCACCTCCGACGGACGACAGCCAAGAACCGATGCATTGAACGCCGAACTACTCGGCGCTCTGCGATTGTCTCAAATTCTGACTTTCGGTACTTGACACGCTCTGACTTTTGGTACTAATCTTCGCTCCACGCACCCACAACCAGGTGCGAAGGAGCGAAGCGGTGAACATCCCCCTCCCCATCGAAGCCTGGGCCCAGCGCTCCCCGCGCACCCGCTGGCCCGTCGTCCTGGTGCTCATCGTCGCCCTCATCGGGCTGGCCGGCGGCCTGACGGCCTGCGGCGGCGGCGACGCCACCGAGGACGAGATCCGCGACGCCGGCACCCAGCCCGTCGACTGCAAGCTGCACCCGGAGCTGTGCAAATGAGCCCGGCGCCGACCCAACACCTGCGCGCCGGCCACGCCGAGCCCGTCAACGGCAAGCCCACCGCCGCCGCCTACCCGGCGCGCCGGCCCGCGGAGAATCTGGTGCGCACGCGCGCCAACACCGACAACGACCGCTGGCAGACGCAGGTGGCGCAGCGCGACACGCTCCTCATCGCCGCCGCCAAGCTCGGCCGCGAGCAGGGCGAGCGCGAGGGCTACACCCAGGGCTGGCACTGGGGCATGGCCTGCGGCACCTGCCTCGGCGGCATCGCCGTGGGCGTGCTGTGGCTCATCTGGGCGCCGGCGCACAGCCTGCTGGCCTCGTGGGGGCTGGCATGATGGCCGCCCGTCACGACGCCACCCCGCAGCGCGACGCCGTGCGCCGCATCATCAACGCCGAGCCGCTGGCCGAGCGCGAGCTCGACACGCTCGAGCGCCATCGCCGCGCCGAGCGTTACCCGATCCGCTACGCCGCGTGCAGCGACGGCCCGTGCGACCAGGGCCGCAAGCTGTGTCCGAGCCCCGAGGCGTGCCGCGGCGGGCGCGGTGCCGCCATCGGCAGCGACGCCGACGCGCCGCGGCAACCGATGCGAGCCGGCGACTTCTGGGCCGTCGTCGCCCTGGCCATCGCCGGCTGGGCGGCGGTGGCGCTGGTGTTGGCGGCGATGGGGGTGTGGGCATGAGCGCCGTCCTCACCCCCACCCCGAGCGCCCTGCTGCGCCGCCCCGCGCCGGCCGTCGGGATCGCGCCGGCCCGGCCGCTGCGCGTGCGCTTTGCCGGCCAGCTGCTCGAAGACGCGCACGCCGTCACCGAGCCCGCCACGGGCCGCGCGGCGTTCTGCATCGTTATCGGCCAGGGCGCAGGCAACCCCGACATCATCGCCACCCGCTGGGTGGGCGACGGCCCCGACGCCGCCATCTACGCCCGCGACCGCGCCGCCGAGCTGAGCGTCGGCGCCATGGTCGAGGTGCACGGCGAGGGCCTGCGCATGCGCTACCACCACGGCGCCCTGGCCGTGAGCGTGTGCAACGTGCTCGACATAGAGCGACTCGACGACGCGAGGGCCACCACGCCATGATCCACTGCCCCAAGTGCGCCGCCGGCATGCTGGTGCGGCATATCGGCGGCAAGCTCGACTCGCAGATCGCCGACGCGATGCAGGTGAGCTATCGCAACCGCGCGTGCCGCGCCTGCGGAACCGTGCTCCACACGACCGAACTGCGCAGCGCCGAACTCGGCGAGCTGCGCCGCCAGGCGTACCTGTGGCAGCGGCACGAGGCCGCAGACAACAAGAGAGAGGCCCCACAACCATGACATGGATGCTCACCAGCCGCGGCCAGCAGGTCGACCTGCGCTGCATCGCCGCCGACACCCTGCGCATCGACGACGTGGCGCACCACCTGGCGCTCGTCAACCGCTGGGCCGGCGCCACCTGCCGCCCCTACAGCGTGGCAGAACACAGTTTGCTCGTGGTCGAGATCCTCGAGCGCGAGCACGCGATCAACAACCCCGGCCCCTTGATGGCCGCGCTGATGCACGACGCGCACGAGGCCTACTGCGGCGACCTATCCACGCCGATGAAGCAGATCATCGGCGAGCGCTGGCACGACGAAGAGGCGCGCATCCAACGCGCGATCCAGCGGCGCTTCGACATCGGCGTGGCGTCTGCCGCGTGGGCCAGCACCATCAAGCAGGCCGACCTGCAGGCCCTGGCGACCGAATGGCGCGACCTGATCGGCATGCCCCAGCTCATGCCGCCCAGCCTGCCCGCACCCGTGGCCTGGATCGACCTGCGCACCCGCGGCGGCATGACGTGGGAGGACTGGCGCCAAGCCTTCATGGACCGCTTTACCGACCTGGCCTACGCCCGCGCGTTGCAGGTGGTCGCGGCGGCGGAGACGAATTACGAGGGGCCGTTCGCATGAGCGCGCGCCGCAGCAGCAGCACCCGCCGCGCACCGGCCGCCATCCCCGAGCACATGCTCGAGCCGGGCTACTTCACCGAGCTGATCCGCCGCCACAACTGGCCGCCGATGTTCGAGTCGCGCATCGACGCCCAGGCCAGCCGCGACGCACACCTCAGAGGCGCCGCCGCCATTGCCCACCGCGAGCGCCAGGCCAAGGACGGCATCGGCTGGGGCACCGGCACCAGCGTCATGCCCAACACGCCCGGCAACCCGCGGCCGGCGTGGATGGTGCGACGGCCCGCAGGAGCGTGACGCGCATGGCCGCCACCTTCATTCCCAGGCCCGGCAGCGTGGCCGACCGCGCGATCGCCTACCTGCAATCGCAGCACGCCGCCGGCGCCGAACTGTCCAGCGCAGCGCTGGCCGAGGCCATCGGCGCGCCGCTCGGCAGCATCGTCCCCTGCCTGCAGCCCGCGCTCGACGCCGGACTGGTGCACGCGCGCCAGAAGGGCGGGCATGCGCGCTCGCCGAAGTTCTGGTCGCTCGCCGTCGGCAAGATCGAAGACCGCGCATGGTTCCCCAAGCCGACCGCCGCAAAGCCTGCCCGCGCGGCCGAGCCGGCAAAGGCCTGCGCACCTGTCGGCGCCGACGTGCCGCCGCTGTTTGCGAGCGCCCCCAGCTCGACCGACATGAGCTGCAGCGCCGACAACGAGCCACCGCTGACAGCGGTCGAGCAGCGCGTGCCGGAATCGTGGACGGCCGGCCAGCGGTTGCCGGCGCGGGAGGCGCCCGCCGAGCAGGCCAACCCGCCGCGCGCGGTGCAGCTCGAGCCGCGCGCAATGCGCACAGCCTTGTGGAGCGACGGCTCGCTCGAGATCCGCCGCGGCACCGCCAGCCGCACCGTCGACCTGCTGATCCTCACCGCCGACGAGACGCGCGCACTGGTGCGCTACCTCGAACGCATGGCCGACTCAGGCGAGGGCGCGGCATGACCACACGGCAAGTCCTCAAACCCGTGCGCCTGGAACTCAACAACTCCGGCGCGTGGAAGGTACTGGGCCGCTTCGACGCCGCCGATGACGAGCAGACCAGCCTGGTCCTCGACGCTGCCGCAGAACGTAGAGGTAAGCGGCTTGCGCAGCAAGTCCGCTTGACCGCCCAGTTGGGCGGCTGGTGGCAAAACAAACGAAAGGATGAACGATGAGCACCAGATGGCAGATTGCAGCGAGGCTTAGCGACGGCACCGCGGGGTGCATCTATGTGCACTGCGATGGCTACCCAGAGCATGCGCTGAACGTGCTGCATCAGCACTACACCGACCAAGCCAAGATCGACGCACTGATTGCAGGCGGAGACTGTCTAGGCGTACACCCAGAACTGACCAAGTGCGACCGCTTCTTTGGCCGCGCAGGCGAGTTGTGGGAAGACGTTCGACCGACCATCGGCGCCGACCTGCTGGAAGTGGCTGAGGCTCACAAGCACGGCGACGAAGAGTACCGATACTGCTGGGACGGATCATGCTGGGCCATGGCCAAAGACTGACGCCCAACGGTGCGTTAACTCGGCTCGCTGAAAGCGAGTCCGACGGAGCGAAGCGGAGTGAAAGTTGAACGCGGGGTTAGGCTTAGGGCAACCGGAGCGAAAGAAAATATGAACATCCCAATTCTCATGAACCACGACCAGACCAAGCCAATCGGCTTTGTCGAGGTGATCGATGGCGCGCTGCATGTGCGCTTTGCTGAAGATGTGAGGATCACGCGCGACATGGCCTTTCAAATCTTTGGCGATGCTGGACTGCAGGTTCTCGAAGCCACTGACGAGGCCGGCGTGATGCTGATCCGACACGGACGAATTTTGGAGTGGAGCCTATGTCCGCAGCCGGCTATGCCTAACGTTTTGGTAACCGGGCGCGGCACGCACGACCCGGGGCGCGACACTGCCGTTCGCGCTCCGGTTGGCCTGTAGTTAGGCCTGGTGGCCGAAGGGGAAGAAGATGGCGAACGGAAGCATTGCGGTGCAGGTGGACATAAAGGGCTTGAAGCCGACCCAAGACCTGCACGCGGCGGTGTGCAACGCGGTGGCGATGCTGAACTGCTGCCCCGAGGCCGCGCGCTTGACCGATGTGCGGCGCGCACACGACACGCTGCGGCAAGCGCTGGTGGACTTTGCCGATGCCTACATGGATGAGCCGGTGACAGAGAGCGAACGCGCCGCCGTGGCCGCCAAGCACCAGCGAAAGCCGCGCGTGACGACTGCAGCCGAACTGAAGCAGCAGGCCAAGAGCGACACAAGCTGCGTGGGGGCCTTTGCCCGTGCGCGCCCTGGCAAGGCCTAACGTTCGAGCTAACCTGGACCCAACGGCGTGACCATGCTGACAAACGAGACACTGCCTGATGCCGTTGGGGCTCAGGTTGAGCGAGGGGTTAGGCGCCTTGTTGCCCCGCTTCAGACGGTGGCGGCCCTGTACGTTGAGCCAAGCGGCATCTATGTGGGCGTGCCAGGCGTTGACCCGTGGGACGAAGCCCGCGATGCCAGGAAGTACAGCGGGCCGCACCCGGTGATTTGCCACAGCCCGTGCCAGCGCTGGGGCAAGTTCTGGCACGGCAGCACCCGGAAGCCGCACCAGTACCGGCTTGGCGAGGACGGCGGCTGCTTTGCTGCCGCACTGACTGCGGTGCGCAACTATGGCGGCGTGCTGGAACACCCGGCCGACTCGAAGGCGTGGAAGTTCTTTGGACTGCGCACGCCTAAGCGCGGCGAAGGCTGGGTGCCGGCCGACGACTTTGGGTGCATGACCTGCTACGTTGAGCAGGGGCACTACGGGCACGAAAGCCGCAAGCCAACCTGGCTGCTGGCCAAGGCCGCCAACCTACCCGAACTGAACTGGACAGAAGGCGAGCAGCGATTGCCCGAATGGATGATCGAGCGCTACGGCTACAAGAAGGCTAGGCGCATCGGCGTGGTGGCGATGGTGGGCGGCAAGAACAAGACCGCGATCAGGAATGCCACGCCTGAACCTTTCCGCGACCTGCTGCTGTCGATAGCGCGGCAGGCGCATAACGTTCGAGCTAAGCGGGCAGACACGGCGCTGCCCAAGCCCGATTAACACACAGGTGCAGCCCGCCGTGGCTGCTCCGCTTGAGCGAGGAGTTAGACAGCATGTGCATGCTAGACAACAGCGACGGCCAGGTGACGATGCTCTCCGAGGCCGACCCTGTGGCCCGCAAGCCGCACAAGTGCAAAGAGTGCGGACGCGAGATTGCGCCGGGCGAGCGCTACCACGTTGACCGCTTCATTTGGGATGGCGAACTGAACACCCACAAGGTGTGCGCGCACTGCATGGTGGCCCGGAAATGGCTGAGCGACGAGTGCGGCGGCTGGCTGTTCGGCGCTGTGGAAGAGGACATCCGCGAGCACGCGCACAACGGCGATTACCCGATGGGCGTGCACCGGCTGGCAGTGGGCATGGCGTGGAAGTGGCGCACGCCCACCGGCAAACTGCTGCCGCTTCCGAAGGCGCCACCCACGACGCATGAGCGTATTCATGCTGTCTAACGTTTGAGCTAAGTGGACCGGCCCGCAGGGGCGGGTCCACTTGAGCGAATGGTTGGGCGGCCGGTTGTTAAACAGGAGGACCGACGAATGCCGACACAGATGGAAGATAGCTGGGAGCCGCGAGAAGACCTCGAAGACGAGGACGAAGGGCTGTGCCTGGACTGCCAACTGCCGCACGACGAGTGCGAGTGCCACATTGGCGCCGAGTGCGGGCGCTGGCGCAATGGCGTGTTGTCCAGCTCGTGCAGCAAGGCTGGCAGCGAAGAGTGCGACTTTGAGTGCCCGTACAGCCGATGAGCAAGCTACACCCGCTGGCAGTGGAGTGCCTGTACGACGACAACACCAAGACGCTGATGAGCAAGGGTCACCATGCGGAAGCCGAGTTCGTTGCAGCGTGCGAAGAGTGGAACGGCGGCCCGATGACTGGATGGGGCAAGGTGCGCCATGTGTGGCTGCGCAACACGCCCGACAGCACCGGCGACTATGAGTTCCGGGTATGGCCCGCCGAGCCGAACAGCCGCGGCGCCTACCCGGCAACGCAGATGGTGGACACCGAGCTATGACCATGACTGAAGACCGCGAGAAGCTGGGCCTAGCCCTGTGTCCGTTCTGCGGCGGCACGGCGCGCTTCGGCAAGTGTTTGCCGGGTGAGCAGGAAGGCGAGAACGACGGAGCAGAGTACGTCGAGTGCTGCGACTGCGGCGCCAGTACCTGTCTTGTGTTCCCGCTGATGGACAGCGCAAAGCAGGTGCTGCGCGACATGTGGAACCGCAGAACCTTGCCCGACAGCAAGCCGCCCAACGCCGTGCTAACCGGACCCGGAAACGGCGAATGCCGTGACGGGTCCGGTTGAGCACACAGTTGTGCCGCTGCAGCCGAAGCGAGGAGAACTATGAGCACAGTGATTGAACGCAGGCCCACGGAGACCGCTGAAGAGCAGGCTCCCACCGGCGGCCTGTTCCAGGTGTGGATCGAACTGAACGGCGGCGAAGAGCCCACGACCGACTGGTGGTGGAACTCCCCGCCCCAGCCTTTGCGCCACGCGCTCGAAGAGGCCGCCGAGGCGCGCGCAGGCGGCTGGGTATGCGCGGTGCTGCCGGAGGGGCAGAACCCGCGGCCGGATGGCAGATGGGACAACCCATGAACTACGCGACGACCAGCGGCATGGCCAATCCACTGACGCCAGCGGCCGAAGACCAGCGCTTTACGGCGCTGGCGCCGAAGCGAGTTCAACTGTCGCGGGCTAAGGGCTGGCGCATGCCGGAGAACACCTTGAAGGTGACGCGGCCGGGGCCTTGGGGCAACCCCTTCGTGGTGTGGTACGGCGCCGATGCGTTTGGCGTCGATCGCTGGCATGTGAGCCACGGCTCGTGCCACTGGCAGGCCGAGAGCAAGGAAGCCGCGACCGTGCTGGCGGTGCAGAAGCACGAGCACTGGCTGCGCTCCTGGCTGGCCGACCAGATCGTGGCGCCGCACCATGTGCTGCACGAGCTGCGCGGCAAGAACCTGGCGTGCTGGTGCGCTGCCGGCTCGCCCTGCCATGCTGACACGTTGCTGCGCTACGCGAACCCCGAGCGGCACAACGTCACTTAGACGGAACCGCGTCCGCCTAAAGCCCCCAGCAGCCCCTTATCCAGATGCTCACCGCCTCCGCCGTCGCCCGCCAGCTCGGCCTCAGCCAGCGCACCGTCTACGCGCTGGCCGAGTCGGGCGCGCTGGCGTGCTACCGTTTCGGGTCGGCGGTGCGCTTCGACCCCGCCGACGTGGAGGCTTACCGCGCATCATGTCGATCCGCTGGGACACCCGTAACAAGCGCTGGCGCTACGAATTCGACCGCCGCATTCAAGGCCGCCGGCACCGACTTAGCCGCCTGCTTCCGCGCGGCTGGAGTCAAGCCCAGGCTGACGCCTACGACCGCACCGAAAGCGCGCGCCTCTACGCGCTTGCGTCTGGCGCACAGCGAGTCGATCCCCTGATCGACGAGGCCGTGGCCCACTACCTGCGAGACAAGCGCGGCGTGCTCAAGAGCTACAAGGCCACCGCCGAGAACCTGGCCGCCATCGCATGGGCCTACGTCGGGCGGCCTCTGTCAGACCTGCCCGCCATCGCGCGCGAAGTGGCCGCGCACAAAGCCGGCGCGCGCGAAGGCGTCGTCCTCTCGCCCGCCACCGTCCGCAACCGCCTGGCCTGCCTCAAGGCCGCGTGCCGCTGGGCCTGGAAGGCGCACGCCCTGGTGCCCGACGACCCCACCACCCGCATGCAGCTGCCCGCCGTAAAGAACGAGCGCCACGTCTACGCCCAGCGCCGCGGCATGCTCAAGCTCGCGCGCGCGGCCGACCGGCACGACCTGCGCGTGGCCATCCGCGTGGCCTTCTACACCGGGCTGCGCCTGGGCGAGATCCGCCGCGTGCAGGTGGACGGCCGCGCGCTGCACCTGGCCGACACCAAGAACGGCGACCGGCGCAGCCTGCCCGCGCACCCGCGCATCATCACCTGCCTGCGCTACCTGCCGCTGGCCACGCCGCGCATCACGCTGCAGGCCGCCTATCGGCGCGCGCGAGCCAAGGTGGGCATGGACGACGTGCGCTTCCACGATCTGCGCCACAGCGCCGCCAGCGAGATGGTCAACGCCGGCGTCGACCTCTACACCGTCGGCCGCGTGCTCGGCCACCGCGACCCGCGCTCGACGCAGCGTTATGCTCACCTCACGCACGACACGCTGGCCGATGCGGTGGGCAAGATTGGGGGGAAGGCCTGATGAAGCAAATGCGCCCTGCGTATTGGGAATTGGTAGACGCGCTGGTTGGGATGGCCTGCCAGTATCTTGAAGACGCCGACGGCCAGCTCGACGAGGGCTGCGTAAGTGCAAGCGAGATCGCGGTCGCCGTCTTGCAGCAGCTGGGCCTCGTGAAGAACGGCGCCTTGGTGAATGACGCCTTCCGTTATGAATGGCTGAAGGCAACGTTCCCTGACCTGGCATGCGTGGAGGAAACTCCCGCACAAGGCTCGGCCGAAGGGCAAGAAAAAGGCCACCGCGAAGGTGGCCTAAGTGCTTGATTTCATTGGCGGAGAGGGTGGGATTCGAACCCACGGTACGGGGTTACCGTACGCCTGATTTCGAGGACGGCTTGCGCTACCTGCGCGGTGCCCGCTCATAGGTGAGTGCCTGGGCGCATCACGCGCTCGGAGGGCATGAAACGCATCGTGTTGGGAGGATTCTCCCGCACACTTGCTGCGCTA
>OFRG01000560.1_pt1 | contig 13575 bp, 28 predicted proteins | sample 1543071 | NCBI WGS metagenome assembly OFRG01 (sample SAMN07774222, study PRJEB24372) | wastewater metagenome | isolation source: WWTP Verbania (Effluent) | place: Italy: Verbania | collected 2015-12
GTTATCTGCCTTTGCCAGTTGAACCGCGAGGCGGACGGGGCAGAGCCGAAGCTATCAAACCTCCGCGAATCGGGAGCAATCGAGCAAGACGCCGATATGGTGTTTTTCATTCACCATTCGTCAGACGGTGCGGGGCTTATCGCCGCCAAGCACAGACACGGAGCGGTAGGCAAGGTTCGTCTAAAGTTTGAACCGGAGCGGACGCGATTTGTTGAGCCTGATTTCCCGACGCCTACGGCATCCAGAGTGCGTGACTTCGACCAATACAACAGCCAGGAGCACGACCCGTGGAAATGACACCCGCCCAAAACTACCTCCTAGCCGCCCTACCCGCGACCGACGCCGAGCTTTTGAACGATAGCCGCGTGGCAACACGGAACCATTGTTGCGTCGGCCTGCCGGTAACTACCACGGAACTAGCCCGCATGTTGGCGGTGCTGCAATCCGAAGGACATTGCGAGAAGCGCGGCGGCGAGTGGTTCAGGACCATGCCGAAGCCGAAAGAACCGAAGCAAAAGGAGTTGTTCTAAATGCCCCGCAAATACACCCGCCGCCCAAAACGCGACCCAAACAGCCCCGCCGCCATTCTCCGCCGCGAGAAATCCAAGGCGAACAGGGAGAAGCACAACGCCCGCATTTTGGAAGCCTGCTCGCGTGCTGGAATTCCCATTCCCGACAAGGAGCACCGATTCCACCCCGAGCGGAAATGGCGTTTCGATTTTGCTTGGCCGCAAATTCGGCTGGCAATCGAAGTCAACGGAGGCGGAAGCAGAGGGCGGCATAGCTCGCTCACTGGCGCCACGGCAGACGCCGAGAAAATGAACGCCGCACAACTGATGGGCTGGCGGGTGCTGATTTACACGGCCAAGAGCGTGCTTGACGTAAAGCAGATTGCGAAGGATTTAAGGGAGGCTATTACATGAAAACAACCGGCTATTGCGTTTGCTACCGCGAACCATACACCGATGACTGGCGGTTCTGCCGAGCATCGACCTACTAAGAAAACGAAATCAGCGTTGCGGTTTTTGAGTCGGAAGACGAGGCGTTGAACTTTCTCGCCGAGCAGGGTTTTGACGTTGACACCGAAACGCAGATTGTGCCGGTGACGGTTAGCGGGAGGATGAAATGAGACCCTACGACTACGAAACCGCCCGCGAGCGACAGCGCGACAAGGCCGACACCTTCTGGTCGAAGCGTATCGCCGACATCCAGGCACGCCGAGCCGCTGGGCAAACCATGAAACAAATCGCGAAGGCTCACAACACGAGCGACACGAACATTTTGCGGGTGATGCGGAGATTCAAAATCAAGGAGAGCGAACGTGCAGATTGACCTACACCCAACCGGGCCGCTGGTGAAGTGGATTGGCCACGATGGCGGATGGCTGACGGGATGGATTTTGGAGCCAGTGCGAGACACCTCATCTCCATTCGTCCTGGTGCAACCTGAATACGGACGCAACCCAGCGTACGTTTATCGTTCTGACCTTATGCAGCACAGCCGGGAGGACAAATAATGATTTGCGGAACACAACCCTGGAAAGCCGACTTTGCACGAGCTAAGCAGATGCTCGCAAACGGAATGAGCTACAAAGAAATTGCCGACGCTCTTGGTCGAACGCCAGACGCGGTGAAGCAGAAATTTGTCTATGAAAACAATCGCGGCAACAAACCGCGTGCGAAAGAATGGACTGCTCAGAACTTCGAGCGTATGCGTGAAATGCTCTTGCAGGGTAAGACCTATCAGCAAATAGGCGAGAGTTTCGGCATCTCAAAACACGCCGTTTACGATATCTTCCGACGCCGCAAGCATCACGGCGAAAGCGGTAAGCCGAGGAAGACGATTACCCACGGCGACTACGGAGCCTACATCAAAAAGCTGCCGCAAGTGCCAGACCACATCGTGCGGAAGTTTGCAAAGGACGAACCGCTAACCGATGCCGAGTTTGCGGAATACCAAGCGGCGATTCAATCGGTTGACAGGCGTTACATCGAACTTTTACAGGCAGGCGAGATTACCCCAAAGGTGCAAAGATGAGCAAGCAAGAGAAACTGGCGGTTTTTTTGGACGAGTTTAAAGCAAGCGCGCGATACCTCGACGGAAACTTCAATCCATTGGTAAGGATGTTTGCCGACTATCAGGCCACCCCCGACGACCCGCCGCAGCCGCCGGAAATGCCGGAGTGTGTGAGGGAGTTGTGCGAACTCGGCGAAGATAGCGATGCATCAGTTCGCCAGCTTCAGGATGCTGCAAAAGCCGTCCGCGCCCACTACGCCCAGCCGCTCAAGCTGGAAGTGGGGAAGGTTTACGAGGATGGCAACGGCGAAAAAGTGCAGATCGTTTTCGAGAACAAGCAGCCAGGAACTAAGTACCCGTTCTTGTGCGTTTTTCTCGATACCGCAACGCCGTACTACAGCGACGGCTTCAGTCTCATCCGCGAGGTGAAGCAATGACCAACGAACCAACAATCTGGATTGCCCGCGACAGCGACGGCAGTTTGGTTATGTACCAGAACGAGCCAACTTACAACGAATCGTCCGGCGACTGGGAGCCTAACGGCGACGACCCGACAGTTGAATTTGTCGAGCTTGGCCCGATGAAATGGCCGGACATTGAGCCTGCTTGCTGCGTGATGTTCGAGCAGAAAATCCACTACCGGCAGAAGTTCGTTTGCCCATCGTGCAAAGGCACCGGAACGGTTTACGTGGACTTCGAGCATCCACAATGGGTGCGGTGCGGTACTCCGTTTGTGAACTGCGGAAAATGCGGTTCGCAAGATACACGGCTGGTTTATCCAGCTATCGAAGAATCGCACCCAGAATGCCCGCATTGCGGCAGGGAATTTGACCCGCCGCCGATTGTCGATGGGGAGCGTTACCCGCCAGTTTTTGCAAGGCACGTTTGCGACTGCGGATACAACTTCGAGTCGGAGCGTGTGGTTCGGTATATCAGCAGGCCAATGGAGGAACGGAAATGACCAACGAAAACATCGTCGAACGACTGCGGGATATCGCCGACTCGGCACTTAAAGACGGTCTTGCGGGAGTCGCATTGACCTGTCAGCAAGCCGCCGACGAGATCGAGTACCTACGCCAGCGGTGCGAGGAGATTGACCAGGAGTGGCGGCAAACAATTGATGGACAGAAAGAACCTTACGGGAGGCGTTTTTAATGGCAAGTAACGTCGGCAACGTGAAAATCAATCTGCACAAAATCGGACAGCCCGAATGCTGCAAAAAACTGCGTGAGGCTGGCTGGCATTTCTACTACTCACGCGATTCCATGTACGTCGGTGCAGAGCATCCGCTAGGGGGAAAGAAAAGCATCGTCGAGGTAATGCGAGTCTGCCGAAACGGATTTGACGAGCGAGAAATCGGCGAGGCAATCGCAAGTCTTTTGAACGGAGGCGAGGAACCATGAAACCACTTCACCACGGCAGCGGGTGCTTCATTCCGATCACTGTTGCCCAGTGCCCAGAGTGCAACGGCGAGCTTATGGCACGCTCGATGCAATGGAACGAAGCAACCGGAGCACCGCACGCGGCGGCGATTGATTTTCACTGCTGCGACGACCCGGACCTGAACCACGCTTACCACCAGGACAAGTGGCAGTCGGTGCGGGACAAGATTGCGGCTTGGTGCGGAGCGATTACATGAAATACCGCATTTACCGCATCACGCTCAACAACGGCGACTGGTACGAAGTGGCCACCAGCGTGCGCAACTGGGCGCTGGACGTTCTTTTGTCGATTCACTTCGACAACGAATGCAAGGTGGCATTTCGGCGGAAGTACAAGCCGAAGATTCGAGCGACGAAAAACTACACGGACACACAGGGGCCGCTGCGGTCGAACACGTACGAGGTCGAATAAGGAGACCAACAGCATGGACGCGGAAACCGAGCGAGTGATTGAAACCAAGAGCGGAACCTATCGGCGTCGGTGCTTACGCATCGGGCCGAAGGCTTCGCTGGTGATTGAACTTGGAGGCGAGCGGGTGATTGTTCGCGCAACGTCAAGGGCGAGCATCACCGTTGAATCTACCGAAAACGTGACGGCAAACGTCCAGTTGCCCGATGGCATTACGCCGCAAACGCTTGACCCACCGGACTAAATCCGCAATACTTCTGGTGGGCGTGAATATCCGCCAACAGGGAACTAGCCGCCGAGACTAACCGGGCCGGCCCCTTTTGCACACTTTGCAAGAGGGCGGCGGTATGTCTGTTACGTTTCTACAGATTCTCAAGTTTATTTCGTCCTTCAAGGGCGACCTTCCCGCAAACTGGGAAGATATCACGCTCATCATCGGCGCCGTCCGCCGAATCGCCGAGCGGTTCAATCAAAAAGTGCAGGCTGGCGAGCCGGGCGTTCTGCAATCGCAGAGCTTTACACCGGAAGAGCACGCGGAACTTGACGCAATCGCCGACGCTCTCGGCGGTCCCACGGCGGCGGTTGATCTTTCGGGCCTAATCGCGTTTGGCTCGCTGCTCAAGAGCACCGGCGGCAAAGCCGTGGCAATGCTGCTCTGGAAGATTCTGAGCGATTACCTCAACCAGAAGGGCTAACCGATGCACTTCTGCGGCGTACACCAAGAGCAATTCGCGGTGGGCGAGGTGGTGCGAAAGATGCCCACCAATCGCCCCACGTACGTTCTCGAAGCTGATTTGCCCGGCGTGACCCGCCAGCAGCTTTCGGAGTGGTGCGCGTTCGCGTTCTCGTTTTGGTCCGAGTGCTGCGACGTTGAATTTCGCGAAGTCGCCAGCCGCACGCAGGCTAATTTTCGCATCACGCACCACCAGTTCGGCGACGGACCTTTCGGCGTGCTTGCCGATTGCGAATTGCCGCACGGTGGACAGCAGATGATGCGGTTGGATATCGCGACGAAATGGGTTGCATCGGTAAACCCGCCGCAGGGCGCCATCGACATAGTGGCCGTGCTCGCTCACGAAATGGGGCATGGCATCGGCCTGTCTCACTTCCCGACTGGTGGGCCGCCCGACCTCATGGAACCCTCTTACCGTGCTGGACTTCGCAAGCCGCAGACCGCCGAAAGCGAGTACGTGCGGAAGCTGTACGGCGAGCCGAAATCCAAACCATCGCCGCAGCCCGTGCCAACGCCCGTTCCGCCGCTTGGCGATTCGCTGGGGGTGGAGTTGATTATTCGCCAAGCTGGCGAGGAGTGGATTGCACGAGGGGAGGCGAAACGAAAGTGAAAATGGCCCCCTTTCTCGCCCTCACGCTGCTAGTCGCCGCCGACTTCGCCCACCCGGAAGCCGACGCCGCGATTGCTGACGCTGCGGCGTGTGGTCTGAAGCATCCGGCGTATCTCTCGCTCATTGATTGCCCGGAGGAGCACCGTGAAGCCTGCTATACCTCCTTGCGATTTTTCGTCCCAAGCCTCTCGGCTAATCAGTACCTCGGGGACCAGCTTCCGCAGCGGGTTAAGGGAACGCAGTTGCTCAGGCTCGACCTTGACGGCCTTGGCTGGCCGCTGCCCGCATGGGAGGCAGTCTCGGCGGAATACGCCCGCCACTACCGCCCGGACCTTGCCGCGCACAAGCAAGGGCCTCTGGTGGTCTCTGGCTTGTGGTTTCTCAGTGTAGTGAGCGACCCGAACGAATCGGGCGATTTGCAGTATCGGCTGCTCTACAACGATAAGCCGCCGAAGACGCTCAAGGAGTTCGACGATTTTTGGGGCGTGAACGGCCAGCCTGGTTTTGAGTTTGGGTTTCTCGAATCACGGTCGGGAGTTAAGGCACCGAACGCCGACAGTGCCCGCCTCATGCAATCGCAGCCGACGAATCGACGCGGCGATAGGTGGATAACTTTTGACTCTAAGGTGGTGGCTGGCGAGAAAGACCCGCTAGAAAACCTGCTCGCTCGCCCGCCGAAGCATGACGCCAGCGAATCCATTGCCCGCATCTACAAGAGCCTGGGCAACGAAGGCGGGACTGCACAGGTTTACTTTCTGGCCAACGGCAAAGGCGAGCGGCAAGAGAAAGCCCCCGCCGACATCGTTTTGGGGGACAACGTTCGGGGCGTCGAGATAAAAAACACGCTCGACTGTATCGCGTGCCACACGCTGGGAATGAAGCTACCGAGCATCGACGGCTATCGGGAATACGTGCTCAGCGGCGCCAGAATCTACACGAAAGACAAGGCCGACCAGCGGGAGATTGACCGCTTTTATCAGTCGCCAATCGCCCGCGAACTTGCCCGAGCCAATGAGGACTACGCCGAGTTCGTCCGCCTCTGCAACGGACTAGAACCGCCCGAGAACGCGGCTAATTTCGTGGTGTGCATCAAGAGCTACGACGCTCCCGTGTCGCTCAAGCGAGCAGCGGCGGAACTGTACACCGATGCCGACGACTTGCAGCTTGCTCTGGGCTGGTATTCACGCAAATACGGGCTGACGGGGCGGCTTGCTCTGTTGGCTCAGGATACGCCGATTAGCCGTAGCCAGTTCAGGGAAAACTACGGGCTGGGAATCAAGATTCTTTGTGAGTGGAGGGCGGAATGAGCGCAATCCGCGACGAATGGACCACTCAGGACGGCAGCGTACGCCTGCTGCTGGGCGACTGCTTGGAGATTCTGCCGGGGCTTTCCCGTTCGTGGCATATCGTCAGCGACCCGCCGTATGGTTGTTCGTGGAAAACGCCGGTCAGCAAAAACCGCCCAAAATCTGGAATGACCGTCCTGGGGGATGATGCTCCGTTTGACCCATCGCCTTGGCTTGGCTTTGCTGGCGTGACCCTGTTTGGCGGGAATCACTTTGCGTCGCGCCTTCCTGACTCTGGCGGCTGGATTGTTTGGGATAAGCGTTGCGGACTGATGCCACCGAATGACCAAAGCGATTGCGAGATTGCCTGGACGAATCGGATTAGGACGGCGCGAATCATCCGCCGGCTATGGAACGGCGGCGGAAGCCTGCTTGCTGAAAACGGACCCGCCCGCTCAATCCACCCGTCGCAAAAGCCGGTTGACGTAATGCTCGAGGTGATCGGCTTGGTTGGCGGCGATGAGATCATTGATCCCTACGCAGGAACCGGCACCACCGGCGTTGCCTGCATCCGCCTCGGTCGAAAGTTTATCGGAATCGAGCGCGAGCCGAAATACTTTGAAATCGCGAAGAAGAGAATCCAAAACGAGCTTGCAAAGACGGCGCTAATCGAAACACCGAAAAGGCTCGTCCAAACTTCATTCATGGAGGCTGTTGACCAATGAACCGCCTATTATTCACTACCATCATCGCCGCCGCTTTTGCCCTTGTCGCCGCTGCAACCGCTGGCGAATGCCACCACTTTTTCGCCGCACCCGTGGTTCAGCATCACGCCCAAGCGGTTGTTGTGGCGCCAGTGCATCACGCCTACGCGGCGCCGCAGATTCTGTACCAAGCGGGCTACGGAATTGAAGCCGAAGCCATCGCAGAAAAAGCCGCGTTACGAGCGCTCGCGAAGTTCACCGCCTACCAGCAGCAGACGGCCAGGAGCCAAGCGGTAGCGACACCTCCGCCCGTGCCAGCGGCCGAAAACATCGTGATGGAGAAATGCGGCAAGTGCCACAGCGGAGCGGCGCCAAAGGCAGGGCTGACGCTCGACGGCGTTACGCCTGTTCCGTGTGCGTCCGTGCTGGAAAGTCTGCGACAAATCAAAGACGACAAGATGCCGAAAGGCGGGAAGTTGTCGCCCGAGGAAAAAGGGCTGTTGATGGAAGCTCTGCTGGCATTGGAGGCGGAGTGAATCAGTACGAAAAAGACCGTTCCTTCGAGCAAGGCTTGCTGGTTGGCTTCATTGCCGGATGCGTGTTTAGCCTGCTTTCAGGAATTGTGGCTTACGAAGTTTTGACATCGCTTTATTATTAGGAGGCTTTATGCGTTTCGCTCTCTTGGCCCTTGTGGGGCTGCTCTGTTTGGCTGGTGATGCGTCGGCGTTCTTCGGTCGCCGTGCTCGCGTTCAGCGGGTTGTGGTTCAGCCGCAACAGGTGGTGGTTGGCCATCACGCCCAAGCGGTGGTCGTTCAACCCCAGCGGGTGGTTGTGCAGCAGCAAGCCATCCACGCTCAACCTGTGGTTGTTCAGCAGCAATTCCACGCCCAGCCGGTGATTGTCTCGCCGGCCCGAGTGTTTTTCGCCCGCTAGTAGCATCGCGGTTATCCGCCCTCCGCGAGTGCTCCCCCTGCCGGTTGCCGCAATCAGCCGGCGGGGGTTTTTTGAATAGAAAGCCTGCCGCATGGACGCTACAGCCTGGATTACGTTAGTTGGTATCGTGCTCACGGTGTTTTTCCTGCCAGCGATTGGCGGTTTGGTTCATATCGTTTGGATTCTTCGCGGACTCTCCAGCGACGTTTCGCACATCCTGCTGGCGATTGAAGGCGGAAAGAAAAAACAGGACGAGCACGAAGAGAAGCTGGGAGACCACGAGGTGCGAATTGTTCGCTTGGAGGGGAAATGAGCGAACCCTTCGACATTTCCGAAGCCAAGCGGCAGCGACTCATCCACGAGACGCCACGCGAGCAGATCATGCGAATCGCCCGCACGTACGGGCACGCTGGTTGCGAGCCGGGAACGCATCTGTTTTGTCGGTTGATTGAAGCCATCCACGCGATGGGCGAGCGGGAGCAGGAGCACCTACTTCAAGAGCTAAGGGGCGGAGCGTGAAACCGGGCTTTGTCCTTTGCATCGACGGGGCTGAATGGCGGGTCGAATTCCGCCCGCAGTCCCGCATGCCAAAGAACAAAACCACCGGCAAGCCAGACTGGGGCAACTGCAACTGGGAGAAGCGGCGAATACTGATAAACGAATCACTAAGCGACGAGCAGCAGGGCTTTACGCTCATCCACGAAATCACCCACGCACACAACCCGCACTACAAAGAGGAAGCTGTTTTGGAATTTGAAAACATCGCTTCCGATGCGTTTGTGAAAGCGGGCTTCCGAATCACGAGGGCGAGCGAATGAAGCCAATCGACTACGCCCGCCGATACCTAGACGCAAACCCAACCGCAAGCAATCTCGCGGCAGCTAGGGCTTTGTTCGCTAAGCATGTAGGAATGTGGCCGAATTTTGAAGCGACCGAAACATGCATACGAAGGGCAAGGGGAACACAGGGCAACAAAAACCGAAAGCAGATAAAAGACCACAGGCACAAATCAGAACACGGCAACGGCTCTTGGGCTGCCCCTGATAGTCACGCCAAGGGTAAGCCTGTCGTCGATGTTGGCGGTTCCCATCACTGGCTGTTGCTCTCAGATATCCACCTTCCCTACCACAACAAGGAATCGCTGGAACTGGCGGTAAACCACGGACTTGCCGAGGGCTGCGATAGCCTTTACCTGAACGGCGACACGATGGATTTTCACCGGCTAAGCCGATTCGACCAGAACGAGGAAGCACGGAGCACGGAGCAGGAATTAGCTTGCGGGCTGGAACTGCTGCAATCGCTGGCGTCGAAGTTCGGGCGCAAGGTTTTCAAGGTTGGCAACCACGACAACCGCTGGCGGATTTACCTAAATGCTCGATGCCCAGAGTTTAGCCGCCTACCTGGAATGGCCCTCAGCGGCCAGCTTGGGCTGCTGGACTTGGGCTACGAGATTTTGGGTTCTCCGCAGGTTGGGATGCTTGGCAAATTGCCGGTTTTCCACGGTCACGAACTGCCGAAGGGGCTAACCAACAGCGTTAATCCAGCACGCGGATTGTTCCTCCGCTTACGCGAGACGGCGATTTGTGGGCATTTTCACCAGCCAAGTACGCATAACGAGGATACCGGCCTAGAGAAAAACACGGTTGTCTGCTGGTCAACGGGTTGCCTATGCGACCTCTGGCCAGAGTATGCGGTGGTCAACAAGTGGTCGCACGGGTGGGCAACGGTGAAGGTTGACGCGGACGGACATTTTCAGGTTAGGAATTGGCGGATTACTAAGGGCGAGGTGACGCAAATATGATCGCCTTGCTATTCGCCATCCTGCCGATGGTCGAACGAATTCCAGCGGTGGAGTCGATTGAGCTTAATCACATGGTTTGCCGGGAGCGGGTGGATAGCGAGGACTGGCACACGGTGGGCTGGCGAAAGCAGTTTTGCCAGGTGATTGTGCGAGGCTATCACAGCGGGACGAAACGCATCGAAATCATGGGCTGGGCGGCGGGTGGAAACGAGCACCTACAGGCGGAAATGGTCGATGGTTGGTGGATTGTGCGAACGAATAGCGGCCCGGTGCGTAGCCGGTCGCTGGTCATGACTTACACGGATTACGATCCGGAAGTGGAAGAACGCGAACGACTGCCGAGCGAGCATAGGGCAGGGTGGCCGAAATGACAATCAAACCGAAAGGATAACCGATGGCAAGTTATGTGAAATTCCAGCCGTTCGTGGAGCATCTCGCCGAGAAGGTGCATAACCTTGGAAGCGATACCCTAACCGTTGCGCTCACCAACACGGCGCCGAATGCAACCGACGCCACGCTCTCGCAAATCACGGAAATTAGCTACACGAACTGTAGCAGCCGAGCGTTGACTACTTCGGCAAGCTCGCAGAGTAGCGGCACGTATAAGTTGGTTGTCACCGATTTGGTGCTCACGGCCAGCGGCGGCACGGTCGGCCCTTTCCGCTACGTGGTGATTTACAACGACACCGCCGCCAGCGACCAGCTTATCGCCTATTTCGATTACGGCTCGTCAATCACGCTTGCTGCTGGCGAAACGTTCACTCTCGACTTCGACGCCTCAAACGGTCTTCTGCAAATCGCCTAACGAAAGGAAACGTAATGTCGCAGACCGCACAATTTCAAGTTGATTTGCCATCAGTTGATGGCACTCTGAATATCGGCCCCTACTACGGCTCTGCCGAGTACGCAGGATTTTTCGCGATGGTCAACGGAGCACTTCCGGGCGTATTCGGAAGCATCCAGCAGAACAGCGGGACGCAATATGTTTTGGAGTGTGCAAACGTGATGCCTGACTACGGCAGCATGCCGCCGTCCGGTTATGACGGCGACGGAACAGTTCAACTGCAAATCAGCCATACCGACACCGAAAACGTGTCAACCAGCGTGCCGATTACAATCCTCCGCAGAAACGTGGCCGACCAGCCTGAATAATGGCCAACGAAGTTCAAAGACTGACGCCAGCAGCAAGCCCGACTCTTTTGGAGGACGGGGCTTTAGAACTTACGTTTGATGGGCAGACGACGGCCAGCATTTTGTATTCAGACATCAACACGACGGCCACGTTTGCCAGCAAGATTCAGACCGAGCTTGAGGCACTATCTAATATCGGCTCTGGCAACGTGGCTGTTACGTGGATGGGCAGCTATGCCAAGGTCGAATTCCAAGGCACTCTGGCAAATACAAACGTCGCGGAAATCACGGTTTCTAGCAACACGCTGAAGCGTGCTGCGGATACTGTTAGCGTCTCGACGACGCAGAGCGGGGCAGGCGGAGCCAATGAGGTAAAGCGATTCAATGGTGACAATGCAACAACTGGCTACGTCGAATTTAGCATTGGCTTAACGCAAGTAACGGCGCCATTCGATTCGTCGAATCTGCAAACCGCTTTTGACTCCATGTACGGGAGCGGGAATACATCTGTTTCCGACGTTGGCAGCAACCAGTTCACGATTACATTTCAAAGCAGTCTTGCGAATCAAGACATTGCCGATTTAACGATCAGCAGCAACACCACCGACACCAGCCCAAGCACAAGCACGGACTCAAACGGATCAACTGGCCAGCCGCAAATCGAGACGGTAACGCTCCCAGACTCGCCAACCGAAGGCACGCTAAACGTCACGCTAGATTCAGTGCCATCAAGCGATTTCAACTGGAACGATTCGACGCCAGCCGCAATTACTGGCTGGACTACTGGCGGTTCTGCCGGAAATTGGACCTACACGCGGGACAGCAACGCATCGAACGTAACGGCTAGCGGTGCAGAGGGCAGCACACCGCTACGCAAGGCGTTGACAATTACGCCGAGCACCGAGACGCAGGGAAGTGGCGGTGGATACACAATCACAATTGGGCAAGGCAGCTACACGCTAAGCGGCCAAACGGTTGGTCTGAAAGTTGGCCGAACAATCGCCATTTCGCAGGGCAGCTACAACCTTTCCGGGCAAGCGGTTGCACTCAAAAAAGGCTACACGGTAGCGATTGCCAGCGGCTCTTATTCGCTCAGCGGCCAATCTGTTGGACTCACAGCACAGCGAACGATTGCAATCGCTCAAGGCTCGTACACGCTTACTGGGCAATCCGTAGCGTTTGCCAAAGGTTTCACCATCTCCATCGGAACCGGCAGCTATGCACTTACTGGGCATGGCGTAGGGCTTAAAGCAGCCCGCACGATTGCCATTGCTAATGGCTCCTACTCACTCACTGGCCAAGAGCTTGGCCTAGCACGCGGTTTCGTTATCACGATTCAGCAGGGCAGCTATAGCGTCACCGGGCAAAGCGTAGGCGTTGCCGCACAGAGGAATCTGGCCATAGGGCAAGGGGCGTACGTTCTCTCAGGGCAGGCCGTTGGACTCGCCAAGGGTTACACGATTGCGATTGCCCAAGGGAACTACGACTTAACCGGGCAATCGGTTGGATTAAGCGTCGGGCGCTATCTGGCGATTGGGCAGGGAGCGTACACGTTAAGCGGGCAGGGCGTGGGGCTGGAGTACGTCACGCCCAGCCAGAGCGGTTACGCGATTGCCTGCTATGTCACCAGCACAGCACCGCACATTTGCCAGATAACCACCAGCCGAAGCCACAGCGCGGGATTGACCGCAAGCGACCCGATAGACGCCTTGCTGGTTAGCACATCACCGCAACCGATATACGTTCCACGGAGCGACCCGAGATGATTACCCACGAACTGCGAATCGGTGAAACCGGAAGCCCGCTAAGCCTCGCATTCCTCGACGGAAAAGACCCGGTAGACATGGCCGACTACACGGCGAAGGTCTACGGAGAGACTGAGGCGGCGGGAGCGTGGATTACCGAGGGAACTACGGGCGTCACCGAGCAGCCGACAAAGGACTTCACCGCTTCGGCATCAACCGACCGAATTACCAGCAACGGGCATAAGGTCGAAGAACTGCAACAGGTAGTGCTAAGCAACAGCGGCGGAGCGTTGCCAGCGGGCCTCAGTGCAGCGACGCGATACTTTGCCCGCAATGTCTCGCTGAACGACTTCCAGCTAAGCCTGCGGCCTTCTGGTTCACTGGTGAACATTACAGACGCCGGAACAGGAACGCATTCGTTCTATGTGGTGGGAGTGGTCAAGTATGACTTCCAGAGCGGCGACGTTGACACTGCGGGAAACTTCCGTTTGGAAGTGAGGCTGTATGACGGAAGCAACAAGCCACGGTATAGCGAAACGGTGAGGGTGGTGGTTAAGGACATGGACGCCATCTAATGCCAATCAAACCCAAGACACGCCAGACTAGCCCACCACCTAAACCATGGAAGCATGAGCAACCAGCAAAACAGCGTGGCTATGGGTGGGACTGGGACGAGTTCAGTAGGAGATACCGAGCAGAGCAACCACTGTGCGAGCTATGCCAAGCCAATGGGTTGGTTGAGCCTGCGGCGAGTGTGCATCACAT
>OFRG01000562.1_pt1 | contig 13513 bp, 10 predicted proteins | sample 1543071 | NCBI WGS metagenome assembly OFRG01 (sample SAMN07774222, study PRJEB24372) | wastewater metagenome | isolation source: WWTP Verbania (Effluent) | place: Italy: Verbania | collected 2015-12
CCTCCCCCCCCCGCAGCCGGGCCAACGATACGAGACAGGCTCGTATCGAAAGCAGAGACAGGAAAAGCGGGGGCGACCTTTCGGCCGCCCCCCTCCCACCCGCTAGCGCATCGCCAGGAGGCGCGCGCGAGCCTTTCCTTTTACGTCTGCCCCATGTCCATCAAACGCACTGGAAATCGCCTTCCCGATGCCCCGAGCGCGCTCGCTTGCCCCCCGGTAGGAGGACAGGTCCGCGTGATCGAAGTACTCGGTGATGGCGTTCAGCGTATCGTAAGCTGATGCGCCCTCATTCCCAATGCCCCGCCGGAATAGCTGGGCCACTTCTGTTACTTTGTTCCGTAGAATCGTCTTCGATCGGTCCGACGCCTCGACGAACCACTGCGCGACCTTCGTTTCGACTTCCTCGCGTTCTCCATCCAGGTCGAGAAAAAGCGCCGTCGAGAAATCGACGAAGCCCTTTAGGTCCACCGGCCGATCCGCGAGAGACTGATTCTCTTCGTGGATCACGCCGACGTGTTCATACGCCAGCTCAAGAGCGGTACGAGCCGCTTCGTAGCGTGCCTTCATGTCGCCGCGGTGTGGAATGCGCGATACCAACGGCGAGCCTTTGACGGCCATCCGTTCGGTATTTGCGCACACCACACGCACATCGGTCGGCGCGATCACGTTTGATCCCTTCCCCGTGAAGTCCAGGGTAATCATCAAGAACTGAACGTGTTCATCTTTCCGCCCGCTAGCCATCTTCACGGAGTAGCGAATCGGAGTTTGAGCGAGCAGCCACGCACGCTCGTAATTGTCGAGAATTCCTGCGGTGTGAATCAACAGCTCGCCCGTGCGAGTGAAGTCGTCCAGAAACGCGAGGTCTTCGGCAACTTGTCGCTCCTTCCAGTCCGGCGTACAAACGCCGGTTACGGTTCCGGTCTTCTCGTGAACGACCACCGACCGACCGGGGCAGGGGAACCATTCGGCGCGGTTCGGGCTATAGAAACCCATCTCGCGCTTGCTCCACTTGCTACCCAGCTCGGGGACCAGCGACACGACATCGGCCGCCGTGATGGGCCCAGCGCCGCCATGCCGCCCCTTGTGTGTGTCGAGATCGACTGATCCTGCCATCCACCAGGGCTTGAGGTTCGCGGCGCCGGTCCAGACCATTCGCACTACAGAGTCGCTCATTGCTTTATCTCCTGTTTGGTGTTTTGTGCGTGCGATCGGGCAATCGATACCCAGACCCACACGCTGGCCCCCGAGTCTTGAATACGGGAGGCCCTTGGATTCGGCGCGACGCGCACTCGACTTTTGGGGCAATCGGTGCCCATCTCGGTCATGTCGAACAGCACCACTCTATCATGATTTCAAACCGCGCAACAGAAATTCGTAAATTCTTGCAAAAAAATCCATGTCGTTTCTAAGACCCCTAGAATGTTCCAGGATCGTTTTCGATTTGTTGCCTAGGGGCTGAGTGGGTATGCTCTAGATCGCAGTTTCGGGGTGTTTTCCACTCCCACAATCAAACGTTTGTTAGAATTCGGCGCGCGGCGCTTAGTCGAAACTGCGACACGTTGTCGCACTCTATGCGTGTATCCGCATGAACGCATGCGAGAAGACGTTTCGCCCACGACATATCGTGGGCTAAACCAAGCCGCAGTGCACCCAGGTCCCTTGAAACCCTATTGACACAGCTGCCGAGACCCCCAAATAACCGATTCCCAGCACCCCGCCTCTCCCGTATTCCCCAATACTTTCACATACTTAGCTCATATACCTCTAGTTGACATAATGCGGGTTATCGGTGGTATGAGCTGCGGAGCATATGCCATGCAAGCGCCGTGCCAAGCGGCTAAGTGGCTGATTTCATTGATGAATTCGGCAGAGCGGCTCGGCGGCGGGGTCGCAGGGCCCCGGCTTCCGGGGGGTGGGGGTCGCGGTGGCTGTGACAGACCCGCCGTTGCGGCGAGAGTGCTCAAAATCTAAACGCCCGCGGGGACCTTTAATAGCCGCCGACCGTATTAAAGGCTGGGGTTATGCCCAGTACCATTCAGTACTGCCTAAAAAATAGGCAAACAGCCCCTTGCACAATTCATGCCAACTCGCAAGACTCCCCGTAGGGCGCTCCTGCCCGATCGAAAGGACCCCTTTTGGCAGCAGCGATCGTAATAGCCCCTTCTCCGACCCAAGCTCAAGCGAATCCCCGCGCGCACGCGAACCAGCTTCCTCTGGCAGACTGCCGTTTCTTCCGGTGGTCTCTTTCCGCGAACAACGGCGATACGCACGCCACGGGCCTTCCGGGCATCGTCGAGGTCGCGACTGCAGGCACCCGATCCGCCGCCTACCCGAACAGCGCGGCTTTCCCGAGCGCGAGCATCCGAGTCAACTCAATTTCCGCAGATGGCACGGTGACCTTCGGAACCGCTGGAGCGCCCTGCACGTTCGATCTCCTCGTGTGGGCCAAGTAACCCTGGCCGATCAAGCCCGAGCGCGCTTCCGACAAGCGGTCTTCCAGTTGTACGGCTACAAGACGTATGATCCGGAAGTCGATCGCTTTCATCGCTCGGAGGCGGTCACCAAGATCGCAAGCTCCCCCGCCCGAACGTCCAAGTCGTATGCGGCCTGGAAGGACGTGCTGCCGGATATCCTGTATCACGGCGCCCTGCTGCGGACTAACCCCGACCTCGAAACGCAGCGAGTCTGGATCGTCGCACCGAACTACGACCTCGCGAAAGAGTTTGACTACGCCTTCGAGGATCTGGTCGAGCGGTACGAGATGCTGGGCCACGACTACGAGATCGTGACGCAGGTCAAGAACCCGTCCCAGGGCAACATGAAGATCGCGATCCGCTGGGGGAAGAACCGCCACGGACGCAACGTCGACTCGATCATCACCGTGAAGTCGGCCGCGAACGAGCGGCAGCTCCAGTCCGAAGAGGTGGACATCGCCATTCTCTCGGAGGCCGCGCGGCTCGACGAGCAGGTGTGGTCGAAGTACCTGTCCCCCCGAACGCGCAAGTCGATCTGGCCCACCACGCCGGACATTGAGGCCGCTTGGATCTTCAAGGAGATCGAGCGCGGCAAGGCGAACCCGGGGCTCAAGATCGAGAACTTCCAGTTCACCCCCCGCGCGAACCCAGACTTCAAGTACCCCCGCTACTGGATCGAGCACCAGAAGGCCGAGCTGCGTGCTGCTCCGACCGCGGAACTCACGTTCCCCAAAGACGAGACCAAGCCGCCTTCCCAGGATAACGGCCACGACTGCTTCGAACCGACCGTCGAGTGCAACGCGATGAAGGATGCCGGGTTCGCCGAGCAGTTCGGCGGCCAGTGGACGTTTACGCGCGGTCGTGTCGTGCCGCTCCGAGTCGAGGCCGGACCCCGCGGAGAGCCGGCCCATGTCATCCGCCGCGACGAGGAGTGGTTCAAATACGCCGACGTGAACATCTCGATCGATTATGGCTTCAACGACCCGACGGTGGTGATGTTCTGGCTTGTTGGGCCAAATCAGGTGGTGCTCCGCCGATCGATCTACGAGCGGGGCCTAACGCCGGACGATGTCGCTGCCAAGGTCGAGTACATCCTGAAGCAGAACGACTGGAAGAGCCGGCTCACCCGTGTTGTGGGCGACCCGAAGCGACCCGAGGTCGTGGAGACGTTCCGAAAGCGCGGGCTCCCGATCTGGGACATCGACAAGCTGGCTCAGGCCGACCGCAAGGCCGGGCATCTTGAGCTGATGAACTTTCTGGCCCTCGATCCGAAGACTGGCCAGCCGCGGATGTTAGTTCATTCCGACAACGTCGAAGTGATCGATGAGTGGAGCACCCTCCGGTACAACGACCGTGTGCGAGATCCGAACGTGCCCTCCTCGATCGTCGTGACGGACAAGCAGCGGGACGACGGCTACGACTGCGCGCGATACTTCGTTCAAAGCTCGCCCAACATCCGCACGTTCGACAAGGTGATCCGGCTGGAGGACACGGACTTCTCGAAGCTCCGGCGTCAAATCCTCCGGCACCGCAACAAGCCGATCGTGACCGTGCCTTCCGGGGGCTCGGGCATGGCGAGGTTGGGCTAGATGGGCCGTCCGAAGAAAGGCGTCGACGTGCGCGACGTCAAGGCCATGATGCTCATGGCGGACATGGAGTGGGCGAACGCCGGGTTGATTCCGTCGACCCGCGGGTCGTCTCTCGGAGGGACGAACGCGAACTACATGGCGATGCGGTATCTCGACGCCTACCGAGGAAGTTATACGCCGTCCATGCCCCGCGCGGTCGAGAGTGCAGATGAGTTCGTGGGCAACCTACTGTTCTCCATCATCAACACGCTGATCTCCCAGACGAGCGCCCAGGACCCCGAGCCGGTTCTGCGGCCTCTTGGCGGGACGGCTGCGGATGCGGACGCATGGCGTCGGGCGTGGATCAACCAGAAGGTCGTGTCCGCGCTCATCAAGGAGAAGCAGTACCGCCGAGAAGCCGAGCGGGCTCTCCAGAGCGCGGTCCTCCTGCCTTTTGGCGGCGTGCGGCACGGGTACACCCCGGACGTCGAAGAGTACGAGGACGAGAAGGGCAATGTGATCGCGCGGTTCAAGAACCAGACGCCGGATCTGCCCTGGACCCAGTTCGTTCGGCCGTGGCAGATGCGGATCGACCCGCTGGTCAACAGCTTCGACATGGACGGGGAGGTGGGTTGGATCGCGTTCCAGAACCTCTACCGATCGCGCAGCGAGATCAGCAAGAACCCGAAGCTCATCAACGTGGCCGACTGGGAGCCCACGTTCAACTACGACCTGCGGCCCTACCATGAGCGGACGAAGCCCATCACCGCACACCCGGGCACGATCGGCCGCGGAAAGAAGACTCAGCCCGACTCGATCAGCATGTTCGAGGAGTGGGTGATTTACGACGCCTCGCGGCGGACCGTCTTCGGATACTCCCCCGGCAGCGATAAGCTGGTCCGAGAGGAGCAGGAGTGGCCGCTCGACTGGGGGCAGCTCCCGTTCTCGATCCTGACCCTGAACGAGCAGCTCGACAGCCCGTTTGGCATTCCGTTTCCGCAGATGGTCTGGGCCGAACAGCGCCTATACAACAAGCTCTGGACCCTCATCAACACGCTCATCAACCGGATGCGCCGGATCGTGATCGTCAACAAGACGGGCTTCCAGAGTTCCCAGGGGCAACTTGAGAATCTTCTCAATGCCGAGGGCTTCGCCGAGTTCATCGAGGCGGATGGCGACGTTTCCCAGATCGCGCATGAGATCCCGCTCTTCCAGTTGGACGGACAGCTCGTCGGGCTGCTGTATCAGGTGAAGGAGCAGATCCGCGAGGTTCTGGGTGTCAGCGCCATGGACCGCGGGCAGAGGGCCAACGTGCAGACTGCGGCCGAGGCGAACGCGATCTCATCTGGCGGTCAGATGGCGAAGAGTCGCATCCAGGGCAAGTTCGAGAGCTTCTGGACGAACATCATCAAGGTCTCCCACCGGGCGCTGCTCAACACGGGCGACGGCCGCGAGTTCATCATCCCGATCGTCGGCGAAGAGAACGCCCTGTTTCTATCGGAGAGCGAGCTTCAGCAGGGCTTCGTCAAGGCGACCGTCAAGGATCTCTTCGGCGAGTTCGACTACGGCGTGAAGCTCAACAGCACGACCCCGATCGATCCCATGGCCGAGTTCGTGAAGGTGGCCCAGCTCAACCAGAGCCTCAACGGGCTCCAGAACCCGATCATCGATCCGGTCCATGCGGCGACGCGCATGGTGACCCTGGCAGGCGAGGACTCCCAGAAGTGGGTTGTCGACAAGCGGGTTGCTCAGCAGATGGGCCAGGACCCGAACCAGATGGAGCAGGGCGCTCAGGGACAGGCCCCGACCGCAGACTCGATGCCGCAGGGTGCCGAGAGTGCCGGAGAAGCGGTCCGATGAGCGCCGTCATTCATGACTACTACTGCAAGCTGTGCGACGCAGAAGCGTATGACAAGTGGTCGGACGACGTGCCGATCTGCTGCGGTCGCAAGATGAAGATCATGATCTCGTCGGTCAAGACGAACGAGTGGGGCGCTCCCAGGCAATACCTGAACCTGAGAGACGAGCCCTTCAGCTCCCGATCGGAGCTGAACAGTTGGACCAAGAGCAAGGGGCTTTCGCTCGCAGCATCGTCCGAGAAGGTCGGTGGCGCGCGGAATGAGATGTACGCCGGACTAGGCAAGATTTACTCGATACCCGGCGTTTCAAGAGGAGGACGACGTGGCTGACGAGGTGATCGTGACGGAAGAGGTGGCTCCGGTAGAGACCGCCCCGGTCAACGAGTATCAGGAGAAGTACGAGCGGCTTGCCGCCCTGGAGCGTTATGTGGACGCCCTCGGTAGCCCGGACGCCTTGATCGAGCTGGCGCAGGCGGGGCATCAGTTCCGAACCGACCCGCAGATCCAGGCTGCCCTGCAAGCCGCGAAAGAGAAGCCGGCTGAGACCGAGCCCGAGATGGAGTTCTACGATCCTGAGGTGAAGAGCCTCAAGAGTCAGTACGACCCCGTCATCAACGAGCTGAAGGCGCAGAACGCCCAGCTTCAGGAGCGTCTCAACCGGACCGAGGTGGCTGGTCTGAAGACCGTCGTCGAGGGGAACGTGGAGACTGCCCTTACCTCGTTCAAGGATGATCCGGAGCTGCTGAAGCAGGCTCGGACCGAGATCGAGAGGGCGGTGACCAGCCTTGAGCAGCGCGCGCAGCGCGGCGATCCGGGGGCAATTGCTCAGCTTGAGTCCCTCGGCGGTCCCGGCGGATCGAAGACGTTTCGCATGATGACGCTCGATACCTACGACAAGCTGGTCGAGAAGAAGCTCGCGAACTCGGTCAACAACATTAAACCCGAGGCAACGAACGCTCTTTTGAGTAAGGCGACGGATGCGCGGCATACGACGAGGGCGGCTCTTCCGGCTAGTTCGGTTGCAGTCAAGCCCGGAGTCAAAATTACTGCTGAGATCACTCGGCAGATTCTAGAACGAGCGACTGAGATGGCCGGGAAAGACCCGAACAAGCTCTGGAGCTAGTTCAATGTACAAGGATGAACAGTAATGCCTATTGCAGACCTTACTGAGTCGCGAGTACAGAACGAGATCCTTTCCACGACCACGGAAGCCATCCATCCCGGCATCCGTGAGAATGCGCTCGATGCCCATCCCGGTGTCTCGATCGTCTACGGAAAGATCGGCTCTGTGCTTTCGGGTCAGATTGGTGCGGACGGCTCCCCGTCTGGTACTGCCGCGCGGTCGCGGCAGGGTGAGTCCATCAAGGTTCGGGTGAAGCTCGACACGAACGGCTCGGCTCGGCGCATGGCGAGCGGGTACTCGGAGTTCTCGACCGATACCAGCGACACGATCCGCGGGACTCGCGCAAACTGGAAGCTCTACGGCGCCACGGCGATCATGAGCAACTTCGAGCGGCGCAACAACCGCGGTACGGGTCAGCTTGCGGATCTCTGGACCCACAAGTATTCGGACGCGATGAGCGCGCTCGTCGACATGGTTGCCTCGGATCTCTTCAGCACGGCCAGCCCGGCCAACGCGGTCACGTCCCTCGACACGATCATCGCGGCGGGCTCTTCGAGTCTTCAGGGCGCGGATGCGGCGACCTATAGCAAGTGGGCTTCTCGCGGCCTTTCGGCCAAGGGTACGGCTCCCGGATCGGTCTCGTTTGCGGGCGGTTCGTTTTCCACCACTGGCATTGCCAACTGGCGCAAGGCGTTCCTCAATGCCGAGGAAGGCTCGGTCAGGCCGAACGTCATCCTGACGACCGACGACGTGTATCTGTACTACGAGGCGAGCCTCGTTCCGCAGGTGCGCTTTACGTCGGACCAGATGACCGGGCAGCTCGGCTTCTCGAAGCTGACCTTCCGCGAGCAGCCGATCTTCCATGATCCCTACTGCCCGAGCGGCTACACCTACATGATCAATACGGACACCCTCTATGGTGCGTATGCCGAGGGTGCGCTGTTCGACATGGGTGACGTCATGCAGCAGGCGTTTCAGGATGCCTTTAGCGTGAAGATCATCTTCCAGGGCAATCTGGTCTGCGACGGTCGCAAGTTCAACAACAAGATCACTGGCCAGACGGCCTAAGGAGGGGAATCAAAATGTCCTACGCAAATCCGATTCTCTCTACCGGCCGAGTCTCTAACCAGGCGTTCCAGAAGGTTTCTACGGCCCAGCTTCACGAAGTTGGGACTCGTGGGTATCTTCCCGACGGTCGTGTTTTCTACTATTCCAGCAACGTCAGCACGGCCCTCGCTCCTGGCAAGACCGTGGTTGCGGGAACGTATCCTACCTACGGCGTGAATATCGCTGTTGCCTCGGATACCGCCATTAGTTCTCGTCTGCTTCCGGTGACCCTGGGTTCGTCCCAGACGCTTGCGGCAAACCTGTTCGCTGGTGGGTATGTCACGGTCAACGCAGGAACGGGTCTTGGGTATATCTACAAGATCCGTAGCCATGCGGCGGTTGCAGCCTCTACGGCGATGACCCTCGATCTGTGGGACCCGATCACGGTGGCCGTTACCGCGGCTTCTTCCAAGGTGACGTTCTCTAAGAATCCGTGGGCTGAGGTCGCAATCGGCGGGGCTACCGGCCAGATTGTTGGTGTCACTCCTACGGATGTACCGCTTGGTTCGACGACCACGCAGTATTTCTGGTCGCAGACCTGGGGTCTGTGCCCGCTTCTTTCGGATGCCACGGTTACGACGGCTGTTGGTCAGATGGTCATCCCGGCCGCTTCCGGCGCAGGTACCCTCGATTTGGCGGCAAGCGTTGTCTCCCAGATCGGCACTGCTCCCACGGTTAGTGTCTCGGCTGAATACCGCCCGGTGTTCTTGACGATCTGTCCGTAATGTGTCCAAGAGGGGGGCCTAACGGCCCCCCTCGTTCTTCCCTTCAATAAGGAGTCTTTGTGGCTGATACGACGAACCGCGGGGATCGAAGCATGCCGGACGCCATTCGGTGGCAGACGGCTGGTCATGAAGTCATGCACGAGCGGGGCACGTTCCGGCATCGGGCGTACCGGAAGGAGTTCTCTCCCGGAGCGATCGTGAAGACGGATGGCATTCCGCTGATCCTGAACGGCACCGTCGTCAGGGTGGAAGAGTTGTTTCCTGAACGCGCGGATCTTGCGCTCGACATGGACGGCAACGTTCTGCCGCAGCATGAGTTTTCCCGGCGGTACGTCGAATGGCTTCAGTGGTTCACCTGGCATGAAGCGACGGATATTACCGCTGAGCCGGTCCCGGACGTTCTTGACTTCATCCTCAAGGCGAAGGACGTCTTCAACGAGTCGGGCGGGTTGATCCCGATCCACTTTGACGCGCGAAAGCCGGCCGAGGAAGTTCCGACACATCAGTACGATCCGAACAGCGACAAGCTGATCGAGATCGCCGAGACGCAGGCCACGATTGCCAAGGGCCTTGAGTACCTGCTCGAACAGAACCTCAACAAGCGCGGCCCTGGCCGTCCCCCGAAGGAGCTTGAGTAGTTGGCGAGCGTCACCGGGCTTCAGCTCTTGAACAGGGTCATGCTCTTCCGGCGTCAGCCGGAGGTGCCGTCGTTCTCTGCCCTCGATCCGGAGCACGTCGTGACGCTCAATGCCCTCAACATGGCGAAGGAGGACATCCTCGGCACGCGCCGCTGGGAGTTCGATCTGCGCCACGACGGGCATCTCATCACCAAGCCGACCGCGTCCTCGCAATCGATCGTCCCGACACTGTCCTATGTCGCAATTGTGCCTAACCAGGCGACGATCACGGATAACCTGAGCGGGGAGGATATCTCGAACAGGTTCATGGACGACACGATCATGCGGGTTGTCCCGATCGGTGATGCAAACTACGCCGAAACAGCCTTTCGCGTGTCCTCCTATCGACAGATTACCCCAACGATTGCACTCATGAACATGCCGGTTACCGTTCAAGGTGATGTAACGGGCGATTGCAATCTGGTCTACGCCGAGTACCTCCTACCCGATACCGTAAGAGAAGTGGTCAGGGCGTCTTTTGACCAGAACGAGATCTCCCTTGACCAGCTCGACCCGACGGTACAGTTCGATGAGTGCATTCCGAGTCCGCATCTGGAGTCCGGGCAGCCCCGGGTTCTCAGTGTGGGGGGTTTCGATCGCTCGACGTACGACAACTCGGAAACGATCCCTGATCCTAAGCTCCGCGCGATCATCTGGCCGATCCCGGACGCCGAGTATCTGATCTCGTACAGCTACTACTACAAGCACGCTGATCTGACGGCCGGCACGGATACTTGGGACGGCATTCCGAGCGACATCATAAACGACATCGTTTGGCAGGCCACCTCGATCGTCAAGATGGCGATCGACGGAGACTATGCGGCTGCCCACTTTGCGGACATGGCCCAAGCGCAGGCGTCCACGAAGCACATGGCCTACGGCGGCAGCTCGGCTCGACGACACGTTGTCAAGAGTTGGGATTCTGGGAACGCTTTGAGTGCTTCTCGGGAAGGCTTCCCGGGCAAGCTGATCGGGTAGTATGCCGATCCGCGGTTTTGCAAAGCAGGCTGCGAACAATCAGCAGCGAAAGGTTACGTCGGAGACGGCGTCTGGCTTCGGCGGTCTCGTCGAGGAAGAGCACCCGCTCGGCCGCAAGCCGACCGATCTGATCGAGGCGCGCAACGTGGCCCGCAAGGGGTTCATGCTTGGGACCCGACCTACGATCGAACTCGACGATGCGGACTACGACGCAGCCATCGGCGGAACCCCGGGCATCCAGGCAATCTACGAGTATCGGTACTCGAAGGCGACCTCCCGTCAACTCCTCGTAATTGCAGCTGGGACTGTCTACGAGAACGACACGACGGCGGTGGCTGAGACGGGCTCTCCGGCCATCTCCTCCGGAAATGACTATCGCTGGTCGTTCACGACGTTTGCGGACAAGGTCTATGCCGTGGGCGGGAAACCGACCGCGACGGTAGATGATCTCTGGGTTCGCAGCGGCACGGGCAACGTCACGAAGATCGACATGACGGCCTTCTCGGGCGCGATCACCGCCGGGGCCCAGTTCATCTTCAGCAAGTGGAACTTCATCTTTCTGGGTGGGCTCAACGGCACGACCTACTACGACAACCCGATGGCTGTCCGCTACGCGGACTGGGGCACCGATCCGGCAGTCACGACGAATTGGCCGGCTGCGAACGTGATCCCCGGCGTGACGCTTGGTCCGAACTTCGGCCCGGGCTCGTATGGCGCGGAGTATAATACCGGGCTCGGTTCTTTTACGTTCAACCAACAGGACTTCCTGCTCGTGATGACGAACCGCCGGATCATCCCGTTCGTTCCGAATCTGACGCTGACGGGAAACGAAGACGCTTTCACCATGAGCGACGCGATCGACGTGGGTTGTGTTTCGCAGCACGCTTTTGTGAATCTCGGACAGGATGTCGGCGACGCCGTCTACATGAGCGACAACGGCATCCATTCACTCGCGATGAGCAAGCAGCACGGAAATGTCGTATCTGAGTATCTGTCCTGGCCGATTCGCGAGACGTTTGCAGGTCTCAACAAGAGCCGACTCAAGTATACGACAAGCGCCTACTGGCCTGATGAGGGACTCGTCCTGTTTCTCGTCGCGACCGGATCGAACACAACCCAGAACAAGATCCTTGCGCTCGACATTCGCGGCGCCAACCCGATCACGGCCGAGACCGTGCGGTGGTATGTATGGGACCTCGATGCCTCGATTACTCCGAACGTCATTACGACCGCTCGCGGATCGGACGACAAGCCGTATATCTATCTCGGCGATCTCCAAGGGCGCGTATCCCGCTTTTCCCGAGACACCTACCAGGATCTCGGTAAGCGTGTCACGGTCTCGTTCCAAACGGCCAACGACGACTACAATCTTATGACGAAGACGAAGGTCGTAGGGGATACCTACCTCTTGATGCAGGGTCAGGGAGATTATTCCGTAACCCATAATTACGTCCTCGACGACGGGGCGCGGAGTGGCGCATTCCACCGACTGACTGTACCCCCCGCCGAAGCCCTCTGGGATACGGCGACTTGGGACGAATCCGTTTGGGGCGGTACGACCGAAACACAGCGGCAGCGTATCTATGGAACGGGGTCCTCTCCCACGATCGGGCATCGCTTTACACATAACGGACTCGGAGAACCCTTCTGGGTCGGATCACTCACACAGGAAGCTTTCGTATCGGGTCCCTCGCCTGACGCGCAAGCCAATGAGACAGTCTAGCCATGCCGCAAATCGTCAAGCCGAATACTTATTCCTCTGGAGCCGTGATCTCCTCGGCGGAGGTCAATGCGAACGAAGACGCGATCATCAACGCTCTCAACGCGCTTGATGAAGACAATTTCGATCCGTCGACCCAGATTCCGAACTCGATGCTCGTGGCGATTGCTCCGACGAAGGTGGACGACTTTGCCAGCACGAGTGCTCAATATTTCCTAACGACTTCCCCGGGAACGACGGCGGTACCCAGTCTACCCTCTGATCTTTCTCTGGAGATGCGCCGCCTCCGGTATCGGCTTCTGGCGATCAGTCGTCTCACAAATACCTACTACACAAAGTCGGATGGGACCCAAGCTCAAGTTGCCTGGGTGGAGCCCGCGATTGTCGGGCCGCAACTTCTCTCAAATAACGGGTTTGAGGTCAAGACTTCGGCCACCGCCAACGTAGCTCCGGATGGGTGGACCGCGGTCGGGCCCGCTACGAGCTATGTGGTTACGGCTAACGCAGATACGTCGTTTGGAAAGAACAAGCGGTCCGTCGTCATTACGGCCGCGGCCAACGGAGATGGTCTTTCGTATGTTGCCAAGGGACTCAAGGCCAGCACGAAGTATCTCATTGGGGCAGCGTTCGTTCGGGGCTCGGGGACTTTCTCTATCCAGACTACGGGGGGAGTCTCTGGCGCTGACTACCAAAACCTGACGTCTTCATTGGCGGACGGTTCAACTGTCGGAGCCGCATATCTACAAGGTGTCGTCAGCACGGACAGCAGTGCAAACGACGTCACTGTTAAGTTCCTGATCTCTACGGGCGGTGGCGGGAGCAACGTTGCTGTTTACCAGGTCTGGATGTACGAGCTGCGCGATCAGACGACGCTGGATCGACCATACATCCCGATGCAGACGGCTAACTACACGACGGCGAATGATTCGATCGCTGGCGGGGCCGCAGCTACCTGGACGAACAAAACGGCGTTGACACTAGCCCAGTTCATTCCACAACTCGGGTATCGCCTCCGGTACGCGGTGACGTTGTCTTTCAAGGGAGAGGCGATTGCTGGTTCAGTCCGGAAGATGCAGTATGCCTTCCGAATTCAGCAGAAGATCGACGCCGGTGCGGCGGCCACGGTTGAAGGCCCCTACTCTTGGATCTCCAACCAGCAGACCAACGCGGAGTTCATCGGCGGTGTAGTCCGAATGGAGTACGTCATCGAGAATCCCGTTCCTGGATCGACCTATACCTTCAGCACGGACATCTTCGTCGAGAACGACGGGGCAGATGAAGC
>OFRG01000563.1_pt1 | contig 13500 bp, 17 predicted proteins | sample 1543071 | NCBI WGS metagenome assembly OFRG01 (sample SAMN07774222, study PRJEB24372) | wastewater metagenome | isolation source: WWTP Verbania (Effluent) | place: Italy: Verbania | collected 2015-12
CGTTTGTCTAGTCCCTACATCAACCATCGTCGATACTTTGGTTTCCACAAAATACATGTGGTAGTTTTAATAACCCCCGTGCGTCCGCCAAAACTCAGCCCTGAGCAAATCGCCGAGATCCTGACCAAGCTGGCAGGTGGCGCGACTCCGCTTGCGCTGGGCAAAGAGTACGGGGTGTCTGACCAGACAATCTACAGGCACGCCCGGCTCGCGAAGGACAGGGCTTGGGACATCGAGAGCGCCGGGCAGGTCAACGATGGTGGCGACAACGTGGTGCCAATCAGGCCAGCTCCACTCTTGACTTTGCCGGCTCTGGCCAAAGCGCAAGAGGAGCGCTACCAGCGGGCTGTAGAGTCTGGAGTGGACCCACTCACCGGGGCGCTGACCACACCAGCCGAGAGCGACGGGACGATATGCCGCAACGTGACACGGGAACTATACAAGGCGTTTCGAGCAGCTGGCAGGGAAGAGGACTACCGAACGCAAGCCGACATCGCCAAGACGATCGCCGCAGTAGTCCGAGCCCGCCACCAGATTGCGCCACCGAAAGCAGCTCGTGGTCCGCTCAAAACGTACACGGTCGAGGCGTCGCCGGAGTCATGGCCGGAGCCGCCAAGCAAGGATGACCCACCCAAGGCAAGTGAGGCGTAATGCCCTACGCCCACAGATTCGCGCCAGTCCCCTGGCAAGTAGGCCCGTGGCGCAGCCAGGTCCGCACGCTGCTCCTGCATGGCGGCGCGGGGTCGGGCAAGAGCATCCTCTGCGCCGAGAAGATGCACGCGCTCATGCTCCGCTACCCGCACGCGACAGGGCTGGTGGTGCGAAAGTTCTTTTCGTCGCTGCGCAACTCAGTGATCCCGCTGCTCGACCATACGGTGATAGGCCCAGCTGCTCACCATGCCAAGACAGACCACCGCTTCGAGTACGCCAACGGCAGCACCCTTTGTTACGCGGGCGTGAGCGACGAGAAGCAACGGGAAGCGCTCAAGTCGATAGGCAAGGGCGACGGCGTAGATTTTTTGTGGATTGAGGAAGCGAACGCGCTGAGCTTCGACGACTATCAACTCCTGATGACTCGGCTCAGGGGCAAGGCTGCGGGCTGGCGTCAGTGCTTGATGAGCTGCAACCCCGACCATGAAAATCACTGGCTCAATCGGCGGATCATCGAAGCGAAGTCCGACGACATAGGCAGCGTGTGGATCAGCCCCTACGACAACCCCTATGCAGACCGCCCCTACCTGAGCACGCTTGAGACGCTAACCGGAGTGCAGCGCGACCGGCTCCTACTCGGCAAGTGGGTCAGCGCAGAGGGCATGGTCTGGCCGTACGAGCCGAGCCACCACCTGTGCGATCCATTTGTCATCCCAGACCACTGGCGGAGGATCAAGACCGTGGACTTCGGCTGGCTCACGACCACAGTGCAGTGGCAAGCGATCGACCCGAGCAATGGCGACCTGCATGTCTATCGGCAGCTGTATCGCACACAGCAGCTGGTCAGTGACATCGCGGTCGCATGCAAAGCCATCGAGGCGCAGAGGGATTCGCGGGTGGTGCGGTACGAGGCGGTTGTCTGCGACCACGATGCTGAGGGGCGGGCGCAGTTGGAGCGAGTCTGGGGCTGCTCAACGCTCCCAGCCCACAAGGCGATACGCGAGGGTTTGGAGGCTGTCACGGCTCGGTTTGCAGCCCGTAACGCACGACGGATCTGGATACACCGGGGCAGCCTTGCGCATGCTCCCGACCGTCAGCTTGCAAAGGACGGCTACCCGACCGAGCTAGTTGATGAGCTGCTTGGATACCGATTCGACTCGGGGGTAGACAAAGACGGCCACCCCAAAAAGGACGGCTACCCGGTAAAAAAAAACGATCACGCATGCGACGCACTGCGGTACGGGGTCTGCTATTGGGACGGGGTGAGCAAGGATGGCGCGAAGCTGGCAAACTCGCTTGCGTTGATGAGCGCTAGCCTGTAGAGTGTCAAGTCTCAGGCAGGATGATGGCGCGCCAGGCCACGGGCGTCCGGTCGCAGAAGCAAACACGTTAGGCACCCTATAACCGAGGGCAACAGTTGCGTGGGAGTCATGCCATCACTATGCCGTGGAACGTGGCACGATAAGGCCCCCGGTCGAAAGGCTGGGGGCTTTGTTGTTGTATTGACAAACTGTCACCTGGCATGCTTGACTTTTTGTCAATGCCCCGCAAGCGCATCGCGAAGCCGACCACACCCGCGCCAGTACAGCCCCGGTCTTACCGGCTCGACGGCTGGCAAAACGTACTGACGGGGCTAGGGACGAGCCGAGACAAGAGCACGTACGCCGAAGTTATCCCGACGGTCCTCACTCAGCAGCAATGTGAGGACCTATGGAAGGGCGATGACATGGCGGATCTCATCGTGACAGCGCTTCCAGGTGAGTCGCTGCGCGAAGATCCCACCTTAACCATTGCCTCGATTGAGGACGCGGACGAGCGGGCGGCGGCGGTAGATACGGTGATGGCCGCGCTGTCTGACCTCAAGGTTAAGCAGGCGATCCGCAGGGGACTGGAGTACGAGCGCGCGTATGGCGGGGCAGCTATCTACGTTGGCGCTGTGGATGGCCAAGACCCGGCGGAACCTCTCCAACTAAGCAGCCTACGCGCGATACGGCACCTGACAGTCTTTGAGCGTCGTCAGCTCACCGCAGTATCGTACCAAGAGAACCCGCTCCTGCCCGACTACGGCAAGCCCTGGCTATACGAAGTGCAGTCGTTCTCGGGAGTCGGCACGGGCCAGCGGGTGCATGCCTCGCGGCTTGTCGTGTTTCCTGGGCGGCGGGTCACCGACCGCAACCCGACGGCAAACGATGGGTGGGGAGAGTCGGTGTTGTCGCTAGTTTGGGACGTGCTGCGGATCTTCAACCAGGCATACGCCGGCGTTGGATACACGATGCTCGATTTCAGCGTCGCGATCATGAAGGTCAAGGGGCTCGCGGCTATCGTCGCTGCGAACAGCCCCGAGGCAGTAGCGACGCGAGCGCAGGCCATCGAACTTGGCCGGTCGATTGCAAAGACGATTTTGCTTGACTCCGAGGAAGAGTACGAGCGCAAGACCACGAACCTGTCTGGTGTCTCTGACGTACTGTCACAGGTATCGACGCGGCTAGCGGCTGCGGCTCGGATGCCAATCAGCAAGCTCTTTGGTCAATCTGCGAGCGGACTCAACGCAACCGGCGAAGGTGACGCGCGCAACTGGTACGATGCGGTCAAGGCGTATCAGGTGGACAGCGTCAGGCCGGCATATGAGCGCATGCTGCGGCTCATTTTCGCAGCCAAGACAGGCCCGACAAGGGGCATCGAGCCCGACAACTGGGCTCTCAAGTTTCCAGCGCTGTGGCAACCGACAGCCAAAGAGCAGGCCGAGACACGCAAGATCGTCGCCGAGACTGACGCAATCAACTACGACATGGGCCTCGTTACGTCCGAGGAGCTGCGCAACGCTCGGTTTGGCGGCGAGGAGTACAGCGCTGAGACTGAGATCGATGACACGCTAGACCTTGCGCAGACTGCTGTGCTCGCGGGACAAGCCGAGAAAGACCCAGCCAATGCCACAGCGCTCGCGCCGACTCCCTAGGGTCGCCCGACCCGACCGGATTGCAGCCGAGTATCTAGCAGCGCTGCGGTCTGCGCTGCGCCCGCTGCTCGACCTACTCAAAGAGTTTGTCCAGGAAGCCGAGAGCGAATGGCCCAAGCCCGAAGCTGACAACGTGCGGACCGACAACGATCGGGACGTTGCCCGGCTGGTTAAGCGCACTGCCGACAAACTGGCACGGGCTGTCAGGGCTGAGTCCATAACCCCGATCGCCACCAAGTACGCAGCGGCTACCTCAGACTTTCAGCGAGCGCAGCTGGCCAAGCAAGCGCGCGCGGCTGTCGGGGTAGACGTGCGCAAACTGACGGGCATTGACCGCGCAGTGCCAGCGCAGCTTGAGCAGTTTTCCAAGGTCAACGCGCAGCTGATCACCGGGCTTGGAGCGCGACTGGCCGAGGACATCGCAGAGATCGTCGAGGATGCCACAGTATCCGGCTCGCGCTGGGAGACGGTTGCAAAGAGGCTTGCGCATACTGGGCTAGTGACCGAGAGCCGCGCCGCGCTGATTGCTCGCGACCAGGTGGGCAAGCTCTTTGGCGACATCAACAAGCAGCGGCAGGCGAATCTAGGCGTGACCCGCTACGTGTGGCGCACGGTGCGCGATAACCGGGTGCGGGAAGAGCACGAAGCCTTAGACGGCGACTCCATAGCATGGGACTCGCCACCGGCTGAGGGACATCCCGGTGATGCCGTCAACTGCCGCTGCTACGCCGACCCGGATTTCTCCGATCTGCTGGGCTGACAGGAAACCCCAGCGATTTGGCTCGGTTTCCTGTCTGTGACAATTTGACACTTGAGGTCTTGACACTTTGACCAAAGCGTTGCCAAAGTGTCACTCATGTCAGCCTTCGTACCGATTGGCAGCACTGCGGCGATCCCGGCAAACAACGCGGAGCCGGTCATGTTTTCTGGCGCGGTCGTGACGCTCGACGGCAGCGGAAACGTGTTGGAGATCGAAGGCGAGACGGACGGCACTGGCACCAATCAGGTGTTCTTGCTGCGCCGCAGAGTACTTGACTCGGGTGTGTTTCGGTACGTGCCTTTCGCGCCTGACAAGCCAATCGTGGGCGAGTTGACCGGGGCCGGTATCTACCGCTTTTGGGACCGGCTGATCCTCGGTGAAGTAGCGCAGGGTGAAAAGGTCTGCCTCTACAACCCTGCCGGCGGCCCCGTCCTGAGCAACTGCAATGTGCGGCTGGTGAGGGCGTAACAATGGCCGACCGCTATCCGCAAGAGCGAAACCGCAGGCAAGCAGTGGTGCTGGCCGATCAAGTACCGACTCCCGGTCTAGTTGGTCCGTGGTCGCCAATGCCTACCACGGTCGAGGAAGCTCTCAACCAATTGGTAGTTGCTACTGCCCCGGTTGTGCTTGCGGTCCTCGGGCCTGACGTAACCGGCGGTGGTTTCGGTGCGGCGTCGTGGGTGCCGGGAAACTTTATTGGCACCAATACGGTTGCCAGCTTTACCGCACTTGGTACGCCGGACTATGTCGGCGGGTACGTCGCGCAAACCGACGAGGTGATTGAGCAGATCACGATCTCGTCGCTAACCGGGCCAAGCGCTGCAAGCACTGTGTGGATCTGGAAACGACCAGCCGGCGGGGTGTTTGCCGACACGCTCGTCTCTATCCCGGTGCTGCTAGGTGCGGCGGAAACGTACTACACGACACCGCTGACCCTCAACCAAGGGGACGCGCTGGCTTTTGTGCTCGACGCTGGCGACCCGGTTTGGTCCGTCAACGGGGCCATCACCATCACAGGTCTTAGGAGGCCAAATTGATCGCGCGCCGAATCAACCCCAACAACATCGTCAAAGCAGATCCGGCGGTCGCTGCGGCAATCAATGCCGGCCAGCCGCTGCAAATCACGAACGTTCCGACCGGGAGCCAAGACCTCCTCGTCAAGCTGTGCGTTGACGGTGCGCGCCCTGAGCTGATCGCGACGCAAGCGGTAGACCCCGGTGGGACTGGTTACGGGCAGGCTGTACCGCGCAACTCGCCGTCACTGCTTGTGCTGCTTGGCGGGGCTGTCGTTGCTGGCGACCTGCTCAAAGTGTCGGGCGGGAAGTTTGTCAAGTGCGGTGTCGGTGATCAGGGCTGGCTGCGCGCTCTCCAGGCAGGCGCCGCCAACGACCACGTCAACGCCGAGGCTGCGGACAAGGTGGCCTAGTGGGCGCGCTGCGGTACGACAAAGCAAGCCCCCTCAGCAAGCCAGTGCGCTTGCCCAACGGCTTTGTGCGCGCCGAGGGATACTTGACCCGCGCGGGTATCTTTGTCTATCGCGACGCCAAGGGAAACACGGTGCGCGAGTTGCGGCCCCCCGAGGAGGTCATGCACCCGGATGCCCTCGCAAGCTTTGCTCTTGTCCCTGTCACAAACGAGCATCCGCCGGAAGCACTGACGGCTGACAACGCAAAGCAATACTCGGTCGGCAGTGTGTCCGAGTCGGTGGCGCCCGAGGGCGACAGGGTGCGCGCAACGCTGATGATTACCGACGCCGACGCGATTGCGGCGCTCGACGCTGGAAGGTCAGAGCTTTCGTGCGGGTACACCGCCGACGTGGTGATAGAGCCCGGCACCTGGCAGGGGCAGCGATACGACGCCAAGCAAACCAACATCCGGGGCAATCACGTTGCCTTGGTAGACGCGGGTCGGGCTGGTCCCACCTGCTCAATCAGGATGGACGCCACCGACGTGGCACAGGAGATCACGATGGACAGTGTGATGATCGAAGTCGGGGGCGCCAAGTACAGCGTGCCCGCAGAGATGGCGGGCGAACTGGTCAAGATGCTCGAAAGCAAAGGACTAAAGCCAGCGATGGCGGACGCTGAGAAGCCTGCCGAGAAGCCCTCCGAGGAGATGGCATCAGTCAAGGCCGATGCTCAGCGCAAGATCGACGCTTTGCAAGCCAAGCTCGATGCCTTGCAAAGCGCGACCACGGCAAGGACCTTGCGCGAGTCGATTGCCCGCGAAGTGCGCGAGGACATCGCTGTAACCGAGCTGGCCAAGCGCTTCGACGCGGACGTGTCGGAGTCCGACAGCACCGAGAGCAAGCGCCGCAAGATCGTCGCCAAGCTCGACCCATCGATCAAGCTCGACGGCAAGAGCCCCGAGTATGTCGGCGGGCTGCTGGATGCGCTTGTGCTTGCGCGTGGTGAGCAGGTCGCTGCGTCCCCCCGCGCCGGCTCTGTCCGTTTGGATGCCAATGAGAGCGACGATCCCGCCGCTGCGGCTCGCGCCAAGATGATTGCACACCTCGAAGGGAGGGCGTAGCCATGCCCCAGACTGATTACTCGACCACGCGCACTGTCGCCATTGAGGGCGGCCTTGTCGATGTCTCCGACAACACCATTGAGAGCCGAGTGTCCACCGACGTGGTAGACATCCCCTTCGGCAAGCCGGTCAAAGCCGAGACTGTAGCGAGCGGAGTGGACAAGGCATGTCTGCTGGCCGCTGCCTCGACCGACACCGTGATGGGCATTGCGGTCTACAGCAACGCCTACGCCAAAGAGGAGTTTGGCACAACCGGCCTCAAGGCTGGCTCGATGATCTCCGTCCTCCGCAGCGGTCGGATCTGGGTCAAGGCCGGCGTCACCGTAGCCGATGGGCAGCGAGCGTACTACCAGACCAGCACCAAGAAGTGGGTCATCGCCGCTGTCGCACTTGACACCATCGATATGACCGGCCAGTGCGTGTTCCGGTCGTCTGGTGTGCTCGACCAGCTCGTACAGCTGGAAGTCGAAATGACCAACAAGCCGTAAGCAGCAGAGGACCCCATGAAAACGAAAACGATCGACAAATACCGCGACTTTCTGCTTCGGACTGGCGACTACCGTGCCGATGCTCTGGAGACGATGTTCATCGCGCGCGAGCTTGTCTCTGTTGAGACTGCCGTGTACGAAAAGAAGTACCCTGAGTTCAAGGGCCGCTTGCTCGTGCCGAAGAAAGCTCTACCCGATGGCGCGACCTACGCAAGCTACACCGAGCAAGATGAGTACGGATCGGCCCGCATAATCAGCAGCGGCGCCGATGACCTGCCCCGCGCCGAGGTGAGCCGCGCCGAAACCTTGGTCCAGATCTACACGGTGGCGAATAGCTACGGCTACACCACCATGGAATTGAAGAAGGCAGCTTTCGCTCGGCAGTCGCTCGACGCTGCAAAGGCGATGGCTGCCCGGCGCATCATGGAGCAGAAGATCGATCTGCTACTCCAGACTGGCGACGCTGCTTACAGCATGAAGGGCCTCCTAAACCAGACTGGCACGAACACCTACGTTGTGCCGAACGGAGTCAGTGGCTCCCCTCTGTGGAGCAACAAGACCAGCGACGAGATCTTGACCGATCTCAACGGCATGGCCAATGCCGCAAGCAACGCGACCAATGGCATTGAGTACCCGGACAAGATGGTGCTTCCGATCGCGCAGTACGACCTGATCAGCCAGAAGCCGCGAAGCTCGACGAGCGACACCACGGTCAAAGAGTTTTTCTTGGGCAATTCGCCCACGATCAAGGAAATCGTCCCCTGGTGGCCGTGCAAGACTGCCGGTGCTGGCGGAATCACTCGTGCCGTCACGTACCGCATGGACCTGGAAGCACTGTGGTTTTACATGCCGCAGGAGTTCCAGCCGATGGCGCCACAGCTTCGGGGACTGGAGTATATCGTGCCCTGCACTGCTGACTTCGGAGGCGTGCATGTGCGGCTGCCCAAGTCCATGACCTACGCGGACGGGATCTAGCCATGGCCAAGATTATCAACCGCAGCAAAGAGACGATCCACGTCGGAGGTCTTGTGCTTGAACACGGTGAGCACGACGTGGCTGACTTCGACAAGCTAGTCAAGCAATACCCCAGCCTGTCGAGTCTGGTCGAGCTTGTGGAGCCGGACGCACCCAAGCAGCCACCGAAGGAGCCGGAGGAGCAGCCGAAGCTGGCATCCAAGAAGGCGGAGAAGTAGCTCGTGATCACCTGGGCCGATGTCGTCAACTGCGAGCCTCAAGCGTCGGCAGTACCACTGGCTACGCAAACGCAGATCCTTGCCCACGCTCCGATCGAACTGGTCGCGGAGTCGTGGGAGGGGAAGATTGACATCGCCCACACGTTCTACTGTGCGCACCGGGCGCTGCTCTATCTGCAAGGCGTATCAGGAGCCAGTGGCCAGGTTGAGTCCGAGAAGGTCGGAGATGTGTCGCGCACCTACGCGATCACGCAAAACACCTCGGGCGATGGGTGGTCGGAAACCAAGTGGGGCCGCGAACTACTGCGGCTGCGCGAGGGTTGTCTGAACTGCCGGCTCCCTCTGCTGTGACATAATGGCCAAAGTCACCGACAAAGACCGGGGATGGAAACGCTTGCAAGCGCTCGCGCAGCAGCTGGCGTCACAGGATGTCCATGTCAAAGTGGGCGTGCTTGACGACGGCCGCGCAGGTAGCGAAGTGCGAGACGGAATCACCAACGGTGAACTTGCCGTGGCGATGGAGTTCGGCACACAGAATGCCCCGGCTCGGTCTTGGATCGGGCGGACCTTCGACCAGAAACGAGGCGAAGTCCAGGCTGATATGCAGCGGCTGCTTGCTCATGTGATCGACGGCAAGATCACCGTGAACAAGGCGTTGAATGTCCTCGGGGCAAAGTACTCTGCGGAGGTCAAAAACACCGTCACACAGGGCGAACAGATACCGCCTCCAAATGCGCCAAGTACGCTCGCGCGCAAAGAGGGTAAGACGCACAATCGGCGTGATTCGCAGGGTCGGTTTGTGAAGGGGTACGGAGCCGCGCTTAGGTACGGAGTGCGAACCTTGATCGACACTGGGCGCATGGTCGGCTCAGTAACCTGGGCAGCCTTCGGGGGTAGCAAATGAGCTACACCGACTCAATCATCAACCTGGCGAATGCAACCCTGACCGTGACACGACGGCAAGAGGTGGCGCCTATCAATGGGCGGGCGCAGGCGCCGAGTACCACCACGCTCTCTATCCGAGCCAGTGCGCAGCCCACATCGGGACGCGATCTAGAGCGGCTTGGAGATGGTCGTATCAGTGCGGATCTGTGGACTGTCTACACCACGACGCGGCTCTACATCGGCTCCACTGAAGCCGGGACAGAGGGCGGGTACTTGCCGGACCTGATCGCGATTGGCGACAAGCAGCACGAAGTCGAGCACCTAGAGCACTGGTCGGCTTTTGGCGCGCAGCACTACAAGGCCATCTGCCGGGCGAAGGTGGCGTAATGGACTGGACGGCCCTTGAGGACGCTTTACACGCTTGGGTGGTAGCTTCGACCGGCTACGCATCCAATCGTGTCTTGTGGCGCGACCAGGACGCAAACGCGAAGGTTGCGGACCGGATCACGCTGCATATCAGCGGACCGATTGTGCTGGGTACCGATGAGCGGGTGAGTGCCACCGACCTGTTAGAGCCAGCCGGGCAAGAGATCACGCTGTCTGTGCGCGGCGACAGGGAGTGGTCCTTGCAAGTGGAGTGCTACACCGGCGCAACCACCACCACGAGCGACGCCAAAGGCATCCTGTCGAAGCTGCAAACCGTGGGGCAACTACCATCGAAGCTTGCGCTGCTCGACGCGCAAGGGATCTCTCTGTTTGATCTGGGCTCTGTCCAGTACACGCCAGAGATCCGAGAGGTTGCATACCAGGGGAGAGCCCTCCTGCTGATGCGTTTTTACAGTCGCGATGTGGCCAGCGAGAAAACCGGCTACATCGCAGAAGTCGAAATCACCGACACCGTCGCGGCGCGGACCTACATCGCGCCGTAAGGAGTGGCACACATGCCTCTGTCCGATATCGCAGTCGTAAGCATCATCCTCGGAACCGGCGGGCTTTCCCAAACTGGGTTTGGAACCGGCATGATCCTGGGATACCCCACCGGCTGGGTTGAGCGCAGCCGTACCTACACCAGCATCGCGGGCGTTGCAGCGGACTTCGCGACGACTACCCCGGAGTACAAAGCGGCGAACGCATACTTCAGCCAAAATCCCCGCCCAGAGCAGCTTGTGATCGGACGTGGCACGCTCAAACCGACGATGATTTTCAAGATCACCGTCGCCACTGTCGCGAACTCGCAGAAGTACAGCGTGGTGCTCAACGGCACTCAGTACGATGTGACCTCCGACGCCAGCGCCACTAACGACGAGATTATCATCCTGCTACAGGCAGCGCTTGCGGCTCCTGCCACAGCGGCAGGATTCACAGCGGCAATCGGCGGCGCAGGCCCGAGCACCTTCCTGACGCTGACCGGCAATGCTGCCGGCAACTGGGCCAGCTTCTATCCGACCGACCCGGCACTGCTGACGCTTCAGCAGACGACCGCCAACCCAGGAATCGCGACTGACCTCGACGCGATCGTGGTCGAAAATGACAACTGGTATGGGCTCATCACGCTCTACAACTCCAGTGCGTGCGTGCTTGCTGCGGCAGCCTGGGCCGAAAGCAAGCTCAAAGTGTACGGCGTACAGGTGCAAGACTCCGAGTGCGCCACCGTCGCAGCTGGCATCGCAACCGATATCAGCAAGGCGCTACAGACTGCGGCATACTTCCGCACGTTCGACGGATACCACCCGGACAATGGCCAGTTCCTCGACGCTGCGTGGTTCGGTCGCTGTCTGCCGTACACCCCCGGATCTGAGACGTGGTTTGGCAAGACGCTCGCGGGAGTGTCGGCGATGTCCACGACTCCACCGTACAAGATGACGGCGACGTACCAGACCAATTTGACCGCCAAGAACGCGAACTTTTATTACACCATCGCCGGGCGTAATATCACCGCGCCGGGCAAGGTGGCGGCTGGTGAGTGGATTGACACAATCCGAGGGCGCGACTGGTTGCAGGTGCGCATTCAGGAGGCTGTGGCGCTCGTGACCATGAACGCCGACAAGATCCCCTACACTGACCCTGGCATCGGCAGGATCGACAGCGAGGTCCGCGCAGTGCTGGCACGGGCAGTGACAAACGGATTCCTCGCCAGCTACACCGTTACGGTGCCGACAGCCGCATCGCAGACGCTTGTAGATAAGGCAGCGCGCATCCTGCGTGGATACTCCTTCGTCGCCCCGATCCAGGGCGCAATCCACCTCACCCACATCACAGGCACTCTCACCAACTAGGACGGTGATACATGGCTGCTTTCGCTTGGGATTTTCAAAAACTCGTCAACGTCTATGCTGGCCAGGTGATCTCCGGTTTTTCTGGCAAGGTCATGATCGAGCCGAACGGTGGCGAACCGATCGCCACAAAGACAACCGGCAGCGACGGCAAGGAAACGATTGTTGTGTTCCACAACAATACTTCCGGCAAGGTCACGTATTCACTCATGGCCTCTTCTGCCAGCAATGACGTGCTCGACGCGCTGGCTACACAGAAGACTATCGGGCCGCTCCTGATCCGTGACACGAACGGGCGGACCGTGCTCGACACGCCTAGCGCCTGGGTCGCTGAACGCCCTCCGGTGGGGTTTGGTGCCGAGTTGGATGATCGGGAATGGGTCCTTGAATATGCTGACGGCAATCTCGTCATCGGCGGACTGACACAGGCGTAACCATGCCAAGAGAACCACAGATCAAGACAATTGACGGGCACGTAGTCCAAGTGCAGGCGCTTCCTGTGTTCGCTGGGCAGCGTCTGTTCCTACGGCTGCTCAAGCTTGTGGGCGGCTCCTTTGGCCCTGCACTGGCCGCGCTTGCTTCGTCGGGCTCCAAGGGGCTAGGCGACGTTGACCTAACGCAACACCTGGGGTCGCTGTTCGCGACGCTGTCAGTTGAGGAAACCGAGTCGATTACCCGCGACCTGCTTGCCGGGGCGATACTCGACCCTCACGGCAAATGCCGGCCACTGCTCGACGTGGCGAACATCGAGTTCCAAGGGGCGGTGCTCACCCTCCTGAAATGCACGCTGTTCGCCATCGAGGTCAACTTTCCGGATTTTCGCGGGATCGTGCTCGGGATGCTCACCGACGCACGAAAGAAAGCGGAGAGCAAGGCGAGCCCCTTACCGGCATCGAGTGGTTCGCCGACGAGTGGCCCATCTGGCGGATCGTCCACGCCAAGCTAGCGACTTTGCAAGAGATTGGTGAGTATTGGTCACTTACCGATGTGCGCAAGGCCAATGACCTACTCGACGCCTACGAAGGCGCCGAGCGCAGGATGCGCAAACGACAGGAAAGGAGCCGGCGTTGATCGTACGTGAGCTGTTCGCAAAACTTGGGCTCTCGGTAGACGCTGCCTCCTTTGCGGTCGCTGACCAGATGCTTGGCGCGGTCAAGTCTGGGCTTGGCCTCCTAGTCAGTGGTGCAGTCCGCGCTGGTGAGGGGCTGACAGAGATCATCACCAAGACAGTCGAGACAGCATCGGCGCTCAATGACACGTCGGTCGCTCTTGGCGTTACTACGGACGCTATCCAAGAGCTGGGCTATGCAGCACAACTCAACGGCTCATCCGTCGAGGGCATGAGCGATGGGCTGCGTAAGCTTTCGATCAACATGGCGGCAGCGGCTGGCGGCAGCGAGGAGGCTGCGCAGACATTTCGCCGGCTGGGAGTGCAGATCTCGGCAAACGGCAAGCTTCGCGACGCTGATGAAGTTTTTGGAGATCTGGCCGATAAGTTCAAGGCGATGCCAGACGGAGCCCGCAAGGTGGCTACCGCTGTAGCTCTGTTCGGAAAGTCAGGCGCTGCGCTGATACCGACTCTCATGGAGGGCAGAGAAGGGCTTGCGGCGCTACGTCAAGAGGCGATCGATCTTGGCATTGTCCTAGATGCTAAAACAATAAAGGCAGGCGACGCTCTAGGCGATAGCTTTGATAAGCTGAAACTGGCCTGGATAGGGCTTCGATATACAGTGGCAGGTCCTTTGCTTGATGGTATTCGCGAGTC
>OFRG01000564.1_pt1 | contig 13497 bp, 13 predicted proteins | sample 1543071 | NCBI WGS metagenome assembly OFRG01 (sample SAMN07774222, study PRJEB24372) | wastewater metagenome | isolation source: WWTP Verbania (Effluent) | place: Italy: Verbania | collected 2015-12
TGTTTTTTGTTACCAAACAACTCCACCATAACCTAGTGGACTTATTATTTTTGTAAATTGTGCTGTGTATTGTGGTAATGCAGATGCCGTACTTTTTTGGTTGTCGTATCCTGGAGCAGACTTTATATTGGCCGGTTTTTGGTTTGGTCTGCCAAGTGAAAGTGTAAGTATAAATCCCATCAACTATTTGTTTGGTAGCTAGCCCTAAACTTCTGACAAGAGTTGCATTCTGAGAATAAAATGTTACTTGGCCGAGTTCAGTAGTGCTCTCAGCCTGAAGGTTCAATGGAAAGCTAATATCTTCGCCAACAGCAGGACTAGTTAAGCTTATAGCTTGATCCAGCGCAAAGTTTATTTGACTACTGGTTTCAGAAGTTTTTCCAAAATTATCAAGAAGTCTTGCTGTAATCACATGTGGCCCGTTAGCATACTTTTTATTTACTTGGATAGAAAACGGCGCTTTGGTCAGTGACTGTATAGGCTCACCGTCAATAAAGATATCTATTCGAGAGACAGTGTTAGAATTAGAAACACCTAAACTGATAGTCATTGGGATCTGAGAGATAGTAGAGTTTTCTTGTGGGGAGAGAATGTCTATACTTCCAGCACCGCCTGGAGCAGGGTTTGGGTCGTTTATAGAACTACCATCTGGTGGATAGATATAGCCATTGGCTAAGGCCCATGCCCTAACTGGGTTTTCCCAAGCCGGATTATTGGGGCGCTCGCTGTGAATGTTAGTAAAAATATTAATAATAATATTTTCAGGAGGAGTATTTTCATTTGCTGGTAAGCCGGTTTGGCTATCCATGCGCACTCCAACATGAATGTCATCTTTTTGGTTTGGGATAGCCCAACTGGCAAAAACATCTTCTCTGACTTCGCCACTATATTCAGTTGGAAGTTTACCAGAAAGTGTGTCCACAGCAATTCGAGAAATTCCGTCTGGGGCTTCAAATTTTTCTACTTCTTTGTTTTTAAGTGCTTCGCGCATAAAAGCGTTCCAAATTGGGCCAGCAACGACAACAGCATCAGCCTTAAGTGACTGCCCGTTGTTATTTCCTGTCCAAACCCCAGCGACTAGCGATGGCGTAAACCCTAGAGTCCAGCCATCTTTAAAGTCATTGGTGGTACCAGTTTTTGCTGCTACAGATCTGCCAGAAATGGTGAGTGGTGAGTTTCCACCAAAGACGTAACTGCGTGCTTGGTTGTCGCTCATAATGCTGGTAACTAAATAAACAGCTTGTGGATCAAGCACGCGTTGTTCATTTTGTTTGAACTCTTCTAAAGTTTTACCTTGGTTATCGACCACTTTCATGATTGGAGTTTTTTCGTTTTTTAGTCCACCGTTAGCTAAGACACTGTAGGCCGCTACGTGGTCTACAAGTTTTACTTCACAGCCCCCAAGAACTAAAGACAAACCACAGTCCGCTAAGGGTGTAGTAATTCCAAGGCTGTGTGCTGTTTCTGTGACATTCTCAACCCCTACTAAAGCTAAAGTTTTGACCGCAGGAATATTTAAGCTTCCTGCTAAGGCTTTGCGCATGTTGACTGGACCAAATTCTCCACCAGAAAAATTGCGAGGAGTGTAATTTCCAAAATTTGTGACAACGTCAAACAGTGGGCTGGCCGGGCTGTAGCCATGTTCTTTGCTAAATGCCGTAACGTAAGCGTAGGGTTTAAAACTACTTCCTGGTTGTCGTTGCGCCGTTGCCACATTAACTTGGGGCTCAAAGGTGCAAGTTTTTCCACTAATACAGCCTGCTGGTTCGGAGTCGGCAAAGTAGTCTTTGCTTCCAACCATGGCCAGGATCTGGCCAGTTTTTGGGTCTATGGCAACAAGGCCTGCATTGTGGGCATTCTTGCTAAGCGCTTTCTGGGCGCCCTCTCTTACTACGCGATCCCCAATTTCCTGCAGGCGCGGATCGAGCGTCGTATAAACTTTTAACCCACCTTCTTGGATAGCTTTTTCACCATATTTTTTGGCTAAGTAGTCTTGTACGTAAAATACAAAATGAGGGGCAGTAATTTTATCTTTTGGGGCTTGGAAAACTATTTTTTCTTGCAGAGCTTCGTCTTGCTGTTGCTGGGTAATATAGCCTTGCTCTTTCATTAAGCCAAGAATGTGTTTTTGTCTGGCCTCCAAAGCTTCTCTGTTTGGTCCAAAAGGGTTGTAGTAAGTTGGCGCTTGGGGGAGTGCGGCTAAGTAAGCACTTTCAGCTAAGGTTAATTCGGAAGCACTTTTATTAAAATAAGTTTGGCTAGCAGCTTGAATACCGTAGGCGTTGCGACCATAAGGAATTTCATTTAAGTAAAGTTTTAAAATATCGTCTTTTGAAAAACGAGCTTCAATTTCTAACGATAAAATAATTTCTTTGAGTTTGCGAGAAAATCTTTTTTCTTTGCTCAATACTGCATTTTTTACAAACTGTTGAGTAATAGTGCTTCCACCTTGGCTTTTTGAACCGGTTAGGACATCAATAATAACAGACCGAGCAATGCCGGTTAGTGAAATTCCCCCATGTTTGTAAAAATCTTTATCTTCAACTGCAATTGCGGCTTGCTGAGCAGTTTTAGGAATTTGATCTAATGGAACAAGAGTACGTTTAAATTCTCCGTGAACTTCGTAAAGCAGTCCCCCTTCGCGGTCAAAAATTTTTGTGGATTCGGCCACGCTTCTTTCAAGAAGTTTGTTTGGGTCTGGTAAGCTCGCACTGTAGTACATAAAGAGCAAAGCCACGGCAAGAACCCCAGCTGTGGTTAACCTAAAAAGCCAGGTTAGTGCAAATTTTCTGGTGAGCCAAGGAAATCTTTTTCGAAGACGTCTTATAAAAGATGATTGTTTCATTTTTGTTGTATATTCGTAAATGCGCATATTCATATTATACCTATTTAATGCCTATTATGTAAGTATCGTATTCTTAAAGCAAAGTGTTACAGTTATTCGAAATAATCTCTAAATATTGTTATACTATTTTTATGAGTAAACTATCAAAACAGGATCAAATTCAAGAGTTGTTAACAAGAGGGGTTGCAGAAATAATTCACAAACCCCATCTTGAAAATGCCTTAAAAAGTGGGAAAAAACTAAGAGTTAAATGGGGGGTAGATCCTACCAGTCCCAACATTCACATTGGCCGAGCAATGGCACTATGGAAGCTTCGAGCTTTTCAGGAGCTGGGTCATCAAGTGGTGGTTATTGTTGGCGATTTTACGGGACAAATTGGTGACACTTCAGATAAGGACGCAGAGCGGCCAATGTTAACCGAAAAGACTATTAAAGAAAATTTAAAAAATTATTTTAGCCAAGTCTATAAGGTTTTGGACAAAAGCAAAACTGAAGTTCACTATAATTCCAAATGGTTAAAAAAAATTGGACTTACAGAATTAAGTGAGATAGCAAATCTATTTGGGTTGCATGAATTTGAGGCAAGAGAAAATATTAGTAAGCGAATGAAGTTAGGTAAACGAGTGAGTGTTCGAGAGTTACTTTACCCACTTATGCAAGGTTATGACAGCGTAGTTGTAAAAGCAGATGTAGAATTAGGAGCAACAGACCAACGCTACAACATTTTGGCTGGCCGAATAATCCAAAAGTTTTATAATCAAGAACAGCAAGATATTCTTTTGTGGGAACTTCTTGAAGGAAGCGACGGCCGTAAAATGTCTTCTTCTTGGGGCAATGTAATTAATATTATTGACTCCCCTAGCGATATGTTTGGTAAAGCAATGTCGCTATCCGATAATTTGATTGAAAAGTATTTTATATTGGCAACTCAAGTTCCATTAGATCAAATTGCAGATATTTTAAAATCGAATAAAAATCCTCGCGACCAAAAACTAATTTTAGCAGAACACTTAGTGTCTTTGTATCATGGCCCAGCTTTAGCTGAAAAAGCTCGAACTGGATTTATTGCTCAATTTAGTAATAAAGAGTTGCCCCAAGACATTGAGGTTTTTAGTTTAAAACCAGGGACTTATACAATGGCTGATTTGCTAGTTTTGCTTAAATTGGCCAGTAGTAAGTCTGAAGCCAGAAGGTTGATCTCTCAAGGCGGGGTAAAAATAAACCAAAAGACTATCACAGACAAACCAATTCAAATAGCAAAAGAGAATAATTTAACAGTTCAAGTGGGAAAACGTAAATTCGCTCAAATTAAATAGTTGGTCTATAAAAAATAGATAAAACAAAAACCCTCGATTTTCATCGGGGGTTTTTGTAAGTAGCTTATATAGTAGCTTCTTCGTCAGCTGGAGCAGCTGGAGCAGCTGTTTCTTCAGCGTCGTCAGCTGGCATAGCAGCGTCGTCAGCTGGAGCGTCGGCTGGGGTAACAACTTCTTCAGTTGTATCTGTGTCGTCCATGAACATGTGATGTTCTCCTTGCGCACCATGTCGATCACATGGTGGCGATTATTGATAGTTAATAAATATGCAGTTCTTGAATTCAAGAACTGTACATAGATTCTACCATAGCTTGTTAATTTTGTCCAGTCCTATTCTAAAGTTTTTTGTAAAGCAGTACAAAGCGCTATGGCAAGTGCATCAGCGGCATCATCAGGTTTTGGCACGGAGGTGAGCCCAAAAGTTTTTTTTATCATATATTGGACTTGTTTCTTGTCTGCTTTACCGTAGCCACAAATTCGATTTTTAACTTCTAGGGGTGTGAATTCGAAAATAGGAATTTTATTTTTTTGACAGGTGACTAAAATTACGCCACGAGCTTGGCTAACGGTCATGGCAGTTTTTTGATTGGTGGTAAAGAAGAGACGCTCAATTCCTACTCGCTTTGGCTTGTATTTTTTGATTAAAGCTTCAAGATCTGTGGCAATATCAAAGAGTCGAACTGCGTCGTTGTCGGATTTTTTAGTAGAAATAACGCCATAATCTTTAATGACGAATTTTTGGGTATCCCCTAGTTTTGTTTCAATTACCCCGTAGCCTGTGGTGGCTGTGCCAGGGTCTATGCCAAGTATTACCATAAAAATATTTGATTAAAAATTCGCGTTTGTGTGCACAGAAATAACGTCTTCATCATTTTCAAGGTTGCTAAAAAGCTCTTCAATTATAGGTTTTTGTTGTTCGGTTAATTCTACACCTTGGCTGCTTTCTTTGATAATTTCGCCGCGAACTATTTTGACCCCAGTTGCTTTAATGGCTTTTTGGACTTTAGTAAGTTGTGTTGGTTCTGTATAAATGGCTAGCCCTTCGTCTGATTCAATAACGTCAGTGGCGCCTGCATCAATGGCAGTGAGTTCTAAAGCTTCTAAATCGCTATCGCCTCGTTCTACCAAGATTTCCCCTCGGGTTTGGAATTGCCATGAGACAGAGCCCAAAGCCCCTAAGCTTCCCCCGGCTTTGGTCAAGAGTTTTTTTATATTTCCAACGGTGCGGTTAGTGTTGTCTGTGACTGCTTCAATAATAAATGCTGTGCTGAAAGGTCCGTAACCTTCATAAACTACTTCTTCGATAGTACCACCACCATCTTGCCCTAAGCCTTTTTTAATAGCACGGTCGATGTTGTCATTGGTAAAGCCGTGCGCTTTGGCACTGTCTATTTCTGTGCGTAGTTTTAAGTTATGAGTTGGATCCCCCGATCCCCCGTCTTTTACTGCAAGACTAATTTTTTTGGACAACTTGGAAAACAGAACTCCTTTTTTGGCGTCCTTTGCTCCTTTGTCACGTTTAATTGTTGACCACTTACTGTGTCCACTCATAGTCTTGTAATTTTACTGCGACCGCACTATTTAATCAATCTTCTCCCACATGGCTTTGAAATACTCTCTCATGTTTCTTGCTAAGACTGCATCGTGAATTTCTAAAAGATAGTTTGGTTTTTGATTGCTCATAATCATCACAATGTAATTTCCCACGGCCCATATTGCCGCATCAAACGGCGCGTCTTTTAAAAACTTTACTCCGCGATTTTTGTAATCACCTTTTATTAAAGATTTTTCTGTTTCAGTAGTAACAACTTTTACAACAAACTTTTCTGAGCCTTCTCGCTTCCAATACCAATTGAGCCACTTCTCATGAGCTGGTGCAAAATGAGGATCTTGGAAACCCCACCAAGTAAAATCAGTCTTTGCACAACTCTCATCCCATGCCGGTGTTTGTTTGAACAGGAAATCATTAAGGTCTACTTCCGGAATAAAGCGAATTTTGGGAATTGTAAAAGCTGTTTGTTGGGCTAAAGCGTGAAGTTCGGGCACTAATCGCTCTACTATATTTTGCTTTTTATAAAGCTTCCTTTGTTGCTCGTCTATTAATAGTTTTAGCTCTTCAGGAGGTTTTGGAATAAAAGAATTTGGTTTGGTTGAGATGTCTTCTGTAATTAATCCTTTTTCAATCAGCTCCTGAGTAACGCTATATACAGTAGTTCTGTTAATTTTGGTAATCCTCGCTATTAAGGGAGGGGCGGCTTTGCCATGTTGAAGAAGGGTTAAATACACAGCAATTTCCTTGCCAGTTAGACCTAATTGAGTTAAAAGTTCATTAATCATACGTATATTATAGCATGATGTTGATAGTTAGTCAACAAAATAAATAAGCTTAAATAAAGGAGATTTAGCCTAATAGATTAGTAATAAGTTGGTCTATGATTGACAAAATAGCAAAAATGAGGTATACTAATTAATCAAAAATAAAAAGGAGTAAAAAAGAAGGGGTCAGATCTTTGACCCATGGTAATAATGTTCGAATAAGGAGGAGAACATGGAGATCGAAGTTTGGGCGACGAAGGGTCTTGAGCCAGGACGGTTCAAGTTCGTGGTTGCGTATGCCCCGGCTTACGCAACTGACAAACTCATCGTATGCGTGGGGCCAGAAAATGAGTACCACGCAGACATCGCGGCAAAATTTCGGATTCCCGAGAAGTGCTGTCTTGGGGGAGGACACGCCGGCTTCGTGTCTATGGTCTCGGAGACCAAGCCCTATCACGGGCTTGAGTTGTGTTCTTTCTCCACCGCTTTTGGTGGAGTACCTGAAGAGGTTCAGGATTTAATCAGGGAGAAGCTCTTCGCTCTTTCTGATGGGAAGTTTGCGAGCCTTTCGGGGTATTGCGACGCTCCCCGGGACATGGAGAAGTGGGGCCCGGTTCTCGACTTGCTCAACAACAGCGAGTAGTTTACGGGGCAGTTCATCGCACGGACTGCCCTACTTTTTCCAGAAAGTCATCAAATGGTTTTCTGAAAATTGTGAAAACATGGAGGAGTGATGTTAAGGTTTGCTAGTATTGTGCTTTTCGTCGTGTTCTTCGCTGTCTCCTTTGAGGACATAGCGCAGGGACAATCTAATTCTCCAGCCGTCAGCGGCTGGGCTGAACTCGAAGGTCAGAGCAAGGGCTCTGATCAGAAGGCTCAAGTTTCGACCTTGATCAATCTTTCTGGGAACGGGAAGATTGGCGCATACGTCTTCGGGCAGAGTGGGCCCGGATACAGCCAAGTCTATGGTGGGCCGACCTACATGCCCAAGCCATGGGTGCAGGTTGGCGGCGCGCTCGGCATTGAGAAGTCGGGCGACAAGGTCTCGCCTCGAGTTGGTGGGTTTGTCTGGGTCGGCAAGCGACGGCTTTCAAACATCACCTTGCTTGAAGGCGCGGGCTCGGGGTTCTGGTACAAAAACCAGACCTCGCTGTCGCTGGCCAAGGGGGTAACGGCTTCTCTAGTAAATCAGAGATTTGCTGGCACGGGCGTGGAACTTGAAGTTAAGGTTCCGAATACCCCCTTCTCGGTTCGGGCGTCTGTCCTAGGTCAGGACGGAGGACCGACCATAAAGGTTGCAATCAGATTAAACTTCTGACTGTGACCGAACAACTTTTGGCAGGCTGCACTTTACACACGCAGCCTGCCTCTTTCTATATCCCCTCCCAGATTCCTTTAAATAATTCGCGCATGTTATGTGCGAGAACTTTATCATGAATTTCCACTAGGTAGAATGGTCTCTGTGCGGTCATGATCATTATAATGTAGTCACCATTTACCCAAGTTGTAGCTGTAAAGTCTTTGCTTCCTTTCCAAAACTTAATCTGTCTTTGTTCAAACTTTTTCTTTTTGATGGTTTCTGCGCCTTGATTACTTAACAGTTTCAGTTGAATGCCAGAAGGACTCCCTTTTTCCCAGTACCAGTCGATCCAGTCTTCAAAAGATCTCACTATATTATTGTCTTGAAAACCCCACCAGGTTTTGGTTTCATCTGATTGCATCAAGCTCGCATTCCATACGGGCGACTGTTGGTACAAATACTCCTCTATATTACGTTCTTGAATATATTTGATTTTAGGAATTGGACTTGTAACTGCCTTGGCCAGTGGAGCCAATTCTTCTACGGCTTTTTCAACAAGTTCTCTTTTCTTTTTTAGTGCAATTTCCTCTCGACCAATTAGAGCTTGGAGATCCTCTGGTCTTGTGGCTATCAGTGTAGTCGTTGATGCACCTAAATCTTCGGTCATAAAACCCTTGCCGATAAGCTCCTTAGCGATAGCGTATACCGTGGTTCGGTTGATATTAGTAATTCGCCCTACAGCTGATGGGCTCATAGTACCATGCTCTAAAACCGTTAAATAAACGGCAATTTGCTTATTGTTTAGGCCTAATTGTTCAAGGATATCGTTTACCATAGAGCTATTATAGCATGTTGTTATAAACCTGTCAACACTAATTACGCCTTATATAAGGCGTAATTAGGCATATATATCAATATCTGTGATAAAAGTATTGACAAAAAGCTAATTTTAAGGTATACTGATTAATCAAAAATAAAAACAGGGGTCAGATCTATGACCCATGGCAAAATGTTCGAACGCCTTAAGGAGGCTATCATGTTCAAGTCTATTTGTTCGTTCGTTCTCGTCGGTTTCGTCCTCATCGTCGCTTCCTCTGAGGCGCAGGCGCAGGAATCGCCGGCCGTCTCTGGTTGGGCCGAGCTGGAGGTTCAGAGCAAGGGCTCCGAGCAAAAGGCTCAGGTCGCAACCCTCATCAACTTCGCCGGCAACGGCAAGGTTGGTGGGTATATCTGGGCGCAGACCCGTCCAGGATATTCGGAGGCCTATGCCGGCGCGACGTGCTCACCGAAGAGCTGGCTCCAAGTTGGAGCCGCTGTCGGAGTCGAGCGGTCGGGTGACGCGACTTCGCCTAGAGTTGGGGGCTTTGCTTGGATCGGTAAGGACCGGTTCAGCAATCTCACTCTACTAGAGGGCGCGGGAAGCGGGTTCTGGTATAAAAATCAGACGTCCGTTTCACTCCCGAAGGGCGTTACGGCGTCACTTATTTCCCAGCGCTTCGCTGGCACGGGACCGGAAATTGAAATCCGTGTCCCGAAAACGAAGCTTTCGGTTCGTTCCTCTGTCCTAGGTCAGGACGGCGGTCCGACTTACAAAATCGCTCTCAGATTCAACTTCTGAGGAGCGACCACACAACTTTGGCAGGCTGCACTTTACACACGCAGCCTGCCTCCACTTTTTAACAAAGCAGATATGATTTGCTGAAAAATGGAGTACCAAAAAAGACCCAACCATTTGCAAAAAGGGCTGGGTCTTTTTTAATTAAGACTTATTTAAAAGAAACTAGTAATACAATTTCGCCTTTGATAGATGTTTTGGCCATGAGTTGTGTTATAACTTCTGTTGGATTTCCGCGAATAAACTCTTCGTGGAGCTTGGTTAGTTCTCTGGCCACAACGACTTGCGCGTTGGGAAAATTTTTAGTAATAGTGCTAACACTTTTTATAATTCGCTGAGGAGATTCGTAAATAATTGCTGTAGCTTCGGATTTTTGCGCTAGACTCAGAGCTTCAAGTAGTTTTGGTTCAGTCTTTTGTAAGAAACCAAAGAAGATATAACGGTCAGTTGGTAGTCCTGAAGCAGAGAGCGCAGTGGTGGCCGCATTGGCTCCAGGGATTGGCACAACAAAGATATTTTGTTTTACACATTCTCTGACTAAGCGAAAACCCGGGTCAGAAATACTTGGCGTGCCGGCATCACTGACTAAACAGCCGTCGATATTTTTTAATTCTGCAACTAATTTTTCAATAACAATTGCTTCATTATGTTCAGCGAACTGAACCATTTTTTTGCCGGTTATAGAAAAGTGATCGAGTAAGTGTTTAGTATGGCTAGGATTTTCTGCAATAATTAAAGAGCAGGCTTTAAGCGTTTCTATTCCGCGCAAAGTCATGTCTGAGAGGTTTCCAATTGGCGTGGCGACGATGTATAGCATAGGTATATTAATTTTCAGTTCTCAGTTTACAATTTTCAATCAATATTCAATGTATTAATTTAGAAATTTTTCAATTGGAAATTAAATGAAAATTGAAAACTGCAAATTGATTATTTATTTTCTATCCATTCTATCCAGCCGGGTAAGTAAACAGAAACATTATTATAACCGATTTCTTCCAGAGATTTAGCCGCTTTGTTGGCGCGTATACCAGTATTGCAGTATAAAACTAATTCTTGGTTTGGTTTAATCCCTTTTACTCTTTCAGTTATTGTTTCCCATGGGCCGAATAGAGCTTTGGTAATATGTCCTTGGTCATACTCTTCATTGCTTCGAACATCAATTAAAAAAAAGTCTGCATCCGTGTTCAATTTATGTTTAAGCTCGGCTGATGTAATTATTTTCATGGTTGGTACTTAGCGCCTGTCTTATTTTCTAAGTACTCAGTACTCAGTACTAAGTACTGCTTAATTACCAATTCCGGTCGTTGGCTTCAAGGTGAAAAATTTCTTCAATAAGGTCGTACTCGGCTTTGAGTTTGTCGCGGTGATCTCCAAGTGTTTCTTTTTCGTCTCCCGTTGCGTTAAACCAATCGTCGTAGGTCGCGTTGAGCTCGCGGTCTATCTCAATACAGCGTCCATAAGCTTGTTCTTCAGTCTGTGGGCCTTTCGTTAACCAATCGTCGTATGAAAGTCCTAAAAGTTTTTGGTACTTATCACCAAATAAATTTTGAATATCTTCTTGATCCATAATATTTAAATTAATGCTTCGCACAAGTCCACTCTATTCTATTGTTTTTTTTCAACTTTGACAAACAGAATCCCCCCTCGCTTCGTAGCAAGGGGGGCGTTGGCTTTCAGATGAGTGGGTCCGGTCCGCCGAAACAGTACGTGCAGGCAGAACCACAAACTTTCTGGTATTCTTCCAGGGACAAGAATTCTAGACTCGTGGCACCTAAGTGCTCACGAATTTTCTCTAGGTCTGTGCCTATTTTGAGACTTAAGAATTCTTCAGGCTTGGGCATGTTGATCCCATACGGGCAAGTCCGCAGAAGAAGAGGACTGGTGATGCGAAGGTGGACTTCTTCCGCTCCACAGCCAAAGAGTTCTTTGACCAGGAATTTCATGGTGATTCCTCGGATGATTGACTCATCAATTACCACAATACTCTTACCCCAGATGAGGTCGCTAATAGGGTTGAGACTGATATGAAGATCTTTTCCTGTCCGATCTCCATCCCTATTTAAGCGATGAGCGTAATGATTAGGCACAAGACCTATTCGAAATGGAGTGCCTGACTCTTGGGCATAACCAACGGCTGCAGAATTTGCAGCGTCTGAAACACTGATGACGTAGTCAGCATTCACTGCTTTGTGTTCAGTCGCCAGACGTTCTCCAAGCTTATGCCTGAGAGTGGAGGCTGAGGAGTCTCCTCGGTACAGAGCATTCGGGTATTTGGCGTAGAGCCCCTCGTATGAACACCTGTAGTCCCCAATGGGTTTAACCCCCTGGATTCTGTTGACCCCCTTGCTGTCGATAACAACAATCTCACCTGCTCCCACTTCGCCGATGTTCTCTGCATCGATGAGTGTAAACACAGAAGTTTCCGAAGCAGTAACGATTGCATTGCCAATTCGGCCAAGATGCAGTGGTCGTATTCCCCTAGGATCTCTGACAGCGTAGAGAGCATCTTTGCACAGAAGGATGAAGGCATAGCCGCCCTCCAATTCTTGCATGACTGCTTTGATCGCGCCGAGCAGAGTCGACTCTTGCTTCATGGCTAGCAAGTTAAGCAACAGTTCAGTGTTGCTCGTTGAGGAGAATCCAACCCCGCGACTCAAAAGCCTTTCTCTTAGCCCCTCACTTTTCGGGATGCCACTATTGGCGCATAGTCCAAGATCTCCAAACTTGGTTTTCAAAGTGAATGGTTGAGTTGGCCCCCGATTGTCGGTATCGTAGAAGCGGTTTCCAATTTCCCCAATTCCCATGTCGCCAGGGAGTTGTTGCTGTGCTTTTTCTGAGAAGACTTCATCGGCTAAGCCTACGCCACGGAAGGCGTAGAGCCGATTATTCTGGCAAGTAACAATTCCTGCCAGCCCTTGCCCTCGATGTTGCTGGCCATACAAACCCAGAACGATCACTCGAACCGCTTCAGGTATGCCGTAGATGCCGATGATCCCAGACATAGTCATGTCCTCCTTTGTGGGTCTTTATTATTATGCGAGAACCTTTTCTCGTCAATCTTTCCTATTGTGGCGATGGCTTGTAACGGTTATAATAAGGCAGTATTTTAAGCGCGTGTAGTTTCCCCCTCCGCATAAAGCTACGGAGGACAGGCAGTTGGTTACCTGCCCGAATGACTGAAGTCCTTCAGTCGGGCGGGGAGCATCAAGCTTCATATACATACGTGATGAACGAAGCGAGTAAGGATAGAAATAGATCGGCGGAGGCCGAAACTTTAAATATTGTGAATGCCCTGGTGTTGAGAACTTTAGTGGGGGCGTGTAGCTCAGCTGGTTAGAGCATCAAGCTTATACCTTGACGGTCCCTGGTTCGAGTCCAGGCACGCCCACCATGCCCAGATTTCAGAACACGAAAAATATTTTTTTAAGAAATAAAAAGAGAAATTGCCGGGGTGAAAGTCCAAGCCTGCCTGCCGGTAGGCAGTCGCGCGCACCATTTGCAGATAACTAAACATATACCTTAACTATCACCCTAAGTACTCAGTACTGCTTTCAAATAACAAACACCCCCGTCTCTAGAACGGGGGTGTTTTGGTTACTCGGAACTCACTACATATATTATAACAGATGCAGGGAGTAGTTTATCCACATCCCTAACTAGACTATCGCAGCACTAGCTACATTGTCGCCAGAATCTAGTTTCATCACTCTAACACCTTGAGTAGCGCGACCAAGAGTGGAAATAGTTTTCAGTGAAGTGCGAATGGTTTGTCCAAGTTTTGAAATAACAACAAGGTCGTAATCTTTTGTGCCATCTAAAATTGCCATCGATACAATTTTGCCAGTCTTGGCAGTAACTTTTAGTGTTTTAATTCCGCTTCCCGCTCGTTTTTGAACTTTATATTCTGCTATTGGAGTTTTTTTACCTAAACCATTTTCTGTAACTACTAAAACTTCAAGATTTTTAGTCTCTGTATCTTTTGTAATAATATCCATAGAGATCATTTGGTCGTCTTTTTTGGTTCTCATACCTGTGACCCCGCTGGCAGTGCGCCCCATGGCCCGAACGTCGCTTTCTTTAAAGCGAATAGCTTGACCATTTTCTG
>OFRG01000565.1_pt1 | contig 13496 bp, 17 predicted proteins | sample 1543071 | NCBI WGS metagenome assembly OFRG01 (sample SAMN07774222, study PRJEB24372) | wastewater metagenome | isolation source: WWTP Verbania (Effluent) | place: Italy: Verbania | collected 2015-12
GTTCGCAACTGAGCCGCCTGCGCCCGTACCATCTGTCCATGTGACGGTGTAAATCGTCCCACTAACTAGCGTCAGCGTTGCGATAGTCACAACGTCAGTTTTCGGAGTAGAGTTGAACGCTTGTGTCGTTGCAAACACCAACTTATCGCCAACACGCCAGCCCGTAGCATCGTCAACGTCAACACTCGTTGTAGTGCCGCCGGTCATAGCGGCACGGGTCAGAGTCCAAGGAGTTTTCTGCGCCCCTTTCATTGTGATCTTGCCGCCACCGTTTGCGGTAGCTATTGCCGCCGTTGAGATTGACGCAGCGCCGTTGTCAGCGTTGATGTAAATCTCGCACTTCTTCGTCGGGGCTGCCGACATATCAAGATTTAGGTGTCCGGTAGTGCTGTTGATTGCGATGCCTTTATCTACAATCAGTTTGGTATCAGCAGCACCATTAACGGCAAGCTGCCCACCGCTGTTAATCGTCAGTGAGTCACATACACAGGTTTGTCCGTCAGCGTGACAGTGTGCGTATTCAGGACAACAGCCGCATCAGCAGCAGTCGGCGCGACACCGCCGACCCATGTTGCACCTGTCGACCAATTCCCGCTTCCGGCGCTGTTCATTACTCACCCCTCCCGAACCGAGTAACGCGCACGATGGCGACGATCATCAGGATGTATAGCAGGCCGGCGAGGAGCCAAGCGAGGATGGTCACGGATCAGTCCTTTCAGGGTTATCTTCCTTGCCGTCAGGATACCCGCCTTTCGCTAAAACCACTGCCTTATGCACGATGCCGGCTAGAAATGAACCGCGCCGCTTGGCAACCATGTCACGCAGTAGTTTGTGGAATAACGGTGCATAGATAGCATAGTCGAGCAGCCCCTTTCGCGTCATCTGACAGAACGCATCATGGATTCCTGAGCACTCAGGCGGAACAAGCCATTCAGGACACCAACTCGCTCCATCCCATGCGTAGCCTGATTTTACTTCCAAAGTCCCGTCAGCGTACAGCGAAAAGAACTCTGTACAGATCGGCGCTGGCGGGATGATGCCGGTTTCCAGAATGTACGGCCGAGACGCTTGGTAGAGGTATCCCTCTCTAAAGTAGAGCCTGTTCATATTTGACAAAACCTATGAAGTTCTCTCTTTGCCTCAACATATTTTGCATGAGCCTGATCTGGTGTATCAAAATACCCAAGGTGCCTATTCTTTCCGTTAATTCCAATAGCCGCTCTGAACTTTCCAGACGGCTTGTGAAAATAACAGCCTAAAAGCTTTGTTGATTTGTTGCTCGTGGATGCAATGCGTTTATTTTGGCAATTATCTGCGTTCGTCGCTTCTCTCAGATTTCTAATTCGGTTATCTGCCCTGTCTCCATTTTTATGATCTATCTGGTCTTTCGGCCATTCACCTGTAAACATTAACCATGCTAGCCTATGCCCGTAATACAAAGCTTTCATGACACCAATAATCACATACCCGTCCGTACTAATGCGTCCCGCTTTGTCTCCAACATGGATTCTGTTGCTAATTCTTTTTTTCCAAAAGAACTCACCTGACTCTGGATCATAGTCAAGAACATTTACGGCTTCACGGTAATGGATCATCTCAGATTATCCCATATCGTGTAGAGAGTTTGCGCGATCAGCAAGCCGATCAGCAGGTCGATGAAGATTTCGCCTAGAGTGATCATAGCGGCGCAATCGGCAGGCCAAGGAACATCGAGCGTTCCGCAGCGCGGCGCTTTTCAAGGCCACGGAGAACCTTTCCACCCGCCTTGTTCCACCGCAGGAATTGATCAGCAGCACCTTTGTAATCGCCAGCGTTCAGATTCTTCAGCAGGGTTGAACCAGCTAGGGCGTTTGCGCCAAGGTTGAAGGCGAACGAAACCAGCGCGTCGAATTGACATTGAAGCAGCGGAACCTTGACCAGCGAATTAACGGCATCCTCGAACTCTTTGAGGTCGGCAGCGAGATTGGCTTCACCTTGTGAAATCGTGACCGGCTTGGAATCCTTGGTCACGCCCTTGGTATGCCCCCATCCGTTCGTCCATTTCCCGCCCTCGCAAATGTAAGGATCAGATCGGAAGGACTCGAACATCTTGATGAGATAAACCCCGATGCTGGAGGTTTTCATTTCAGATGATCCTTGGCCCAAACGAACAAGCCCCACAGCGCGGCGCCACCAGCAATCGCGGCAGCGAGGATTCCGCTGATGACCTTGCTCCCGCGCCACAGGGAGACAAGTTCATCAAGCGCTGGCTTCATTTCCTTTTCCGTGGCGAGATGCCCAATGATTAGATCGCGGATTTCCTTCAGCATTCCGTCCTGCTTGTCCAGACGTTCGTGAATGTTTCTGATTTCAGCTTCAGGCATTTGGTTCTTCCTTTCCTCGCTTCTGTGGCGATGGATGCGGTTAGTTGGTTACTTGCCTTCCATGCAGGCTTCCCAAGCGTTACCCTTCCACAGTACGGCGGTCATTACGCCGTCCATGTTGCCCTTGAGCTTCTCGTAGAAAACAGCTTGCGCTTCGGCAAGACACTTCTGCACCTTGGCCGGTTCCGCGTTTGGATAAGCCTTCATCCAGTAGTGAGGTTCGGTCGGCGGTACTCGATGATCCGCATCGAAGGCGGCGACAGCTTGCAGGGAAAGGGCGGCGAGGATGATTGCGATAATGTGCGAGCGTTTCATGGTAAATCTCCTTTGGTTGAAATTGGTTAGGCGCAAATCCATGCAGCGCCATTGTAGAACACAGGGATGGTTACAGCACCACCGCCGGCAACAGCAACACCGTAGGCAGGGGCAAGGGCATTGGTAACGTAGGCGCGATCTCCTACCGTTCCAGCTGGGAGAGTGGCAACGGTATAGCCTGAAGTCGAAACTACACCGGTAATGTCTACGGATGCCGAGATTGCGAGGATTCCACCGCTCACGCCAATAGTCGGATTCCCGCTAGACGTTGCGCCGGTTACTTCGATCCATCGGGCTTGAGAGGCGACGGGGGTTACTTTTAGGGCGGGGGCGGTATTGACTCCGCCAAGGGTTACGACTTGCGCGGAACTAATTGCAAACGCTTCTGTACTAGCACCCGCTGCGCTATTGACGTTTATGCTTACTCTTGAAGGAACTACGCCGGTAGAAACAGTGCCGTCGACATAGCTAACCAGATATCCAGCCTGAACGTAACTCGTCCCATCATATCCATAGAAATTGATAGCGCCTAAACCGTCATTTGCTTGAACGGCAGAAGGGCTTGCCGCTGTTCCGCGCCCCTTTGCAAACGTGAAATTAGGCGTATTTACGCCGTTATTGCATTTCCTGAAAACTACGTTATTTCCGCTCGCAGTATTGGTGCTGAACAAAGCATTTAGAAGTGTTACACCTACAGGCAATGTCGTATCGCCGTAATAAGCAACGCCATCAACCGTTACGCCTTGAAGCGTCGGATTCCCCGAAAACACCAACGAACCCGGCGATCCGGTTTCATCCGTCACCACCGCCGCAACGTCTGCGCTAGTGCCTGGTGTAATCGTTGCCCACAGGATTTGACCGGCTTGGGTCAGTCTGCGCCATAGCAGGTACAGCCAGTTGTCTATTGGCTGTCCTGTCTGTGGCGGAGGTGGGAGGGGGACTTGGCTCATTGCATCAGGTCTTTGAGCGACTTGGTTTTGACGATACCGCGTTGAGTCTCGCCGCCAGTCTGGTAAAGTTTCTGCGTCAGGTCGCGCAACTGCGCCTCGTTCTTGAAGCCGAGTTCCTTCCATCCGGCCATGAATTCATTTTCCGTTCCACGCAATTTCGCCTCAAGTTGCCCACGCTTGAATCCATTTGTCTCTGCCGCTATTGCAGCCTTGAGATTCGCGGCTTGGTCTATGAAGTCGTGCGTTGCCTTGACTATCAACGGATGATTGGCTACCTCAAATTTTGTATCGAATGGAATTTGCTCAACAAGATCGGAAATCTTCTTGGTCGTGATTGGTTCGTCTGCCATCTGCATCAGCGGATTGTCAGGATACAGTTTCGGAAGCGGAGTGCTAGGCTGCGGCATACGACCTTCCGCTGCACCTATCGGTATCCATTGCGGATACTGTTCCGACAATGGAAGCAACTGTTCAGGTATTGCAGGAAGAGGACTACGCTCCATCTTTGCGTTGATGCCTTCGCGCCACGAATCAGGAATCACCATTGAGCCGGGAACAGCAGGCAATCCGCTGTACGGAATGTCCTTGTTGATCGGGACAATCCTCGATTGCGGCGCAGTAGGTGCTGGCCGGAAGTCTTGCGGAATAGCATTGCGGCCCTGATAACCCTTTGACGTAACATATCGCCTAAGAGCCAACTGGAATGGCGTAGTCATCGCACCACCGGCAAGAGTGCCCACGGCTACACCCGGTAATCCACCAACAAGGCCACCAATAGCTCCACCGATAATCCCGCCGACTCCATACCTAGAAGCATGGAATGGAACATTGCTTGGCTCTGCGGCTATATTGGCTATCTCAGGAAAGTTACTGGCAACCCTCGCCATGTCATCCAGAGTTCCTGTAACCAATGCCTTCTTTGCGTGTTTGGCAATCTTTACAGGGTCAGTGATATAGGTGTGCGGATCGGTCGCGTTTTCGACTACATGGGATTCAGCGATCTTTTGACGAGCCTCTTTCCACCTTGCCGCCAAATCTCCATACCCTTTACCCGGAGCCTCCGCTTCCATTTGCAGAAGCCGTTTAGCTGCCAAATCTTCAAGCGCCTTTGACACAGCCATCCGAGCATCGGCCAGATCAACCGCGCCAACTTCGGGGTTTGCATTCTTGTAGGTTGTGTTGGCGTCTTTCCTCAACTTCCTTGTCAGGTTGATAAGGTCAATTCCGCTTACACCTTCTGCTGTCGCCGTCTTCAACTTGTCGAGCAACGGAGTAACTGCATGGGCGATGTAATCAGCAATCGCAGGCGTCATCCCTTCAAGGTTGCTTGCGCTATCAATCGCCTTTACGAGTTCATCACCACTAGCGATATTGCGGATAGCGCCTACCTCACGGTAAGGTTTCCCCATTTCATTTCTAGCGGCTTTGATGTTCTCAGGAGACAGCGGAATTCCATCCTCAACGCCAGCAACCTTCTTGGCGTTATTCGTCCAATTCATCCTGTTATCAATCGCAAGTTTTGTGTCTACCTCTTGGCTTCCAGCCATTCTGGAAAGCAATTTGTTCCAGTATGTAGGATTGGACTCCGCTGCATTCAGACCAGCACCAAGCCGATCTGCCGCAGCAGCACCTTCAATCCGTCCGGCGTTGTTTCCGCTGTCCCTAGAGAGTTCTGCCATCTTGGAGGGGGCGTATTCAATCGGCGCACTCGGCTTACCGATTCCTTGGACTTCTGACTTCGCCATGTCGAAAGCCGACTTCGCCGCAGGAATCCAATTTGGAGAAGATTTAAGCGCAGCCCTGCCACCAAGCAAGGTAAGCCCTGCACCGGCAGCAATCCCTCCAGCAAGATTTCCCTCATCTTGAAGCCCAAACGGACGGCCAATGAGTTCGCCTGCACTTTGACCTATCTTTGTGGCGTACTCGAACGGAAGCCCTGCGATGTGGGAGATAGTCTTACCCTCAACCGACCTTGGCTGATAGGTAAATTTGTCCTGGATTCCAGACAGGGTGTTATTGGCATCCTCAAGACTTCCGCCAGTTGCCAAAGTTCCTAGTCCGGCCAATCCACCGACAGCACTCGCCCCCATCCCTGTAACGATGTTTGCGGCGGCTTCGGGAATACCGAAAGCGCCCATGTTAGGCGATGAATCCGTTGCGCCATACTTGGAAGCTATGGCGTTATAGTCGATCTGACCATTAGGCGCAGATTCGTCAGTAGCGCCGTACTTCTTTGCAATGGCATCGTAGTCCATTATTGCAGCCCTGTTTCCATGCGGAACGCTTGAGCCGCAGCGCCACTTGGGAATACCTTAACTTGACCATTCGGAAGGGTTACGGATGTCGATGTTGCTTTACTTCCTCCGCCGTTCCGTAAGTTCTCAAAGGTCTTTTTGGCATCAGGTGACAGCAGGTCAAGACCCTGCTTCATCGTACCCATACCCTTGCTGTACTGATCCCCGATTGCATCCAGCCGGCCTTGCATCAGATCAGCAGCAGTCTTCATTGTCGACTTGAAATCAGCAGGGGATTGGCTCGTAGAAAGCCTATCCATCCAGTGTTCAATTTCTTGCTGAGACATGCCAACGGAACGGAATACCTTTGCCATTTCACCTGACACAGCGAGTTTCGCTGTGTCAAATCCACCGACAGCACTTTGTATCTTTTCATTACCAGCTTTTGAGCCGAGCCAGTTTGCAGCCGTGTTATAGGATGGGTATTCATTGTTTCCAAGGGCATCGAACTTCTGTTGAATCGTATCCAAGTGACCGATAGCCGTATTCAACGACTTGATGTTTTCAGCAGACTTCCCGCTAGTGAAATCCTTGCGAGTTGCGGCGCGAGTGTTGTAGTTGATCGCGTCAAAGTTTGGATCGTATTGAGACACCATCTGAAGCATTTGCTGCCAGTACGGAGACTTCAACGCGAACCCACTAGGAAAGGCCATACGCCCTTCCGCAAGAGCCTTAACCTGATCCGCCATAGCAGGGGGAAGTCCCGACAAGGCATTTGCTCCAGTGGCGTTCTGCTGTGCCATTGTATTGAATCCTGTCATCTCGCCTTGCTGCTTACCAGCCGCTACTTGACGCGCATACTCAGCGGCTTTTACAGGATCGGTTTGCATCTGCGTATGCGCGATATTTGCCCTTGTAGAATCATTCGCAAGGTTCTCTTTCGTCCTCACTCGTTCAGCCGCAGTATCCCGGCCAAGATCAACGATCTGACCATTAGCCAGCACAGCGCGAGTGGCGTCCCCCTTGAGCCTGTAGCCTTTTCCCATGCCCCCGATTTCGATTGGCATGGAATAGTCCATAGCAGGGCCGGAAGGTTGCGACTGGCTCGGCTGTCCATAGATGTCGGCAGGAGCAAACTCACGTCCGGTCGTGTTGTTCCGAATCATGTTCAGCGGAGCCTGCTCTACCTGCGGCTGTTGCGGAGGCGGCATGTAGGCGTTCGGATTCAACCTCTCGCTGTTGAATGTGGAAGGGTCAAAGCCGGTTGTTCCCATTGTCCCTTGAGACAGCAACGCGTTTATCTCGTCCCGAGACATTCCCGAGTCAAGGAGGTCTTTTAGAGTAGCCATGATTAGACTCCAAACCTTTTAAACTGATTGTCCCAAGCATTCTGTCCGTTGTCAGTCGTGTATAAGGACTTGTCGAAACCGCTATTGACGCCGTATGTCCTGCCACCGCTATTTGCGCCCATGGCCGCCCTGCTGTTTTGAGCGGCAATGTCTGCATAGCCGAGTTGAGTCCGGTTAGCATTGGCTTGCGCCGTGTTCCACGCATTCGCTTGAGCGTTATACAGTCCGGTGTTGGCGTTCTTGTCGCCAATCCACGAACCTGAGTATCCACCGACCAAATCCTTGATTCGCCCGAATTGGTTGTCGTATTCCTGCGAACCCATGTCCTGTCCATATTTCGTCAGTTCCATGAGCCTGTTACCGGAGTTCAACAAACCTTTGGCTCCGAGTTGGCGATTGATTGCCTCTTGACCCTGCCCCACGCGGAACTTGTATGCAGCGGTTTGCGTGATTGAGTCGGGGTTGTCGAGCAGGCTCTTGAGCCTACCTTCGGCATCGGATAGACCGGCCTCGAAGCGGTTTGACGTATCGACCGTCGGCGCACCTGATCCACCCGTTGCAAATGGGTTCGAGGCTCCATCACTAGCACCGCCACCGTCAGCACCCCACCCGCCCGTATTGAAGCCTGAGTTAAGCAGGTATTTCAGTTGGTTTTGGCGTTCGACTTCCCTGCCGGCAGCACCGTCGTATTGCTTGCCTGAATTCGCTACAAGCGCACTGTTGTATGCCTGAGTGGAATTGTAGATGTCATCAAGTATTTGTTGCCGTGTAACCGCCATGATTAAACCCCTTCGATTTCCAAAGCCTCAAGACGCAACAGTGCGTTCTTGAGATGTAACACTTCAAAACTTCTGCGCCTGTATTTCCCAAGCCGGCGAATCTCTGACTGGTCAGCAATCAGATCAACCGGACGGAATTTTGAACTCGTAACGTAGTCATCATCTGACATACGCATTACCGCTACCGAGGAAATCTTGTCTCCGATCAATTCAGCCGATGGCATTGTCTTGTAATCAGTATTGCCTTTATCCATCTTCGGAGTTCTGATTCGAGCGGCAATCGCTCCGATTGGATCAATGTAGGTGGATTGGCTGAACTCGTACAGCGCCCCGCTTGTCGCGTGCTGCATGTACTGTTTCCCATTGGCCGATGTCGAGGCAATCACAGGGAAGTAAGTCTCCGTGTGCTTTGTCGCCGTCCCTGACCCACTGAATACCGTTCCAGTCGCTTGAATCTGGAAAGTGTCCGTAGTGACATCGGTAGCTACATGCCAGCCGTTGAAGGACGAGTTTGTAGCGGCTACAAGGATGATGTCGCCATCCGAGTATCCATGAGCAGCAGAAGTCACCACACCAAGCGCCGTGACCGCTGTGATGGTCTTATTGACTCCGCTTGAAGTCAGGTAGGTGAAGAACACCCAGAGTTGAGTGGTGAAGTCATAGACCAACGTTACTCCCGTGGTTACAAGCGTCAGTCCGTAGAGCAGATGAGAGCCGACATTACACGACCAAGAATAAACGGTCGCCAGTGAGTCAGCATTGATTATCTTGTCGATCTGCGGAGTCGAGAGTTTTTCAGGGGAATTGCCACTCAGCCGGAAGATTCCACGCCCGAATCCGTCTTTTGTCTGCCCCATCCATACGACAGTTCCGGCCATTTCCTTGACAGAAGCATCCGAGGCGCATCCGATCTTGAAGGCGGCATTTTGGACAGGGGCGAGGATTGAACCTGACGACTCCGCAGCGTCGTAGAAAAACTCGGTGCTGTACTGCTTGAAGGCGGCAAGGTAGTTATTGTGCTTGGCAAGATAGACCCCCTGATCCGGCTCGATCTGAGTCCCGATGAATTCCAGCGCGGCCCACGATGCGGCATTCTCAAGAGCGGATTGGTAAATATCCCCGTTCAATGCCATGACAAAGAATCGGCCATCAAGGAAGGCACAGCCGCGAGTCGTATTGCTCGGGTAGTCTGCGTCCGTGATCTGCGTCACCGTGTAGCGGTTCGCGGTGTTGGTGGCGTAAGTCGTATATCCTGGCGAAGCCGCGTCCGTATCCTCAAGTTGCGCCCATGCTGCATAGACCTCATCGCCAGAGGTTGCAATCTTTATCCCCGCTGTTACCGTACCGGAAGCCGAAAGAGTGGTCGAGTACCGCACCCATGCGCCGGTAATCGCCGTGACAACATAGGTTGATCCATCGACCGTCAGGCTGATATTGCCGGTTCCGGTCTTGCGCTTGAGGTAGATAGAGAACGTGCGGTTCAGGGTTCCGGTCAATGCGATGCTTTGCAGTATGGTCGCATTCGCCGCGCCTGCTGTCAGGGTGAAGGCTTCCGTTCCCGAACTAGGATCGGTCTGCGATGCCGTCAGGGTGATGTTGGTCTTTGTCCATGCGGCATTTGAGAACAGTTGCGAGTACAACAACTGGTTCGCGTTCTGCACCATGTAGTAACCGATAGTCTTGGTCTTGAGGAATAGTTGGCTCATATTGGGCTTTGCGCGAAGTCGTAGTAGTCGCCGGTTATTGTGGCGAGTGCGGGGATTGAGCCAGAAGTTTCTGCGCCGAGAATATAAACATTCATATTTGTTGCGTCACTTGCCATAGTGTATCCGCCACCGTAAGCAGATTTAAGCGTGTTACCCCCTATGGTGTCTGCTTGCAACGCCCATGTAACCCCATCATCAGTAGAAGCATAATAATTTGAATCTGTAATCAGAATCAAATTTCCAGAAGCAAGAGATAAGATTCCTGTTCCTATCACCCCAACAACAGAGAATATGTTTGTTTCGCTGAACGTAATTCCGTCAGTTGAGCGATAAACGTATGGGGTTCCGCCAATGTGACCAACAGCTACTAGGGTAGAATTTGATAGCACCATTGAACCAACATCCCTTGTTGCATCAAGAGTTGGATGCGCCGTCCAAGAAGTCCCGTTGTTAGTCGAATATGCACATTCGCCTGATGGTCCAAGTGCGTACAAATACCCAAGCCCGACGCAAAACGACACAGCGTAATGGTCGATGTCAATAATGTCGCCGCGCTTCGTCCATGTCACGCAATCCGTTGAACTCCATGTGCTAGCCTCTCCAGACCCGTTATCCAACACCGACGCATAAAACAATGTTCCTGTGTAAAACAATGCTACCTCATCAGCATAAGAATCAATAGGACCAATGGCATCCGGCTCGAAATTCCACGTTGCGCCATCGTCATCCGACCATTTGACATCTGCGCTATTCCCACTATCTGAACTACCCGATATGTAGCAAACAAGCCCACCACCAGCAGCAAGGTTTTTCGATGTGATGTATGTAGCCGTGTCGACTGCGGTCATCTCTGTCAAATCCGTCAGGCCAGTCGCCTTGTAAAAATTTCCACTGAAGTCAACAAAATAAAACAGTCCATTCCCATAACAGGTATTGAACCCGACATTTGTAAAAACATTTGCATCAGAAGCCCACCCATCAGTTCCTTCAACCACGCCAAACCCCAACGTAGCCCCATACACACTCACTAGTTGACTGTTGAACACCACCAACCCATTCCCGACACCTGAAGCCTGTGCGTCCAGCACAAGACCGGGCCTGACAACAGCCTTCTCACCAGACTTCTTGACTTCTTTTAGGCAGTTCGTGAGGCGAGCGTTTTTGGCAGAAACGCCATCCCTCGTATCCAGTGGCGGAGTCAATGGTAAACGCATTACAGAGGACTCGCAGCAAAGTCGTACATTCCAGCGACAACCGTCCCGATGGTCGAAGGCGTCGTTCCATGTCCTAGCGTCGTTCCATAGACGGTAATCAGAACATCGTTGAAATTCACTTCACCACCGCCCGCACCGGAAGCCGTGGCGATTGTCGCAAGGCCGGGACGCAACACCGCCATCTGCTGCCCGTTGTTGTCCTCAGATAGCATGTTCGTTAGGCGTTCGTCCTTCGAGGACGTTCCATCCCGAGAATCTATGTCAGGGACGCACGGAAGTCGCACTTACGGCCCCGTAAGAATCCGTGAGCGTGATCCAGCCCATACCGCTCCCATCGGGGAGTGATTCTCTATCGGACGATGGTTTGCACGCTTGATTGCTCCGTGAGATTCCATAGCTATCCGGCTCACTGATTCCGGTACTGGAATGCCAAACTCAGGGCCAGCCCACTCAACAGCTAAGTTATAGGCCATAGCACGCTCGTAGCCGGGCGGAAGGGTAATCGAGGTACTGAGTGCTGCCAGAGTCGAAACAACCTGCCACGTCACGATATGGAGCGAACTGACGGCGTTTGGAACGGGAAAGACCTTCAGCGTTCCTGTTGAAAGACTCGGTTCGTAGTACGCCCGATTAGGATATGTGCTTGCAGTTGTTTTGTCTGAAATGGCGAACCACTGTTCAGCGGTCACAATCTCAACAGCGGAATCTATATTAGCGTACCTGACGAAGCATTCCTCGATCTTGTGAGGACGCGGGGTAAGGTTGAAGTTTCCTGAAGGCCCGACAGTGTATGAGCTTGTGCCGGCTACAAGGGAGTACGCGGTATCGACAAAGGCGTAAACATCCAGCTTGTCGATCTGCCACGCTTCAAGCATGGCATTGAGGGCAATCAGCCCGTCTGCTGATTCATCGGCGGTGCAGGACTCGCCGGAACTGATACCGCTTACGAGCCTTGCTGCGCGGTCAACGATTGTTTGGGCGGTTGCGATGATCGTTCTCCACTACGTTTTTCGGAGGGCGACCAAGGCGAGGCTTCTCGACTTGTGGGTGTTGCAATGTTACTTCGGGAATGATAGCACTTCCACGCTTGGCGTCAAGTAGCGCCTTACGGACAGGTTCGCCATCAACCCATCCAGCAGGAGCGCCTCCTTCTGGAAAGTCGGCAAACCCACCGAGTTCTGAGTACATCAACATATCTTTATCCTTTTACATGTATGGTACTTCTTCCCACGTCATCGAGAACACCAATGCGCTTGTTGTAGCCGCAGTCGTGTAGGTCGCCAAAAACGATCCGGGGGGAACAATGATTGATCCATTCAACTCAATAACGATTCCTGGCATTATCCCGTAAGCGGTAGTTGCTACCGATCCAAGCGTTCCATAAGTTTCAATCAATATCGGCGTCGAAATGGTAGCCCCGGCAGATGCGGTTGCTTTTGATTTTAGTCCAGAACCCAAGCTGCGATTAATTGGGGTCAAAGCACCTGCGGCAACGCCAACGCCACCCATGAGGCCGATTGAACCTGCGACACCAACTGCGGTTTGAGTGCAGCAAAACCGCTTCATTACGAGATTGACGCCAGATGCGGCAGGGTTAGCGATTGCCAGTCCAGTGAAAGTTGTTGCAAGGCCAGCCGTTGTGGAGACAACAGCTTGGTTGGCAACTGAAAAAACGGTGCCTAAGTTCGGTTTATACATGATCGTTCCTTTCGTAAGATGTTTTGAATCATACGCCTGAATTTGATTCAGCCGGTTTCTTTCCAATGCCCATCAGGTTATAGTCTGGAAGCCGCTGAACAGAAGGCACTTCAAAACCCGACGCTTTGAGTTGAGCTTCCATTGTTTCTTTCACAAACGCCGTGTGGTGGGCGTAGTAGGGGTTTGCTTTGACATAGTTGGTTAGCCCGTAATACAGGTCAAGGCCGCAGATCGGGCCGGCAGGGGATTCGTACAGAACTTCAGTATTGCATTGAACCCCCTCAACATCGGGAACAATGACGAAAGCCATACCGCCCGGCTTCAGCACTCGGTAGAACTCGCTCAAAGCCTTGGCCACGTCGTATTGGTAAAGATGCTCAAGCGTGTGGCAGGTGTATATCAGGTCGAATTCCCCAATATCCCCCATGTCCGTAATCGAAGCCTTGATGTCAGGCTCGCAGTCGTCGTCGATGTCTAGGCGAACTTCCTCGACGTTCTGCAACCATTCCGGCAAAGGTTCAAACCCGCAGCCGGGGTGAAGTAATCGGGCGGTCATACTGGATGCTCCCGGTCAGGGTCGTGCGATCCTCCAGGTTGAGCGCAGAGGTAATCATGGAACGTCCCGCCGAACTGCTTGTCTGGATTGTGATGCACAAGGTTCAGGTGCGGGAGAATCCAGATTTCACCACCCAAATCCCGCCAGCGACGGGAGAATGCGTAGTCCTCGCCATACCAAAGTCCTTCATGCGCGCCGTGGTTGAACAAGTCAATACAGGGATTACATCGGTCGCCATAGACCAATTCAGGGTATGCAGAGATCAGTCGAGATACGGCCATCCTTGTGAGCTTGAGGAATCCCGCAGGAATGAACCACGCCTTGACTGCGCC